>Ga0247740_1000774_pt1 | contig 14330 bp, 13 predicted proteins | sample UWRJL148409B2_FD_180942 | JGI IMG/M metagenome (GOLD analysis project Ga0247740, IMG submission 180942) | Plant litter microbial communities from Arlington Agricultural Research Station in Wisconsin, United States - UWRJ-L148-409B-2 | ecosystem: Environmental > Terrestrial > Plant litter >...
CACAACCATGATGAGGCGGCTGCGTCCGACAGCTCGCGATACTTACCAAACAAGACAGATCCATGCGCAACTATAATGCCCCGCCGCAACAAACCATGAAACTATCTTCCAGTCACATGTCTACGTATCTGCCCCTTCGATTTGCAGTAAACGTCTCTCTTCTTCGAACGATGCCAGAGATGGAGCGTAAGTAAACATCCAACAAACAGATCCGTCAGAGCAAGCTACACATACCAACGCACCGAAGTGTCTTTCTGGGGCGCCTTCAACATTCACCTCGTCATCATACTAGACAGTCTCCTCCACGGAGCGTTTCTCGAGACATTCACTCTCATTGCATCTTTCCATCATCAATTACCATCATGTTTCGATAAAACATCACCGCGAAGTAACGCATCTCGGGTGTCGACAAAGTACGTGCAGTGCGATGGGAGTAAAGCGGGAGATGTGGATAGTGACGAAGATGATGATGGCAATGAGGGGTGGATTGAAGACGGTAGGACGCTGGGGTACTTCTTCGTTCTGAACCCCGGGGGAGTGGAGTATTAGAACATGGAGAGAAGTAGGGCCAGAGGGTACTAAGGGTGAAACCATAGGTAATGATACCCCTCATGAATATAGGAGGTTATGTTGAAATTCCCACTCTACGAACTAGATACCGCTTGCTTAAACTGCGCAACAAACCATGGGCAGTCTCTAACATACCATTCTATAAATCCCCTGCTCCTAGTCTTCCTGAGCCCCACTCGCTGCTTCGGCCGCTTATGTAATGTAGCGGAAGTCGGGATGTCTGTATCCTAGATCCTTGATCTCTGCCTCACTGAGGCCATTGAGGCGGTGATCGCGCTTGCCGAGGTTACGCTGCCTGTTCTCCCACTTGCAGTATAAGATACCAAACACCGAGAGGACAAGGACGCCGATTTGACCGACGAGGTTGATCGTGTGGCCGGTGGGATACTTGGGAGCTTCTTGCTTGCGGTAAGTCCTAGGATATAGTTAGCAAAGGCTTTATTGCATTTTTCGTTAGAAAACGGATCATGTGTTGGCATACCATGTAGCAAGGACACCACCAGCAGTGCCCAGTGTGACGACGTAAGCGCCAGACACGGCTCGTATCGCTGGCCCGGAAGCGTTGTTCATGGCCCATGATAGGAAGCCCGGACCACCAGGGAAAGCACCGAGTGTGATGAGGAACACGCCGGCATATCGGACGTTCGGGTCGGTGGCCCATCGCAGAATGGAAAAGCCGGCAATACCGAGGAAGGTGAAACCTGCAAGGTAGATACCACGACGGTTGGTTTTGTCCGAGACGAATGCAACAGCAATGGCGACGATGCAGGCACAGACGTATGGAGGGACCGTATACAGCTGAGCTTTGGTCGCGGTCCAACCGAGATCTTTCAGAATGGTTGGCTATGGATCGTTAGCTTAAGCGTACGGCTGAGTCGAGTAACGCTTACCATGAACAACGAAATGCCCTGAACGGTGATGTTGATCAGGAAGAATCCGAATGCACAAATGTAGTTGTTGATGTTGAAGATCGTCCTGGTGATGTGGTGGGGTTTCACTTGCTCGTTCTCCTCGGCACCGTTCTTCAATCTTAGCCTTTCGAACGCGATTCTGCGCTCCCGCTCATTGAGGAACCAGCATTTATCTGGGGTTGTCGGCATGAGAAAGGGCGCACCAAGGCCAGCAAAGATGGTGACGAGACCTTCGAAAAAGAAGATGTTGCGCCACGTGTCGATGACCATGCCGGCAGCTCCCCATGGGGGGATACGGGCAAGCCTAAGCCCGGATTAGCAATCGATCCCAACTGAAGCCCGTAGGAACTTACCCAGTAGCGAGCAGACCGCCGAACGCGCCCGCCATAGACGCTGCAGAGACGTAGATACCAACACGAAGCAGTAACTCCTCGCGCTTGTAGAAGCAGGTAATGAAGAAGGCAAGACCACTGTAGCACAGATGTAAGTATGTGGATATGAATGTGGTTTTGGAGAAACTCACGGCATCACACCTCCCTCGAAGATGCCGAGGAAAGCTCGAGCGGTCAACAGTCCCGCAAAGCTCGTTACAAAAGCGGAACACATGGACACAACACCGAAGCCGACGACCAACAGAGGCAGATAATACTTGGGGCCGATCATCTTCAGTAAGATGTTGCTGGGTACTTCAACAAACATATAAACGATGTAGAAGATGGAGGTGACCCAGTTGAACCGGACGCCGACGTCGAGTCCGAGTTCTGCTCCCATCCCCTGGATGCGTGCATTTCCGACGTTGGCGCTACTCGCTGTCAGCAACTCATTTAGTCTTGTACTGCGTGCGACTTACCGGTCAAGGAAACACAGCATATAGAGGAATGTTGTCAAAGGTACAATGACCTTGTCGAGCTTGCGACGAACTGCCGTCTCTTCCTCTACAGTCCAAACGAACTCGCCGGCGGAATCGCTGCTGTTGCTGTCTCCGACTCTCTCCTCAACTGTGGTACATTAGCAAACGCCTACTTCAGAGGAGGAATAGGCATACACATGAGCCCAGGCTTTTCTTGAGACGGATCTATCACACCGTCGTCTCTGTAGGCAGGAGGAGACGCGACCGTATTGCCATTGTCTCCGGGAGTGATCTTCTCGGGATCGTGGAGCACCATTTCGAGGTGGAATGCCGAGGATTGTTGTTTGTTGATCGAAGCGGATGAAAACTCAGAAGGAATGTTCTTCTGTGTCTTGAGGCCCCGCGTTCGCCTGTACCGTATACCTGGGGTAGAGAGTCCGGGGAAGGGCTGTCCACATATAGTAGGATTTCTCCGCTACGGCCTGCTTCTGAACTCGTTCGGCCACCAGAATCGGGTCGTGAAGAGGGCTGGATGAAAGAATCGGCAGTTACTAGTCCCAAATTTTCGAACTCGGGCCACGGCTGCTTTTAACTTCGCGCGACTACCTGCTCCGCTACATCGAGTCGGTCTTAGATTGACCACGGAGCGTGACGCATGGACGCCTTAACCGAGTCCATACAGAAGATGCCAACCATGTGCACCGGTCTAACGGTGCCACTGTCGGCGAGGGCGGATGCGGGGTCTTCTTGGCGACCATGGGTGGAAGAGCGGACGACTCTGCAAATCTGGTGTTTGGAGAACGCCAGAGCCTTGGCACAGACTCCTGTTGCCACATTCTCGGCAGATACAGGCACCCTCTTGCTGCTTTGTACATGGAGGGCGACTGTTTCTTCTGCGGCGCCATCATCCGCAACTCTTACTTCGTCTTCGTTGGCGAAGGCCAGGTCGTTCGGACAGAGGGCGGGCGTAATATCACCCTCGCTAGACCACTGTCCATGGTTTGACGACGCAATCAAAAGGCCCCGGCTCTGGATAAAAGGGTTGATCCAGGACGCTGCCACATGGACGGGTGCGGGATTACCGACTAGGGGAGTAGTGCCGCTTGCTGGTGCATGCGAGGCCTGCCGTTCATACGCGTTCTAGACACTGTCGTTTTTTCGACGGGGATTGCTGTAGAACGCGACAGCACATCCACCACAGAAGTTCCTCTAGTGTAAAGCGCATCATTCGATGCGCGTAACGAGGGAGTCACATCGGAACTGATACCGTCTGCTAGATTTTGTGTAGCAGTATCGGAGGGTGGTCAGAAACCCGCCCTATCTCGAAGCGGTTGGGCCCACTACTCTCTCTGCTCCGCGGGCGCAGGGTGCGCGACCGACCTAGGATCGCCCGCATCGCACGGCTCTGTGCATATTGCGAGCAACAAATTCATTTTGGAAGGAAACAAGAGATAAAGACGCAGTGAGAATGCAGGAGATGTGGTGGAGGGGTGATGAACGACTGAGGTGCGGTCAGTCTGTCAGATTGTGGGGCCCAGCCACCGCAGCCCGACCGTTTGGGATGGAAGAAAGTGCGACATGTGGAGTCAGCTCCCCATCCACTCAACTCCTGCAATGCACCAACTCCCTCGATGGCTATCTTCTCCTCTTGTCCTCTCTCTCATCTGCTCTGAAACATAACTGGTCGCGTACTGTCAAAGCTTAGGCAATTCAGCCGCGACGTGTGCCCAATAGCGCCTTCTCGCCGTTCCAATTAGCATACTGTCTATGGAACGGCGACTGGCTTGTCCCAGCACGTGCTTACTAACGGTTGGCAGTGCAGTGATTGACAAGAAAAGGTGAAGAAACCACGCAGGTTTTACGCCCCTGCGTCGCCCTCTCTTATTCACCACTTTAAGCCTCAAGCAATGAACAAGTCATTAAGAAGCCATCTACATGCGCTCCAGATGACTTCCATCACGGCCTCAGATTGGCTACCCCCGCGTTTTCGGCAGTCATTCCTTGCTCAGCCTAAACTTCCGCTCTCGGCGAAATCAGACTGAAAGGCGGAACTTTTAGTATTGCAGGCGTATCATTGGCGCACTATTTGTTCACACGACTCTGGATCTCGAGTAGAGAGGATTACCACCTATCTGGGACCTGCGATAAATTGGATTATGGCCGCACCCGACCTTCCAAGAATGTCACGACATGATCATACACACACCTTGCTAAACAAACTGGGTATAAGTTGAGTGGAAGCCAAAGCTCCATTTCGTCAGTCATTCTCTCAATCGTCTTTCTCTGAACCAAACACTATCATGCAGTTACTTACTACTTTACTGCTTGCTGCGACAGCAGTTCAAGCACACTGTACGCCCATCCTGCCCTATCCATCACTGAACTGAGTACATTGAAGCGATCACTAACAAATTAGACACCTTCCCCAAGCTGGTTGTCAACGGAAAAGCCGAAGAGAAGGATTGGTCCGCAACACGCGTCACCAAAAACAAAGACACGAAGCAGGGCATTGAAAACCCAACCGCTTCCGACATTCGCTGCTACCAATCTGGCAATGCGGCCAACACTGTGACGGTTCCGGCTGGAGCTACCATCCACTACATATCCACCCAGCAAGTAAACCATCCTGGTCCAACACAGTACTACATTGCCAAAGTTCCATCGGGTGCATCGGTAACGAGCTGGGACGGCTCTGGCGCAGTGTGGGCTAAGATCTCCACCACGATGCCGAAGGTGGATGCGAACAAGCAGTTGACATGGCCGGCGCAGAGTGAGCACACCTTCTGTCGTCAGTGCTTCAGACGCAATGAATTAACACTGCCCAGATGAGTATAAGACGGCGAATGCGACGATGCCCAAGGCCACTCCCGACGGCGACTATCTTCTTCGCGTTGAGCACATTGCTCTGCACATGGCGTCGCAGGCCAATAAAGCCCAATTTTACTTGGCTTGTTCGCAGATCAAGGTTACCGGCGGTGGAAGCGGGTCACCAGGGCCCTTGGTACAAATACCCAGGTACAAACTGCATGTGAGACATACACTGACTTCGTCACATTATAGGTATCCTTGCCAGGAGCTTACAAGAGCACCGATCCCGGAATTCTAGTGAATTTGAATACTATTGCGACCGCGCCGGACTCGTACAAGCCTCCAGGGCCCGCAGTATGGTCTGGCTAGACGTTTGAGGCACAACTGCAGATAGCAGGTAATCAAGACCAAATTCTCATCAATGATTCTTCCCGCAGTTTGTACGTGATGTTATTCTTGTGCGTGCTTTTCCTTCCATGCTTAATTGCTCAGTTGTCCACTCTCTAAGAGCAGTCAGAGGATCGCGCGTTGTCGGCCGGAGATGGGACGAGGGTGCTCTTCTAAGTCCAATTCACAATCCGTTAATGACCAGGAAGGATTTCTACACTGGGATGGGACATCTCTGCAAAGCTCTTCTACATTGGATGAAGATAGAGTATAGAAAATGTGTATGAGGTGTCGTTGAGAAAGAGCTGTCCTAGTGAATGCCTAGACAGAATCGAAGACACGCGCAGATGGACCACTGTCATCTCGCGAACTCCGCCCTCGAATGCTACAACCTCCAATCGCCACAATTCAGTGATATACGTCTAACACATCGGGACATCCATTCCTCGCAACGCCAAAGCACTTTGAATTCTAAACATACTCCGCACCCGCCGGCACCCCAATTTGTGTCACAGTTTCATTCACCGCTCTCAATCTATTCCCAATCAGCTCCGTCTCAAGGACCCTACCATACGTATCCACAGTGTCGCTCTTAGCCACCAAACATACCTTCTCATGCTTCTCACTGACCGCTTCTCACAACTTTGTACGGCAACAGATCAGTCGTACCAGAGTCTAGCGACGTCTCCGGTTCCCCGACTCCAGCTTGCAGATTGTCGTTTGGCGAGAATTATGCCCATCTCCTGAGCATTTGCTTCCGCCCAGTAGAGCTTGGGATTCTGCAGAAGGCGGAGCTTGCCCGATGAACAAAGATGTTTCCCTGATCTCGGTATCCTTCTTACTTATTTTGGCGCTCGTTATCTACCAATGCAGACAGAGTAACACCAAGATTACATAGAGCCAATAGTGCAACACATACGCTTCATCAACATAGATATGCAGATTAGATTCCCTCAAGTACCAGTTTCCATCGATTATGCCTGAATGAGAAATCACGTGGTAACACATTCGACTCAATGCTCGTGACTTTTGAAGATGTTGGTTAGTGCGAGCGATGAGATTTTGCGTGCTATTTGAATTTGTTCATGTGGTATTGATACAATTGATGGGGTAGATACATTCTTATTAGAGTTTCGAGCCGTGCCTAAGTGCACCGCTAGTATCGCAGCTCAACTAAGCTGGACAACAGCACTTACGACATTTCCCTCGCCTTCTGGAGGTCAACCTCCTGCAGTTCCCTGAGCACACCCGTCTCGGCAACTTTGCCTGTCACAGCCGCAACACCGACCTCCTTCATGAATCCCATTGTTCCGACCGAAGTCTTGTAATACGTAGCAAATTTCGACTTGACCTCGATGAGTGTCATACGCGGATCATCAGGCCCCCCGTCATGCTTTCCGTCACCCAAATCGCCGAACCAGGCCTTAACGGCTGAGCTGTGGAGCTCCTTGATGCGCGGGTCGGAGTTTGAGATCGTGCTCGCGGTACCGGATATGCTGATCCAGTCTTGTGTCTTGGTGTTTTGGAAGGTAATTTGAACTTCCTTGTTAGAGTCCAGGTCCTTCATCTTTTGTGAATGCGCATTGGCCAGATATAGAATGTCGGGGCCGGAGCGTTTTGAGACTGCCATTGATCGGCCAACGGGACCTGTTGGTGTTAGCAAAGACGGGCTTGGGTGTCAGGGATGATAGGGAAACTGACCGACGCCGTTGCGATATGTGTTCAGCATTGAGATTTTGTTCTCATCTACCATCTTGTAGAAATCGTTGATCTGTTCGACTTTGGACGTCTCGGTGTCATATTGCTTCGCGACTGATGGATCGGTTTTAGAGTCGATCTCGCCCTTCGTGAGGTTTGAAGGCATCTTGAAAGAGGTTGCGAGTGAGAAGTTTCGGGGTTGCGTGAAAATAATTCGAGAAGCTGGTCGTAAGTTTGATGCTTTTGTGTAAGAAGACAACAATCGGGTAGAGCAGATGGAACGTGTAAAAGTTCTGGATATAGACATTTAGAAATGTTGGAATGCGATGTCAAGGTATATATAGATGGTAACGGAGTCCGAGATGGCCGTGGCTTGGGGTTCCTATGCAGGTGTGACGTGGGGATGAAGACATTCTCGCGGTGTTGACGGCTCAGAAAGTGCGCATATGGATGACGATGGTATTGCACGCGTCATGCCAAGAGACGTGGAGATCCGTCTCCAGGTCTCACATCCACGGTTCGGCGCGTGCAGACCGCGTTTCATTCCTAGTGCAGTAGACATTGTTTGGAGTGGAGCTTTACATGACACCTCCCTCTGATTCCTGCTGTGCGAAGTGGCGAGTGTAACGAGCACAGTGCCGAGATCCTGTCAGATACTCAATGCGCTTGGTATCGCGCAGCGTCAGGGACTGCATCAAAGATAGGCTTGCGACTGCTTCCACCATTTTTGTTCTTTCCAAGAGCATCAGAGGGGATCAAGAGAAGTTGGACGCAGGTCCAAGACTACCCGCGACAACTCTATGGGGTTAAAGAGAGATGGTTGGTAGTTTCAGTCGAGGCTGAAGTCGGCGACCATTGGCCTAAGTTAGCCTCGCGGAACACCCGTAAACGAGAAAGCAGACACCGTCACCGTACCGGCAATCCATCGCACTCCGATACCACAACAGCCACACCCAAATCGGCGCATGTTTGGAGTACATCTATCTCAGCCATACCGCGTTAACCTTATTTGGACAATGGGGAAGACCGCTGGCCACGATATGGCTACCTGCAAACTCGACCGTTGCACCAACAACCCTGCAAAATCATGCGATACCTAGGCCCGGCGTGGACCTGAGTTCTGGAGCTCACCGCTGTGCGCTGAGGCTCTTGCGGTGTATCTTTCACGTTCGGATGCTGCCGATTGGTGGGGCTACCATGTTCAAAGCGTAAATACGAAGTTTTCAGGTACCGCGTACCTCAGCCTCATTCAGCTGCTCCACTATAGGCACTGCAGCGGAGGTGGTTCTCGATGATGCAGCCAGCCACCATCGTTGTCGCCGACTACACTGAAATCTGAAGCTTGGAGACGAGCGTAGATAAAAGATGGTGTTTGTGCTCGCTATGGTTTGTTCACAGTGTTCATTCAAGCATCTTCTCGTTAACCCATCTCCTATTTCATTGCTGCATCTTTCTCCACTACCTTTTCTTCTGCTTGTTCATTAGTTGAATTTTCTATCCTTCTCAGCATGCGTTCCGCAGCTCATGCCTTTCTCCTGGCCGCGCTCTCTGGCGTTCAAGCTCTCCCATTCAGCGACGTTAAAGCTTGCAATGGCCCTGCGCGAATGGTTAATTCATACATGCCAAAACGAGACAACCCGTCATCAAATCAGCCTACATACAAGCCGACTAGTCTCATCATAGGATACACGGCCACTTCCTACACATCTGTTTCCGCCGACGATTATGAACCACGTTACATCTCGGGTATGCCCCAACCCTCTCCTCGGGGCCCATCGTCGACTTTGACAGGCGTTGTTGCTCCCTCGAATCATCCGGATGGCTCGTCGATGACGGGTCTACTCCCTCCTGAATACTGGACGACTACTGCTGGTGCTTCGGGTGGATGGATCACAGGTGTGCCGGCACCTGACGGGAACAATCCGACGCAACGACCTCCGGGTTATGATACATCAGTTCTGCCGTCTCCAGATGTCTACACTCGAACACAACAACCTACCGATGTGCCCACGAGGTGGATAACGGGAGTCCTAGCACCCTCTGACGCCAATAAACCAACACAACGACCCCCAGGCTATGATACATCGATCCTCCCAACAGGAAGCTGGATCACCGGTGTGCCAGCACCTTCGCCTATACCTTCACCAGGTCCTAGCAACGATGATAGCACCGAGGTCCCTTCGTATATCACGGGCGTTCCTGCGCCAAGCCCAGGTCCCAACGACATGACCACTCTCCCTCCCAGTGGGACTTTGACCCCTATTTCGCCAACGCGTACGCCAGAGGTTCCAAACTGCCGTCCCGAATGGCCCACCGCGGGGCATATAGGCACTTTCCGCGCCGCCGTCATCTTCGTTGACTTCCCTGATTTCGAAGCCAACACCACCGTCCAGGAACTTTGGGATCCAATCGCCTCTGCCCCAACGGAGCTGTATAAGACAATGTCTTACGGCAAATTGGACCTCGAGCTCGTTCCGCTCCTCGACAAGTTCTACCGCATGCCTGCCGACTCTTCATCCTACGGTTACGCCCGCGGCCTAACCACGGACTCCCATCTCAAATATATCAACGATGCGCTTGCAGCAGTGGGTCCTGATGCAAGCTTCGCCGATATTGACACCTTGTACATCATTCCACCCAAATTCGCCGATGAAATCTCCTTTTCGACATCCACCGGCAACGATATTACAGCGCTAGACGGCTCCATCATCACCAGCACGATAACATTCGGCCAGGATCTCTTCTTCAGCTGGGGTCCCAAGACAATCAACCACGAAACCGGCCACGCAATGGGCCTGCCGGACCTATACCCGTACGACGGCGGCGCAATCCAGCAGTATGTCGGCGGCTTCGACATGATGGGCGTCATCGGCGGTCAATCACCCGACTACATGGCATGGCACAAGTGGCGTCTTGAGTGGCTAGAAGAGAGCCAAATCGTCTGCGTCTTGGAGAATAACGGCACCACCGAACATCGAATCAGCCCCATTGAAGTCGTTGACGAAACACGCGACTCACCGAAAGCTATTGCTATTCCTGTTGGCGGCACTGAATATGTTATGGTTGAGGTGCGATCCGATCTAGGCGCTAACGAGGGAGCTTGTGGAACAGGTGTGCTTTTGTATACGGCTGATTCAGCGCTGGGGAGTGGTGATGCGCCGATCAAGGTTATCGATACGAAGCCGGAATCTGGCGGGTGTGATGCTAGTCATGGAGGTGAGTTGAACGATGCGCCGTTGAAGGTGGGAGAGGAGTGGGATACGGGAAAGGGTGTTGTTGTAAAGGTGAAGTACCAGGAGTGGAATGACTTTATTGTTGAGGTGGAGAGGAAGGCATAAGAAGAGAAGAATTGTATAGTGTCGATGGGATAAAGTATGTATTTACACCAAGAACAAGGCGGTGCGAAGTTGAACAAATTTACCTAGAGGGTTCAACTGCCCTGAGATTAGAGGCTACACGGTTCCACTACGTGCGAGACGACACTCGTTCATGCAATCCAATTGCGGGCACGCCCAAGTTTATGTTTAGCTAATCTTTATCCAGGTAAGTGGGCGTTGTCAGTTAACTGCAGTCCACTTCAACTTCACTTACCAAATATACAGTCGAACTTTGGCGCCATATCTGCTTCTCGGCACTTACTTCATAATCAGAGGGCCTCATGTTCAGAGATTCTTTAAGCAGGAACGCAGATGAAGTAGCCTAAACATTTGAGGAGAAAGCACTTGGGGGAGGCACAAGGGTAAATGTTTTGGAGTAAGGCTTTCAGAGCATTATCTCTACGGAAAATGAAGTGCACGTTCCCAGTACCTAAGTCTTCATGCAATAGAAACTCCCACAATGCGCTGTACCACCAGCAATGCAAGCTCCACTTTTCAAACCTCCTTCAAACTCTACTAACACAAGTCAAGAACCCCATCTGGACCCAACCCCTCCAACACCAACTCACTAGACAAAAACCCTGATATACACATTTCCTCCACACTCAGCCCTCCTGGCTAACCATACCTTCCCGCTCCCTACAGACCACGCACCCCTTTCCGACCGCACTTTTGATAACAAGCGCATGCGTAACCTTAGCATCCACACTCCTCCACCGTCCTCCTCCATCCTCAACCGCATCATCAGCAAGCTGCTGCTGCAACGTAGATGCCAAGCTCGCGCTCGCACTCGTTTTGGGCAGTAAGCATGAGAGGTGGAAAACATGTCCGCATGCAAAGCCCACTAATGTGTCGCGAGATAGCGGTATAGGGCCGTCAGTTATTGCCTCTTCCTCTGCGGTGGGGAGGGTAAAAGGGCGACGGCAGCCTGTGCAGTGGCCCGGTGGTGCTTCGCCTTCTGGGGCTTCGGGGGGTGCAGGGTCAACGTTAGGGCCGGGATGAGTGGATGTTGCAACGGTTGTGGTGTCGGATCTCAGGACTTTGGCGGCGGTTGGGGGGTCTACAGCTTTTGGTCTGATGTCGATTTCCTTCCCAGCTTTGCCGTCTTTGCCTCCGTTGGGTCGATTGTTCTCTGAGGCGTCAGACTCATCATGGCAGGGTATGACTTCAAACTTGACAGCCCTCTTCTGCCCGGCACGAAGTGTGTCCATCCCCGATGCGACTTCACCCCTAAGCACCCGGGCCACACCTTCGGAGATTGAATGCTGGATCTCATATTCGCGTACCATGCGGCCAATACCGTCTCTTAAGCCTTCAATTTCCAGACCTTCGGGGATGCGACGGACGAGTTGAATTGGGTCGATGGCGGTACCGACTTCTTCGAGAAGACCGCGAATGAAGTGTGGCTTATCCATTGAATATTCGAGCAGATCGTTCCAGAGATCAGGATCATCTTGCTCCTTGGCGAAGGCAATGGCGAAACTGACATCGGAGAGTCTTTCGATGATGAGGTAGAGTGCGCGTTTGGTTTGCCCGGTTTTGGATAGGATGTGCCTGTAAATCTGTCAGTTGTAGGTCGTGGGAAAGTCTGAAGAAGCACGTACACTAGCTCTGGGATGTACTCCCTCTTCTCACAAATGGTAGTCGCTTTACCCAGATCGTAGCTCTGCGACTCACGCAAGTATTTGATGAGAAGCTCGCGATCGTACTCCGCGAATAGCTCCACCATGAGATCGGCAAATTCCTCCGCTATGTGCTTCCCATCAACGGCCAAGCGTCCTGCAGTAACGCGTTCCTTTGCAGTCTTGCCTTTCCGCTCTTGACTTTCAGGCTTCCACAAAGTCCTAAGGTAGAAGAAAAGAAAGGGTTGGAAAGACGCGCCCTTCGCTTGGAGCTGTGTGACAACATCGTAGGCGGGGACATTTCCACGGCATGCTTCGTCGACGAGCACAGTAACAGCTTCTGAAGATGACTCTTCGAGCTCAGCCAATGAAGCGCTTTCCATCTGCTCTTTCGAAACGCGCAGTAGAATAAACCCTGGGACGTCCTCCCGCACAGCTTCTACAAGATGGAAGTCTCGGATGAGAACCATCGCAGCGTCAGCGTTTTGAAGACGTATATAGCATCGCAATGCATCTCGTTGGCGACCGTTCGCAAGATAGAGCTTCGCGAGAGCATCCTGCAGTATTCGCCAATCGCGACCTTCCTCGTCACCTTCTATTGAGTCCTCGGTCACATCGCCGGCCGACAATTTGCTTTTGATGGCTTCGATCACACTGTTGATGTCAAAGAGCGCCGGGTCCCAGTCTTCGAGCAGATGCTTGAATCGTATCCGATCATGAATGATATAATGTCCCAGTACAACCTCGTATACGAGCGAAGGTAATGGCGGTTGCATCTGCTTTTTGGGAATGTGAGGTGCAATCTCGTTGAAATGGCTTGTCTGGGCGAACTTCCACACCCAATGCTCCCATCGCTGCGAGGTACCTAGCACTCGACCAGCAACTTTACCGGCCTGCTTCCAGTCACCGGCGTTGACCAGTTGCTGCACCCAGAGATCTCCAATGCGTCTTTTCTCCTTCTCGGTTGCTGAATTCTGGTTGGTTCGAGCGGCAGATACAGTTGTCTGCGATGCGCTCTCATCAGCAAAGAACTCTTGGAGGCTGCCCTGCTTTTGCGATGGAGTACTTGTTGGGGAAGCCTCTGGGGGAAGAGAGGCCGTGGATGCAACAATCTCAGGGTGGTCGTCGATGAGCTCCCACGCATCTTTGTAGTTTTCATGCTCGACTTCCCAGTTGTAATGATCGGTCAAATCTCTTTTAATGGCCAACACACAGTCGTAGGGACTTTGAATGAAGACCTTCAATCCAGGACCAGCGGCGTTTGGATTTACCTGTAAGTGTCTTTTCCCTGGTAATGACGCATTGCCAACACCTGCAGATGACACAGAAGGCGCATTCTTCAACTCTGCACTGCTTGGCATACTGATGACACTTGCCCCGGAGCTGAAGATTCGGGCTGCACTGAGACCAGCGTCCCATATGCCTCCTCCGATCGCCTCGAGAGCACCTCTTTGCGCTGGTGTCATCGTTTTCGGATGCGGCACGTACAGAGTGCTCAGATGGTAATCAGCAGCTGAGAGGCTCTCGAATCGGCTGACCGTCAAGGAATCAACTTCGACCTCGTCCGAGGTTGCCGCATCGATTAGCTTAAGCTCGGGAGAAAGCCCATTGTTCCGTCGATGCATCCCGCGCCGCGGAGTGGTGTCGGTTTCATTGATCGGATTGTTGTCGTCATCGCGCGTTCGATATGCAAGCACAAGAAGTAAGGAAGGGGTATAAAGCGATATGCCAGAAACAATGCAGTCATCAAATCGAAGGCTGCAGCTGTCAGCAGGCTGTCACGTAATACCGAGCGGAAATACTCACAAATGGATAATCTCAGCGCTGCCCACCGATCGCTCGCCTACGTCTTTGCCAGTGCCACTGCCACCTGGGTCGACATGGACGACCCACGCAGCGTCTCCCCACCCAATCACTAGCTTTTCGAGCTTGCTCTTCTTCTTGGTTCCCTTTCCATGGGTTGCATGACCTCCATGCTTTCCATGTTTATCTTGTCGATGATGCGGTAGAGTATTGTCCGCCTTTTCGGGAGTATGGCTATTGTTGAGACTGATAATGGAGTCATCGTCCGACTCGAGCCGCTTGTCGTCGACCCACTCTACGCGTG
>Ga0247740_1000775_pt1 | contig 14303 bp, 14 predicted proteins | sample UWRJL148409B2_FD_180942 | JGI IMG/M metagenome (GOLD analysis project Ga0247740, IMG submission 180942) | Plant litter microbial communities from Arlington Agricultural Research Station in Wisconsin, United States - UWRJ-L148-409B-2 | ecosystem: Environmental > Terrestrial > Plant litter >...
CTATCGGGCATAATGCAAAATGCTCATCTGTGTTACTGCAGTCGAAGTGTGCGACGCAAGGGACGATGATAGTAGCACTGCAGTTGATTAACAAAAAACACTAAGTTCTAAAGAAACTATAGGAGCAATAATATCACTGTGAGCGGGAAGAATTCTTAATTATTCATTATTAATTATTAATTACTACCCTCTTCCACCATCTTCCCATCCTTCATATACAAAACCCTGTCACTCAATTTTGCCAACTCTTCGTTATGTGTAACAATCAAAAAAGTTTGGTTGAATTTTGTACGTAAGTCAAAAAATAATTGATGTAATTCTTTGGCGTTGGCAGAGTCCAGATTGCCGGTGGGTTCATCGGCCATTACAATATTCGGATTATTGATAAGTGCCCTGGCTACGGCTACCCGTTGCTGTTCGCCGCCGCTTAGCTGGTTGGGTTTGTTTTCCATGCGGTGCGAAAGGCCGAGCATTTTCAGCAGTTCTTCGGCTTTTTCTTTTACCTCACCCTTTTTACGGCCAGCCAGCCAGCCGGGTATGCACACATTTTCCCAGGCCGTAAACTCCGGCAGCAGGTGGTGAAACTGAAATACAAAGCCAATATGTTTGTTGCGAAAGGCAGCCAGTTTTTTGGTAGGCAGGGTATTAATCAGGGTATCGTTCATCATTACCTCGCCCTTGTCGGCCTTGTCGAGAGTGCCGAGAATATGCAGCAAAGTACTCTTGCCCGAGCCGGAGGGGCCGGCAATAGCGGCCACTTCTCCCTTCTCAATATTGATGTTTACACCTTTCAAAACCTCCACGGTTCCGTATCGCTTAAAAATATTTTTTCCACTAATCATGCAGCCAATTGGGGGTTTAATAAATCAAATATCAGTAAAGAAGCGCATAAACAAAAAAGGCAAATTGGGCGGTTCTTCCATTTTTTTAAGAAAGCGTTTAAAACCCGTGAACAACTAAGGATTTGGAAAATTCGTTAATAAAGCTACATTTGCCGAAAATTAGGGACGAACACCCATTAAAAAATTAAACCCCTGCGAAGATGTTTTGGACATTAGAACTAGCCTCGTACCTCGAAGATGCACCCTGGCCAGCCACCAAAGATGAGCTGATTGACTATTCTATCCGTAGCGGTGCGCCGCTGGAAGTGGTAGAAAACCTTCAGGAACTGGAAGATGAAGGAGCCGACGTGTATGAAACCATCGAGGACATCTGGCCGGATTATCCGACACAAGAGGATTTCCTGTTTAACGAAGACGAATATTAACCCCCAACCCCTGAAGGGGGAGTTTGGAAGCGTTGCTATAATATCAAAGCCCCTGAATAATCAGAGGCTTTTTTTGTTTGTTTTTATTTTGTCGGCTGCAGTGTAGTGAGCTTGACGAACTACTATCATCACCTGTTGCGTCGCACTCTTCATCGTCCCGTTCGCTACTGAGCTTGTCGAAGTATCGGCATACTGCAGTTACTCCGCTACGAAAGCTTGTTTTCTGCATAACCGAGTTTATTATTTCAACTCAAAATTCACCCTCACACTTGCATTTTCAAATCTGTCCCGCAAATCCATCTCAAATCTGTTATAGCCATAAATATTATACGGCTCCGAATTAGTCTCGTTTTGCCCCATTCCAAATACATTAATTGAGCAATACCTGAATTCGATAGATTTCACTTCCCCAACTGATTTGCCCGACCTTTTTGCAAACTCAGCGGCAATTCTTCTGGCATCATTGATGGCCATGCTGTACAAACTATCGGAGAGGGTTTCTTTTTGGGACTTAGTCAGACTTCGTTTGATTACTACTCCTTTCAATCCGGTAAACTTCAAATCGCTTACCAGCTTGTAAGCAGCATCTTTATCTTTTAGTTTTACTTCGTAGGCTACATTGGTCAGAAAATTTGGATACTGCCCGATTTCTTTGCTGGATACTCCCAGCATCTTTAAATCTTTCTCTTCTATGTTGAATTTTTTTAAACCCGAAAAGAGATTAATTTTTACAGAGTCAATCGAAAGTTTTCCAATGGTAGTATAGCCAACTTTTTGCTCTTCCTCCTGAATTAGAATCTGTGCAACATAGTTTTCCGGGTTAGCAGAAAGCCTTGCGCTACCCTGCACATCAATGCTGTTGGAAGATTTATCATACGTTTGGGCAAACGATACAATCTGTAATAATAAAATGCTTAATAACAATAGTACTAATTTCATGTTGGCTGTTTTAAAAGTTTAAATAATTTTTACTAATCGATTTGAACAGCCGGAAAATGTAAAAATTTTAAACCTTGCGCCTGGTTCGAAACTATCCCTCCACACCCAGTTTAGTCATCACCTCATTACTTACACCAGTAGAAGAATAACCACCATCATGAAAAAGATTTTGCATGGTTACCATTCTCGTTAAGTCGGAGAATAAGGTAATACAATAGTTAGCACAATCTTCTGCACTGGCGTTGCCCAATGGCGCAATAGATTCTGCAAAATCGAAGAAATCGCCAAAGCCTTTTATGCCTGTACCTGCAGTGGTTTTAGTGGGAGATTGAGAAACAGTATTGATACGAACTTTTTTATCTACCCCATAATGATAACCAAAGCTACGGGCAATGGATTCCAGCATAGCTTTAATATCTGCCATATCGGTATAGAAGGGGTAGGTACGTTGGGCAGCCATATAAGTAAGTGCTACTACACTACCCCACTCGCTGATAGCATCTAACTTTTTAGCTACCGCCAGCATTTTATGAAACGACATAGCCGATACATCAATACCTTTCATGAAATAATCGTAATTGGATTCGGTGTACGGTATTTTCTTCCGGATGTTTACACTCATACCAATAGAGTGCAGTACAAAATCTATTTTACCACCCAGCACTTCCTGCGATTGGGTGAAGAGGGTTGTTAACTCTTCCACACTGGTAGCATCGGCTGGAATAATGGTAGAGCCTGTCTTCTCGGCCAGTTTATTGATTTCCCCCATGCGCATAGCAATCGGGGCATTGGTTAATACAAAAGTGGCACCTTCTTCGTGTGCTTTTTCAGCTACTTTCCATGCAATGGAATTTTCGTCCAGCGCACCGGTAATAATTCCTCTTTTTCCTTTTAATAAATTATAAGCCATAAAAATGAGTTTGTAGTTTTTGTACCTGGTTTATAGTTGGCCGTAAAAATAAGGAGATATTTTTAAGCCGTCGGAAACAACATACGGATAATAAAAACAACCAAAAAGGTATACACAAAAATCAAGACAAATACAGTAAGTAGCCAGCATAAAAAACGTGTCATCGATTCCCTAGGCCGCATTACCACTTGCAGCTTTTTATACAACCAATACGCAGGCAGCAAAGACAGTACAATGATAAACAGTATAGCTATTGATTTTAGTTTCATTTGCAATGATTGGCTTTCCAACCAATGCACAAAATAAGTAAATGGTTTTGGTAAAGTTTATGCCACTAAAAGCGAACACTGTTGCTATGTCTGTTATCTTTACAGCAACCCACCTTACCTCTTTCTTTTTTTAAACTGTAAGTATGAGTACAAGAACCGTTATTACCGGAACGGGATGCTATATCCCTGAAGTAATAAAAACGAATAAGGATTTTATTGAACAGGATTTTTATGTAGAAGATGCGAGGGTTGGCACCACTACTTCGCAGGAAATAGTGGATAAGTTTCAAAGCATAACCGGTATTGAAGAACGTCGCTATATCAACGACGATATGAACTCCTCGGATATGGCTACTATAGCTGCAAAGCTTGCTATTGAAGAAAGCGGCGTAGACCCCGAAACACTGGACCAGATTATACTGGCACACAATTTTGGCAATGTAATCAAGAATACTATTCAGACCGATGTATTGCCAGCTCTGGCATCGAGGGTAAAACATGACCTCGGTATAAAAAATCCCAACTGTGTAGCCTACGATATTTTATTCGGCTGCCCGGGCTGGGTGCAGGGTGTAATACAGGCCGATACCTATTTCAAAGCGGGTGTAGCAAAAAAAGCATTGGTGGTAGGTACAGAAACATTGAGCCGTGTAATTGATATGTACGACCGTGATAGTATGATTTTTTCCGATGGAGCTGGTGCGTCTGTACTGGAAGGAAAACCAACTTCAGCAACCAATAGCGGTATTCTTTCCTGGAGTGTACAAAGCCATTGTATGGATGAAGCATTTTATCTGTACTTAGGTAAAAGCAATTTTCCCGATGCTGATTCCCGGATTCGCTATATAAAAATGAAAGGCAGAAAAGTATATGAATATGCTATGTTGCATGTACCGGCGGCTATGAAAGATTGTTTGGAGAAAGCTAATGTTTCTATTCACGAGGTAAAAAAAGTTTTCATTCACCAGGCGAATGAAAAGATGGATGAGGGTATTATTGCCCGCCTTTTCAAACTGTATGGAGTAAAAGAAATTCCGGAATACATTATGCCAATGAGCATTCACAAGTTTGGCAATAGCTCGGTGGCTACCATCCCCACCCTTTTCGATTTGGTAAAAAAAGGAAAGATGGACGACCATCAGTTACAGACCGGTGATGTGGTGTTATTTGCATCGGTAGGTGCCGGTATGAATATTAATGCGGTTTGTTACAGGATGTAGGAATATAAAAAGTGGATACATCTGAAGTCAGGTTCTAACAATGTAATAAACACTTTTGGATGTCGCACCCCGATTTCATCGGGGTGTCTTTCTCAAATATCACGCAATAGTGAAAGTTTCCGGGTCAAGCCCGGAATGACAGCATAATTTTCCTCCTTAAGAATAAAGTGACTTTAATTATAGAAATGTAATGTAAGAAAACTCCGAACCCTGAAGGGGTGACATTATTACGATCTTGCCATTCTAAAAAATATCCCGTAAGCAATGCATCTTCAATTAAAGGATTGTATTTCAAAAGCCGAATAGCGATATACTGTACAAGTGTGCGACGCAAGGGACGATCATCTGTGTTAATGTCGCTGGCAAACCCCTGTACTATTTCCCAAAGTATAATTTGCCGACCCCCTAAAGGGAGACACAGAAATTTTGCTTTCGCAAGAATTCTTAATTACTAATTATTAATTATTAATTATTAATTGCCTGTACAGTACCGGCCTCCTATCTCCCCCGTTTAATATATCTTCGCAGCTTTAAAAGAGCTACCAGAAAATGACGATTTCCTACAAATGGCTGAGTGAATACCTGCCCGTAACAGTTGAGCCCGAAAGATTAAGCCGCATTCTTACTTCTATAGGGTTGGAAGTGGAAAGCATGGAACATTACGAAGAAGTGAAAGGCGGATTGAAAGGGCTGGTAATTGGCGAAGTGCTGACTGCCGAAAAACATCCGAATGCCGATAAGCTGACACTGACCACCGTAAATGTGGGCGGCGCTGAACCCTTGCAGATTGTTTGCGGTGCACCGAATGTTGCAGCCGGACAAAAAGTAGTGGTGGCTACCGTGGGTACAACCATTTATCCATCTGCCGGCGAACCATTAACGATGAAGGTGGCGAAAATAAGAAGTGTTGAAAGCCATGGAATGATTTGCGCCGAAGATGAAATTGGGTTGGGTACTTCGCATGCCGGTATCCTGGTATTGCCTGCCGATGTAAAGATTGGTATGCGTGCTGCTGATTATTTTAAACCTTACGACGATACGGTTTACGAAATAGGCCTTACTCCCAACCGCATGGATGCCATGAGCCATTGGGGTGTGGCGAGAGATGTATGTGCTTACCTGAACCATCACGATAAAAAAGATTACAAACCAAAGCTGGCGAACAGCAATGGTTTTAAAGTGGATAATACATCGCTTACGATTGATGTAAAAGTGGAAAACGAAACAGCTTGCCCCCGCTACTCCGGCGTAAGCATTGCCAATGTTACCATTGGTGAGTCGCCCAAATGGCTGCAACAAAAACTGAAAGCCATTGGCCTGCGCCCGATTAATAATATTGTGGACATTACCAATTTCATTCAGCATGAAACAGGCCAACCATTGCATGCTTTTGATGCGGATATGATTGCCGGTAAAAAAGTAATTGTAAAAAATCTGCCGGAAGGAACAGCATTCATTACGCTGGATGAGAAAGAAAGAAAGCTGAGCGCAGAAGATTTAATGATTTGCGATGAGAATGAAGGCATGTGTATAGCCGGTGTATTTGGTGGTATACGCAGTGGTGTTACAGCCGCTACCAAAAACATTTTCCTCGAAAGTGCTTTCTTCGATGGTATTACGCTACGAAAAACTTCTTTCCGTCATGGATTAAGAACAGATGCGGCCAGCCGTTTTGAAAAAGGAACTGATATTTCCAATACCGTGAATGTATTGAAGAGGTCTGCGCTGTTGATTAAAGAAATTGCGGGTGGTGAAATAGCTTCGGAGATTGTGGACATCTACCCGAACAAAAAAGCAAAAACAGAAGTTGCTATCAAGTGGCATTTTATAAAAAGACTGAGCGGTAAAAATTATCATCCCGATGCGGTAATGGATATTTTAAACAGTCTTGGTTTTGAAAAACTAAAAGAAGGCATTGATGAACTGCGGGTAGCTGTGCCTTATCACAAACCAGATATTAGCTTACCTGCCGATTTGGTAGAAGAAATATTGCGTATAGATGGATTGGATAATATTCCTATTCCGGACTCTATTACCATTACACCGGCAGTAGAAGAAAATTATGCCGAAGCGGTGTACAAAGAAAAAACGGCGAACTACCTGGTGGGTCTTGGCTTCAATGAAATGATGACAAATTCCATTACCAATGCTGCCTACTATTCCGAAGAGGAACAGGCCAGCATGGTAAAAATGCTGAATAGCCTGAGTGCAGAATTAAATATTCTCCGCAACTCACTTTTCGAAACCGCCCTGCAGGTAGTAGCACATAACCTCAATCATAAAAATAATTCCCTTCGCTTATTTGAATTTGGTAAAGCCTACAGCACTACCGAAGCCGGCAAATACAACGAAGCAGAAAAATTGTGTATCGTAATTTCCGGTAACAGTACAGAAGATAGCTGGAAAGGCAAAGGCACGGCTACCGATTTTTATGCACTGAAAGGTGCGGTGGTAGCTGTTTTTAAATTATTGGGCATACAAGGCTATACGGTAGAAACCTTGGCCGTTCCTAAGCTGGATAACCATATTGTATTTAAACTGAAAGGCGAAATAATTGCAGGTGGCGGTGAAGTGAGCAAAAAAATGCTGGATAAGTTCGGCATCAAACAACCGGTATTTTTTGCAGGGCTCAATTGGGAATTGCTTTCCGAAATAGCATCGCTTCAATCACCAAAAATTAAAGCCATTTCAAAATTCCCTGCGGTGCAGCGGGATTTGGCATTGATTGTGCCGAAGCAATTGCAATACGATGAAGTTGAAAAAACCGTGCAGAAGATTAAGCCAGCCACGCTACAGGAAATAAGATTATTCGATATTTTCGAAAGCGAAAAATTAGGAGCAGACAAAAAATCAATGGCTATCAACTTTACCTTTTCTGATGAGGAGAAAACATTGACTGATAAAGAAATTGATGGCTGGATGAATAAAATAATGTCGTCGCTGGAAAAAGACCTGCAGGCCGAAATAAGAAAATGAGCAACACCGAAGAGCATATCAAAAGAATACAGGACAAGGTTCAGCTATTGCTGAAGCAATTTGCTGCTGCACAAAAAGAAAACAGCCGGCTGAAAGAAGAACTGGAAGCGGCGCAGGAAAAATTATCGGCCCAGCAAAAAAATGCGGACGAACTGAAGCAGCAGGTAAGTGTATTAAAAATGAATGCCGGGGAAATGACGGAGATTGATAAAAAGGAATTTGAAAAGCGCATCAATCATTATGTAAAGGAGATTGATAAGTGCATAGCGATGTTGAGTGAGTAGAGGACTAGTTGTTTGTTACTGGTTACTTCAATTCTACAATTTCATTGTTCTTTCAACACAGCTTAATCCCTTCAACCTGTAATCTTATACCCTTTTCACTAAGTGCATCTTCATCTCATCTTCCCCCTGCGAAAGTTCCAGTGTGTACCGGCCATAAGGCAGGTCGTTGAGACCGGTCCAGTTCAGCGTTTCACTGTCAAGGGCTATGTTTTTTTCGATGGTGCGGCAGATGCTGCCTTTGTCGTCTCTTAAAATACCACGGAGACAATTACCTTTAGGTCCTGAAAGCTCAAGACGGAAGCCATCAATAAAGATTGGTGACTTGATTTTAGCAAACATGATTACAACGTAGTTAGTTGGTTAAAAAAATTGCTTTCGGAGGTACAATTAAAGGTGATTTTTCCAGCAGATAAGGCTTTGTTGGTTGCTTGGGGTATCTAATATAATAACCAGAATTTGAAAATTCAAACAAAATGAGTGAATTAATTCCTATCTCGGCCGTTATTGCTGACAGAACCTACCGCATTAAGATTGAAACAAAGGACGAAATGGTTGTCAGGAACACCTTAAAAATTATTAATGACAAGGTCATTGAATTTAAAACCATGTTCGCCGGAAAGGATATGCAGGATTATATCGCTATGGTACTCATCTGGTTTGCCACCGAGCAGCAAGCCAAAGGTGCCGCCGATATTGACAGTGAAAACATTGTCAACCGGTTGACTTCCATTGAGAAGCTGCTGGATGGAGTTGTAGTGGACAAGGGACAATAGGCGATAGGCAATGGGCAATAGGCAAATCGTGTTTTGCAAAGAGGTTTATAGGAATACAAATGCTCATAACCAATGCTCAATTTTTAAGTCGGTTCCAAAAGCCTTTTCTCTTTAATATGCCGTCACCTAACAGAACAATGAATAGCGATTATTCTTAGCTGCCGCCCAAAATTTTTCCTCTCTTATAGCCCTCTGAAGAAAATAAAAAAGGCGTGATAGTTTTTGCAGCATCACGCCTTTCGTATTTCTTATTTCCAACTTCGTACCTACTTAAAACGCTTTCTTCCCTTCAATCGCCTCTCCCACTTTCTGTTCCAGTTCTATTCCACTCAGGTTTTTAGCAATAATTTTTCCTTCGGGGTCCAGCAGCAGGTTCTGCGGAATAGCTTTTATGCCGTATTGCTTGGCTACTTCATTGTCCCAGAATTTTAAATCACTTACCTGTGTCCAGTCCAGTTTATCATCATGTATTGCTTTCAGCCATCTTTCCTGCTGGCCCGGTCTGTCAAGCGAGACACCGATGATGTGAAAATTTCTGTCCTTGTATTTATTAAAAATCTTTACCACGTTAGGGTTTTCTGCACGGCAGGGGCCGCACCAGCTCGCCCAGAAATCTACCAGCACATAGCGTCCTTTAAAAGAAGACAATGTTACTGGGTGTCCCAATGTATCATTCTGCGTAAAGTCCATCGCCATTTTACCAATACCGGTCTTCTTGGCTATTTCAATGTTCTCTTTAAAATCTGCCGCCGAAGGATAATTTTTATTGGCAGCCGACAACGAATTGTACAACGGGTCTATTACATCTGCATTAATATCCCAGCCCGCATACTGCTGCAGTGCATACAATGCCAGTGGGGAGGATGGATTATTTTTTACATAATCACCATACACTTTTTCTTTTTTCTCCGCATCAATCGCATCTATTTCTGCTTCTACTTTCGATTGGTTTTCTCTGTCTTTCGCCTTACCGTATTCGGAGTATTTGGCTATCAGTGGTTTCATTCTTTCTTCGTAAGGTTTGCCTTGCTCATTCAGTTTTACAAACTCTTTATGCGCCGCCGAACCTTTTACCTGCACATTGCTGAAAGAGTCTACCGAGATTACTTTTATTTTCCCCGGTTGCAGAAATACCGATGTTGCATCTCTGCCCGGTACCATGGCTATTTTTTTACCCTCTGCATCGGGGGCATATTTAATTCTCAATCGTCCCTGTACCGGTTCGCCAATGGTTCCGGTAAAAGCATACTTACCATCTTTTGGCTGTACGCTATCTGTTTTCCACTCGCCGCCAGTGCGGTATTGCAGGTATACCCAATCTGCTTTGTAGGCCAGTTTATTGGCCTTGCCTTCCAGTTTAAATGTTTTGCCTTTATCCTGTGCCGTAACCAGTAATGGCAACAGGGCAGCTACTAATACCAATCTTTTCATTTCATCAAAAATTTAGGCTTCGAAAATAGTTCAAATCGATCAGCAAAACTTCTCAGGCAACTCTTTTAACCGTTGTTTTGTATAAGCGGTCTGCTGGAAATTGAAATTATTTTTATATGTTACCAGCTGCAGTACTACTATCATCGTCCCTTGCGTCGCACTCTTGTACGACATTAACACAGATGAGCATATGCGAAAAGCAAAATAACTCTCCGTACAGACTTGAAAATTGAACATTGAGCATTGATTATTGAGCATTTCCCTCTTAATATCAACCTCCCCGCAAAACACGACTTGCCAATTGCCTATTGCCAATTGCTTATTCCGCTTTTCCCTATATTTGCCATCCTAAAAACAGCGTGGGTTTCAGCAATGAAACCCACGCTGTTTATAACCCATACTAATGCCGTATATCTCATCACTTAAAGAGCTTATTAATACCCTTAGCTGGGCCAAAGACCTGCTGGTGGAAATGTTTGAAAAACGAAGGTCTTTTGCATACAAATACGACCATGCCATAGAACTATTGCCGGAAGACAAGATTGAAATCCTCATCAGCAAACATATTCTGCGCCGCAATGGTGCTTACCTGGAAATAGATGACCAGTACCAGCAATTCTTTGAACAGATACTGGAGGTAAACGAAGAAATAAATACTTCTTACATCAACGAAAATATTCTGCAGGTAAAACAACAGGTAAATTTTTACCTGCAGGAAAATAATGAACACCGCAGGTCCACTTACTTAAAACAAATAAAAGCGGCACTGCGTAAAATTGGCCGTACCACCTTGCGCAATGTAATAGACCTGAACCGCAATATTGAAAACGTATTTAAAACAGAGCCTAATTATTCTATCAAAATAGCAAAGCTGGAAGCTTTCGATGAAAAGCGAAGGGTTATTTATCTGCTGATAGAACATACGGATAAATTGGTAACAGATGATGAACTTACTTTCTTTACCACAGCACTGGACGAAGAACTGAAACAGGTGGTAACCATGCTAAGGGCACAACTTACCGAAAGCCGCCACAACCTGATAGAAACACAGAAGCAAATAATAGAATACCTCAACCAGGTAAAACAGCAAAGCAGCATTCAGGAAAAAATAAAACAGGTAAAATATTTAAAAGACCAGTTTGAGTTAAAAGCAAAAACCAATTTAACCTTGCTGCTCAGGGATAAAAACGATGTGGTGTTTGAAACAAGACCTACATTCCCGCTGAAGTTATCACTCGATTATTTACATACCGATGAAGGACGGGTGCAGATAGAAAAAGTATTTGCCAAACTAAAATCGGGTAGCAAAAAAACCATGCAGGTGGCCGACTTGCTGGCCAGCAAAGACATGCTGCCGGAAACGGAAGATGAAATATTTATTGACCTCGAAGAATTGAAAAGAAATTTTTCTGCCTCGGGCAGGCACCTGCACAATTTTATTATGGAATATAAATATCCAAGGCCCGTTAGCTACGAAGAAAAAATTACCATCTTCTGCCAGATGGTTTCTATTTACGAACAAGACCTTGTAATAAATGAGAAATACCAGCAGGATGAAAAAGTAGAGTATGCTATGGTGAATAATAAATAAACTTGGGAAGTAGTAAAGTGATTGTCCATAACACGCCGAAAAGATGCCATGAAAACGGGACGATGAAGAGTGCGACGCAACAGACGATGCCATGAAATGCAGCTGCCTGTTACCAAAAAAAGATGCGGTATTCACCGAAGGCAAAAAAATAATATAAACGAGGTAAATACTGCAGCTGGTAAACAAAAAATGAAGACGCTAACCGTTATAAAATAAACAACAAATGAACGTAGCCAATCGCTATACGGTAGATATTTTTGAAACCCTTTGCAAAGGAAAATTTATTTGCAGCAACAGTACCGAGGATAACAACAGTAAACTGTACACGGTTATTGATGAAAACTTTGATGAGCTCTGCAATTATTTTCTGGGCATTGGTTTTATACTGGAAAGAGGCGATGAATATTTTTATTTCAGCCGCAACGAAGTAAAAGCAACATTGGAAAGTAAAATAGAACAAGCCTACCGCTGGATAGATGTGGTAGATTTTTTTATGACCTTTGATAATGGTTTTGCACCAGGCTTCCGGTTTACACCGGCCGATGTGCAGCAACAGGTAAAAGTAGATGCCAGCCTGAAAGACAAACTGGAAATAATGAGACGCCTTACCGGCGAGGGCAGCTATGCCGAACGGATAAATACATTGATTGATAAACAACTGGTACAACCCGGCTATGCCGAGCTGGAAAATGAACTGACCAATCAATACAAAGTATTATCGTCGTACAACTACATTAAGCAACTAATAGTAAGCATTCAAATTCAAGAGGAAGCCAGCAATGAGATTCTTAAATAAAATCGTTTTCATCAACAGTGCCACTATCCGCTATGCCGAAGTAATGGTAGATGGCAATGTGCATCTGATAGGTACACAGGGTGTGGGAAAAAGTACGTTGCTAAGGGCTATCTTATTTTTTTATAATGCCGATACTTTGAAACTCGGTATTTCGAAAGAGAAGAAAAACTTTGCCGAATATTATTTTCCTTTTCAAAATTCGTTTTTGATATACGAGGTACAGCGGGAAACAGGGCCGTTTTGTGTGGTGGCTTTTAAAAGTCAGGGCAAAGTTTGTTTCCGTTTTTTTGATGGTGCCTACAGCCGGGATTTTTTTGTAAGCACCGAAGGCCATGCTTTTGAAAAGTGGGAAGACAATAGAAAAATACTGGACGAGCAGCGCATAGACCATACCCGCAAAGTAGACCGCTACGAAGAATACAGGGATATACTGTATGGCAACAACGAAGCCGGTAAAAAAGAATTTGCAAAGTATGCCTTGCTGCAAAGCAGGCAATACCAGAATATTCCCCGTACTATCCAGAATGTATTTTTAAACAGTAAGCTGGAAGCAGAATTCATTAAGCAAACAATCATTATGTCGCTGAATGAAGAAGATATCAGCATCGACCTGCAAAGCTATACACACCACCTGAAAGGTTTTGAAACACAACTGAACGATATACACCTGTACAAACAACCGCATATTGCAAAGCAGGCGGAGAATACGGTAAAAAATCACCTGGCAATAAAACACCTGGAAAGCGAGAAAAATAAATTTTCGCTGCAACTGGCCTGGTCGGCCGCACAGGTGCAGCGCAGCATTCCGAAAGTGCTGGACAAAAAAGAAAAACAGGAAGCAGAGAAAACGAACCTGCTGGAAAGAAAAGAAACAGCCGAACTGCGCCACCGAAATAAAGTAGAAAAAATAAAGGGCGAGATAAGCGTACTGGAAAGTGATATAAAAAAGGCCAAAGAAAAAACTGAATACTATCACCACCTGCAGATAGAAACAATTATTGAACGGGTAAACAAAAGAAGTTCGCTGGAAGCAGAGCACCTGAAACTTACCAAAGAAAAAACTTTGCTCACTACCAAATTTGCAGAAGTAACTACCAAATACGACAACCTGCTGCAGGCATTGCAGCATGCTATAAAAACTGCCGAACAAAATAGTAAGGAAGAAAAACTTGAACTACAGGAGCAAACAAATAATAACAAAGAAGAAGCCCGGCAATGGCTGGAAAAAAGTCTTGCAGAAGTAAAACAATTTCATTTGCAGGGAGTAGAACAGGCAAAGCAGGAAGTGGAACAGCGGCAGGCCAACCTGCAGCAGGAACGATTACGCAAAGCCACCACTACCCACCAACGCTTTTTTGAAGCCGAGCTGGAAGAGGCGAAGAATGTACTTTCTCAATACGAAATTGCTATACAGCAAAACAGTAATGAACTGGAACGATTAAAAAACAAAATAGAAACCTTACAGAAGCAGGCGGAGATAGATGAAATAAGTATAAAACAAAACACAGAAAGGGAACAGGAGAAACTACAGCAAACAATTACCACTGCACAAAAAACAGCTGATACCGTTACCCAAAATATTGACAACAGCGAAACAGCCCTCTACGGCTGGCTCAATAAAAACAAACCCGATTGGGAAGAAAATATCGGAAAGCTTTTACCCGAAGCAGTATTGTTTAATACCGACCTTTCTCCGAAATTAAAAGACAAGGGCCATTCACTTTTTGGTGTGGAGCTACAGGTGGGCAATCTACCCGTGCAGGTAAAAACATTGGCACAATACAAAGCAGAACTTAAAGCAGCACAGCAATTAATAAGTACTGCGCAAACACAACTGCAAAAACTAC
>Ga0247740_1000776_pt1 | contig 14297 bp, 7 predicted proteins | sample UWRJL148409B2_FD_180942 | JGI IMG/M metagenome (GOLD analysis project Ga0247740, IMG submission 180942) | Plant litter microbial communities from Arlington Agricultural Research Station in Wisconsin, United States - UWRJ-L148-409B-2 | ecosystem: Environmental > Terrestrial > Plant litter >...
CCGTCAATATATTGATTCACTGCATCGTGGCAGCTGTTAATGAACGCTTCGGAGGTGTCACACTGAATACAGCCTGCAATCTTCGGACCGCAACAAGAACCCGTCGGACCGTTGTTTCCATTATAGTAGACGTTTGGCGATTCGCATTGCTTGTCATCAGTACAAGCTTCGCCGGTAGCGACGGCAGCTGGATTTATTGAGGTAGAAATAGGGGATGCACTTGATGGCGAGTTGTTGGGTGAGGCGGGTGAAGGCGACGTGGGTGGTGACGAGGCGGAGGAAGTAGCTGTCGTCTCGTAAAGGGTTGGATTTGTGCCCGAATGGAGCGAGGGACCTGTGTTAGACTCGAAGAGTAGTGCGTCCGAAGAGCTCTGGTAGGTAGATTACAAGTTAGCTAACGTCACATCTGTGTGGCAGAAATAATTACCTCAACCCCCGAGTGGCTCTGGTATGATGGTGCTGTGTTCGAATTCTGCTCCTTACGCAGAGCGAAGATGATACCCAGTACGGTGCCGACGAGAACAAGGATAACGAACAGGACCGCAAGCAAGAGAAGAATAGTGTCCTTGGTGGTTTTCTTGCGACTGGCGAAAGATTGCCTGATGTTAGTCACCGGGTTATTGGAGTGGTGGGCCTTAGAGAAGTCATTGCCGGCAAGGGTGGTGTTGCTGTGGCCGGAGGTTTCAGTGGTGGTATGGTGGTAACTCATGTTGCCAGCGAGATAGCAATCCAGCGCAAAGGATGCTCGTTATGGGGCTCACAATAGAAAGTGCACAATGAATCTTCGTCACACGCATAGAATTGGGTTCCGGCCTATCTACGGTTGACATTTCAATTTTCCGTGTTTCGTCGGGGGGCCAACGGCCATTTCGGCAGACGGCCTCCACTTCAGGAGAGTGCCCAGCCGTGGCCCCTTAGGACTGCAATGAGGCGGTAGCTGACATGCGGGAGTCCCTCGTCGATCGCCGGTGACTTCATGGTACGTCTGAGCGTCGACAAAACCATCGTATCTTGTCAAGCTCGGATACACCTAAGAAGGAAAGCAAAGCTGGCTATAATTATATTTTGACTCCTTTTTCCCGTAGTCTGTGCGCCGATAGAATTAGTGCCCTGAGATGACGAGTGAGCATCAGTCTTCCCTCGTCGAGACCGGACGGGCTCCCGCACAGAGGTTCACCGAATGACAATAGGGCTGGGGTTTTTCTGAAATCATGAAAGGGGGGGGGGACGGCTTGTGGCGATCAGATTGGACGATACCTTGCTGGATGTCGATTGGTCGAGAGCTCCTGTTGTGTCAACCTGGGCTTTCCCAGCGGCGCATCCACCATTGCAAACGCTATGATCTTTCACAGCCTACGACACCTAACAAGGTGAAAGATAAACATGCCAGAGCTAAATGTGCGGCTAATTCTCCTCTCAGCACAGCCCACAGCATCGAGGTGGGTAAGGGTTCGACAAGACGAGAGGTGCCGGTCGAAGAGAGGGCGAATCAGCCCCGCCGCGAGGCAAACCCCTCCTTGCGCGATATCAGCAGCCCACCGGTCAGTTTTTGAAATAAATAGATTAAAGAGGGGGTCCGTGACCAGCCATAGTCCTGCCCATGTCTCGCTGATCGCATTTGCCTTGATAATCCACCTCCAAGCCGCTACCACCATGGAAGTTCTATCCGGGGTCGCAAGCGCGTCGCAGCTTCTGGCTTACGCCCACTCCACCTTCCAAGTTATAGTCAGGCTATATAAACAGCTCAAAACCGGCCCAGCAGCCTTGAAACAGCAGCAGTCCAGCGTGCGCATTCTCCTATCTATCGTTGATAGCCTCCAGAAACGGCCCCCGCCAGCTGATATCCTTACTACGCTTTTGGAGCTATCGACTCTCGCAACCGAGGCGCTCAATCTTATCACCAGAAGCCAGAAAACGGGATTTCTGGGACTGCAGTGGGCGGCTTTTCGCTACGAGTCCGCATTGTTGGATGTCTTCGCTTCGCTCAAGGACAAGCGGGAGATTCTGCACCTTGCCATCTCCATTGATACCAGACGCACTTCCGCAAGATTGCTAGATTGTGCCGAAGATATGGCTGAACCACCGAAGAACGGGTTGAAGAAGAAGTTACAGGAGATCAAAGGCCGTTTGCCTGTAAGTTCAATCCCCCACCATTGCCACTCCGACCCGACTAACAATGGACAAAAGAAGTTCAGCACCGTCTACACTCATGACAGTGGCAATGACAACGATACTATGGTCGGAAATGGGCCCGTGGGAGATGACGGGGTCCGGCGAACTAAGGTCATAACGAGTGGAGAACGCGGACGCGTCTACGCGGGCAACGATGGAGAATACAACCATAAAAAACATGGGGGCTTCTATCGGTCACTTCATCGCCAGGAAAAGGAAGAACCCCCACACGAAGCCGAACAGCCCCAATTCAGCTCGGTCCAGTCCGACATGTCCCAGGCCGGCTCATATCGGTTCGGCTCATCCCTGTCCGGGTCGGGCTCATCCCCGTTCGGCTCGCTCCAGTCCGATTCGTCCCAGTTCGCCCCGCCCAATTCCAACCCACGTCTACTCGAAGCTGGAGAGCATACCGAGCCCCCGCCGCTTCGTCAACCATGCGATCAGTACTATGCAGGGCGCACGGGCAACAGGGTGCAAGTCCGCTCCTCACCTACGTCTTTCCCCGCCCCTCACTCGTATAGAGAGGAAGGTTACGCATCCTCTAGGCGTCGTAACTAAGTCTTTTATACCTCTAGTATAGACCTACCACGACTCCGCAAGCATTTTTCTGATCTCTTTTCCAATATAAATCATGTCTACTGTGTACAGTCTTGCTGCGATAGTAGTACCTCATAGTAAGAACTCTAGGTGCGCAGAAACCTTACACGCTAACCGAGTAAGTCATCTCATGCACCGAATTTCAACCGAGTCGGCCGATCTAATCACACGATTGATAAGATTGTGAGTGGATCTAATCTGATCAAATTTTCCACGCTAGTCCTCTAAACGGGCGCCACTACTGCACCTCCTTTCGCGGTTGTCCATCAATAACATGTACCAGCCAATATACTGCAAAGCTAAGCGCTCGGAATAGTGGACCTGCAAGTATTTCATGCAATGTGGTGTGACGGACACCCTGCACGACCACCATAGCCTGACTGCCGTCTTATCCTTACCTAGTGGGGAGTTGAGGGTGGGTAATGAATTGGTGTCTGGGACGGGTGGAGAAAGAATGGCTAAATACAAAAGGGATGGTCTATCGCCTGATTTTGTGCATCTTTGAATTGCCGCAGACGATTCTTTCTGATCTCTCAGTCGAATTGGACGCACCTGTGCCCCACGATCCTTTCAACATGGGTCTCTTCAATCTTTCGAAGAACAAGACCAACGAGGAAGTCACAGCGGTTGAACCTGTTTTCGACTCAGAGAAAGGTGTTGATTTCAAGACTCCTTCCGTGAAGGACCAAGATCATGAAAGTCTTTCAAGCAATGCGCAAGCCGGTGTCAAAGCTGTTGAAGCTGCCACCACCGTTTGGACAAAGTACCATCTCATCGGTGCCTACGTTATGTAAAGTCCACGCATCCATCCTAATGCTGCTCCATCAAAGCTAACGGACCTTAGAATCTGGTGGATCTACTTTGTCACCTCACTCCAAGAAGTCGTCGTCCGCGCCATGAATCCATACGTTACCAGCGCTTTCCGCTTACACTCTCTCACGGCTGCAACAGGAATCATGTCTTCCATCATAGGAGGATTGACCAAGATACCTCTGGCGAAGCTACTAGACATGTGGGGTCGACCTCAAGGACTCTTGCTGTCGCTTTCCGTCTGGATGGTAGGATACATCATGATGGCATCTTGTCGCAATGTGGAGACATATGCAGCAGCTCAAGTCTTCTCTTCAACTGGGTAAGTCACGACTGACTCATGTTGGACTCCTACTTACTATACAACAGATCCCAGGCCGTCTCCTACATTCTGACCGTCTTCATCGCCGACACCTCCACGCTAAAGAACCGCGCCCTCATGCTTTCTTTCGCCACATCACCCTACATTGTCACTACCTGGGTCGGTGGTCCCGTCGCACAATCCGTTCTCGCAGGCCCAGGCTGGCGCTGGGCCTTCGGCATCTTCACCATTATCATCCCCGTCGTCGTCATCCCACTCGCCGTCCTCGTCCTCTATAATGACCGCAAAGCCCGCAAACAAGGTCTGCTTGAGGAGCGCAAGATAAAATGGAATGCCCAGGCTATCAAGAAGTTCTGCGTCGACATCGACCTCATCGGCATCCTTATCCTCGTCTCAGGCATGGCGCTCTTCCTCCTTCCCTTCAGCCTGTGGTCCTACCAAGCCAAGAAATGGGAATCGCCGATGATCATTGGCATGATTGTCGCTGGTTTCGTCTTACTACTTGCGTTCCCTATATGGGAAAAATTCTTCGCACCGGTCACTTTCATCCCGTACAAGCTCCTCCTTGACCGCACCGTCTTCTTCGCCGGCATCATGTTTGTGTTTGTCTACTTCAACAGCGCAGTGTGGGGCTCGTACTTCAATTCTATGCTGCAGGTTGTATGGAACCTCAACGTTACGAATGCAAGTTACGTCACTAGCATCTATCGCGTTGTATCCTGCTTCTGGTGTCTGGCTGCTGTTGGCCCAGCGATCAGAATTACAGGAAGGTTCAAGTGGACTGCAGTCTTCTTTGCGCTGCCGATTGATATCTTGGCTATTGGGCTGATGATTCATTTCCGCCAGCCAGGAACGAGCGTCGGGTTCATTGTCCTGACGCAGATTTTGACGGCCGTGGCGGGAGGTACGATCGTCATTGCGGGCGAACTGGCCATGATGGCGCCCTCGGATCATCAGCATATGGCCGTCATTATCGCGGTGCTTAACCTATTCTGCTCAATTGGCGGTGCGATTGGAAGCACTGTTTCTGCTGCTATTTGGACGGGCACTTTCTACAACAATCTCGTCAAGCACGTTCCGGCAGATGTGAACATCAAGGACATCTACGCATCGCTGCCGACGCAGCTATCGTACAAGTGGGGCTCACCAGAGAGGATGGGAATAGCGCAGGCTTATGCGGACTCTCAAAGACTGATGCTTATAACGAGTATCTGTATGTTGTCGTGTGCCTTGGTAGCGGCTGTATTCTGGCGCGACATCAACATCAAAAACATCAAGCAGGTCAAGGGTCGCGTGGTGTGAACCTGTCGTGCCTACTCTTGCTAGAGGCCTACTAGAACACAGGCAGGCTGACTGCAGTATCTAGGAATAAGGCCTTGGCGAGTTACCTAACAACAAACATATCTTAGACATGAGTGGCAATTTGTTCAGTTTTTAATAATACTCTACTCTTTCATTATCTAATTCCTACGCTGCCTTCAGATTTTGTGTTTAATTTTAGTAGTAGTAGCGAAGGGCCAGGTTTAGATAATAGTAAAGGTATATATTAAGATTCTTAATCTATGCTTGAAGTAATATGCTTAAAGAGTTCTTACATAATAAGTATAGACGTACAGAAGATGCTTAAGTTAGTTGGTGGCATGGAACCTACCGATTTTGCGGTCTGAAATGGCGTATCGTGGGCAATCGATTGTCGTGGTCCCGGGCTAGACAAACTGCTCAGACGCTGTGCTTTTCTATGATCCTCCATCCGCCCCGCCCCCGCCGCCCCATTAATATATTAGCCCTCACCCGCTCCGCACCCACGCCCGTCTTTGCCGGCACACGATGGGCAGCCTGCCATCGCTGGACCGCACCCCCGCCCCACTCGACTGAGGAACCCATGGGGCCCTCGGCGCTGTTTGCGATCCCCCAGAGTTCCGCCAGCCGTGGCCGTGGTTGGAAGCGGACCGCCGAGACGGACAGTTGGACGGCAATGCAGAGGCGAATGCAAATCCGCTTATGCCCCTCACCCGAACGCGCACATAGCACAGAGATCCGCTCGCCATCATTTGGCGCGCGAGGAAGTCGATAGACCACCTACTCGAGATTCCTCCGCACATGGGCCAGCTCAAACTCGATCTCACGCTGCTAGGCCTTGACTACGACTCCGGTGATAGACTGGTTCGCAACCGACAGTCTGCTTCCATCTATGCTCCCTCGCCGCCAGTCTTGCCTCAGGACCGGCCTCGCGATTCTTCTCCCGACGATGAATCTCACAGCGCCTCCAAGCCTCCTGCGCCTCCCGGAATCCCTCCCACAGGCCAGGCTCAGGCGCCGTTCAACGCTCTCTTGTCCGGTCCAACTCCCGAACTTTCCCCACCGACCGGATCCTCCCAAAAACGATCCTACGACGACATACAGCCTGAGCACATCGGCGCAAACTCGTCTCGCAAATGCCAAAAGTTGATCATTGCATCGGCAAGTATCAAGCGCGGGCTTCGCAGCTCCCCGCTGTGGCGTTATGGACCTGACTTGTCCACTACCAAATCCAAGCAGCGGTGGCAGCGAGTGTTTGCCACTATGCGTCAGAATGATGACGTAGAGGAGGGTTGGGACGGCTAGAGCTACAATGTGGTTCCTTGCCAATTCTACAGCAAGAGATGGAAGGCTCTGCGGCGGAGAAGCAAGCCGTTTATGATCGCCGCTAAGTACATCAAGCTCCCTTGGGTACTGAACAGAACTTCACCCCGACTAGCCAGATTTGGCATCTCCTCATCACTTTTTTATATATACAAAATCCCCCTCTCGGTATTTGCGGTTCCTTTCCACTCTTCCATTCGAAAAGAGCCTCGCAACGCGCAATTCCCCGATTTTCTCGCCAGGAAGAACTTCAAGGAAACGTGCGGTCGCATACCACTATGCCCCCAAACAAGTCTCTACCTCCTACGTTCGACATCACATCAGCCTCGCCGCCTTCGATTGCGCTCCCCTTAACCTCCGCGCTTCGCTCAGCCCGCGCTCGATCCTCCCACTGCGTGTTTCTGAGCAAGATCGTCACTCCATGTCACCGAGCAAAATCACTACATGTCATCGAGCAAGATCACTCCATTTCATCGAGCATGATCACTCCATGTCATTGAGCAAGATCACTTCAAGTCATCGAGCAAGATCACTTCAAGTCATCGAGCAAGATCACTTCAAGTCATCGAGCAAGATCACCACTCCTAGTCGCAAGATGGCTACCCCACGCAAATCATTGCGGTCCCAAAGAGCAGCGCGATCAGAGCTTTGTCAATCTCACATAGATGATTGCGCAGTGACATGGATTTCGAGCCAAGATGAAGCTGCAGCCGGACCATGACTGAATAATCGGCCTAATCCATTCCTCCGCCTCTCCCGCCACGCAATCCTTCATCTCACCTCCACCTTCATCCCTACTCTTTCTTCAATCCCCCGCTTCCTGCCGGTCTGTCAGAGCTTCACCATCCCACGATCTTCGAAATTGACGATGATGAAGAGCCGCCCAATCCTGTGAAACTATGCAACATAGACGACGCGCACTATTCTTTGATACTCATTATATAAAGACTCTTTAGGCGAATTACTCTAAGCATAGATCAAGGATCTTAACACAAAGCTAACCGTTCTTCCGAGCTCTAAGCTCTCTTGCTCGGAGGTACTGATTACTTCACCACACCCTCGCTCTACATTCTCTACCTCTGGCCTATCTATGAGGTCCTGAAATCTCTAGAGTAAAAGATCTTTTACTCTATTGATGGCCCTGTCTGTATTGGCAAGTTAGCAAATCGCAGATTCGCTTCCGTCTCCCGCGAGGGTCTTGATGACCGTCGGATCTTACTCGCCCGACTAGAATGTAGGCTGAATGTGCTGCAGTCTTCGAGTGTTGATAAGTGCGACACCACCGAGATGCTCTGCTTAGAGAAGACTTTGTCTTCGATTCGGGCGCACGTACTCAGACTCCAGTCGCGTCTTGTGAATATGGTAATGCCTAGTGCAGGCGTACTCGTGAGCGACGATCTTAAAGAGAAAAGGTTCGTTGAAATGAGGGATGGCCCTGAGCCAGCGCGCTTTCGCTTTCGCTTTCGCATCTTTTAGGTGCTGAATTCTGGGCTCGGTATAAGTTAGGCGAGCTAGGTAGGACGAAAGGCGCGTCGTTTGTGTAGCCATAGACAAGTGTGTCGAGACGCATAGAGGCGTGTTTGTCGTGTATACTAAGAGTGTCACAGCAGACCTCCGGCCCATTTGTAGACTCCACGTGCGCAGCCTAGGTTACCTAATTCAGGTGTCTCTAATATTTTTCAATGCAATCTTGCTGTCGACCAGTTGTGCAGTCGGAGAACACACTTTGTAATATCTTAGAGTTTAGGGCGATGTAGTAAGAAAATTTCAGTTGAAAGAGGATGTTAAAAGAAGGAGTTCTCGAGAATTTCAGGACCATAGACTGACACCGATGTTCGAATGACTCGAACGGACATTAACGTCCTGGACTTGCGTGAAAAGTGAACAAGTAAAGAGGTAGACTGGTTGCGAGCTATTGAAGTGTAGCTGCGGCGACTCGCAGGTACAACAGACAGGTGCGATCAAACCATCTTCCTTGAGCTTTAGGCACATACAACAGTGTTTGCTTTATTATTCAGTGCGCCTGAGAGATAAGAGCGAGAACAAGCGGAGTTGAAGGTGGTACGGCTAGCATGTGCTTGTCGATAAGGCCTACATGTTGGTCACTGAGCGCTGCCAGTCAGAGCGCTGCTCGCACTACGTATTGCGAGCTACTTCTCCGTTACACTACAGGCATACACGAACATTGACGTAGCAATACAACATCAGAGAAAAAGGAGAGAGCTCAAGATCTTGTCATCGATACCCAATCCTAGGCAGTCCCTGGGATGGTGAGAGGAAACTGCATACGAGTATGAAACTTATCCCATCCCAGGACAAAAAGCCCTCGCAAGTCAGCATCTTTCAGCAATCTACAATCTGTCTTGTGACCTCTCTCTATCCAACCAATTCTCTGGCAGTTCTGTCAAGAATATGTCAGTCTCTTTTCAAGATCGGCAATTTTGATCGTGGTCTTACCTTATTACAATACCAAAACAAATTGCACCTCCCACAATGGTTCGACAACGCGGCCGTCTTCCCACATCCATGGCATGTTTTGATCCCATCCATGTCGCCTGAAAACTCTTGAATCCGGTCGCTCAGCTCCAGCAATTTGTTCAGCGATACTGGGAAGACCTTCGTGATATCCGTTACGTCAGTACACGCGGAAGGAAGTTAATTAGTTGTGGGAATGAGACATGCATACCTTGAGCATCTGAGGATTCAAGTGTTTGATACCGGGATCACCGTGTATGAACACGTGGCGCTTTGCGTACAGAACTGCAACTGTATATCCTTCTTGAATCTGCCCAGTTACCAGTTCATTGCCGCGACCAGCAGTGTTGAAGTGTAGAGGCATGATGTTGTCTTCGATATCCGTAAGTGTCAGCTCCAGATGAAGGATTGTGGTGGATCCAATGATCTCTCCCAGAAAGCACCAGTGACGCGAGGGTTGGTGAGTCTCCTCAGAACCTTGACGGGCAATCAGATCAATCCTGCTACTGCGTGGGAGAGAAGCGAAGTCAGGAAAGATTTCACGGTTGCGAAGGTTTGTAAACTGTCCACATCGTTCTCTTCTCCAAAGCCAGTCTTCGAAGTCGTTTGAGCCAAGTCGTGGTTGAATCTCTCCCAATGGAGTCTTCCAATTCATCGACATAATACCGTATAGCCGGAGCTTGGCCGGGTTCCGTGCAAGTGACGCGTATCTAATCACCTTGTCGCTGTCGTTACCGTAAGCTGTTCGCCATCCCTCCACTGCCCTCTCTGCGAATACGCGACCTCTTGCCAGATCACCATTTGCGATGGCGATCTGAGCGGCGTCGAGGTAGGCCCTTGGCAACCCAGGATTATCTGGTCCTTGGATATCGTAAAGCTGGACTCGTTCGTCGACATAGCGAAGGGTCTGCTGCGAAAAGTTCATTGACATGCACTCCCGGCCAATGAGATCGTCCAGATGATCAATTCTTTCCAGACGTTGATCGTTCTTCTGGCTGTCCGCTGTTGGTAAGGAACACAGGTGGCATGAACATAAGAATCCAAACTTGTCCTGGAGTTTTCGGCGGCGGACCTCACGGCTGCTGTCGAGACCCAGGTAGTATATGGTGATCTCTTCGCCCTTGGAGATTTCCCTCAATGCGTGGACAGTGTGCTGTTTAATGCGGTTGTTCCAGTGTTTTTGTGCATTGTTGTCGCAGGAGTGGTTGATGCGACAAGCTTCGAGGAACACCCCTCCGCCAGTCCCGTTGGCCTCGATGGGGAGGCCGTTCGTTCGAATGATACCGAGAAACTGCTCGGCCAGTTCGTTGTATGGATAGATATTGTGCAAGGAGAGGAACGATTGTCGTTGATTTTCATCAAGAGAATCGACCTGCTGAGATATATGTCTCTTTAGCCACTCGTCGCTTTGCTGGCGCTCTGGTATCGTGATGACAGGCCGTTCCAGAAGGATCCGTGTGCCTTTTGGGGTATTATCGTTTGCGACGAGTCCTTTACCCTTCCCTGGAACGTCTTGTAGGATGTACATTGAGCTGCCTTCCATTTTTTTCGTATGGATGCCCGTCTTGCTTCTTACTTTGTGTCAAGGATCGAAGCCAAGAAACGAGCCTGTGAACGAACGATTGAAAAGACTGAAGGCACAAATTGAACGTAAGTTGTACACGCTGGCATGAAAGTCGCTGGAAAACAGCGGGCTATTTAACTTTGTCCACTGATAATATATAGTCTGCCAATTACCGTCACTGTTGCGCAACGTAGAGCAAACTTCAACCCTTTCCTGCCTGCATATGGGTCTGATTTACCCCGCTTTGATCCACTACAAGTACTCATGGTTCACATATTTGCAAGCTTTCCAAAGCTCTTACCCGCAATCTTTTTCCGCTGTCGCGTGCCATTGATCAAGCCAGCCCCAGCGTGTTGTCGCGAAAGACTTTTGCAATCAGCAGCAGGATACCGGTCTAGAGACAAATCCACCTTCTACTATGACTCTACTCAGTATCCGAGCTCAGCAACCATGCTGCGGCAACCCTTGCTGACCAGTCCGCGTCGGGTCGTGCTGTGCATTATCTGGGTTTCCGGTGAAGTCGCGCAATGTGGGACTCGATCTATTACGTAACGCCACATACGCTAGGCCTTACATCAAGAATGCTGCTAAGTATGCCAACGAATTGAAATCGCACACATCATCCCGGTAGCCTCGACGTCAACCGATCGACTTCGCTTGTTTGGGTGTGGTACGCGACCTGCTGATATGCAATTTCACAACAAAGGGTAAGAGTGCCCCCTTCCCATTTTCTTTGGTATGGAAGAAAACTCGCTTATTGACTAAGGGGGTGCTAGCACTCAGGCAACATTCGACGTGGGGGGCACTTTGTGCAAGAGTCTCCCTTGCACATGGACCTGTCCACCGCTGCTGCGGAACCTCAACATTTCTATTCAACTGCACCAGTACGGCAGCGGCATAGCGTTCAGCTGCTGCGTCACGATGCTCCCAATCCAAAGGTTCAACAACCCACAATATTCTACGCTATGTGTAACTTCTCAAACTGCGCAATGCTCTTCTCAAAGTTGACGCACTCAAGCTCTGCCGCACGCAACTTCTCCTGCTCTGTCTCTTTAATGACCTCGCTAACTTTTGCCTCCCAAGTTTTGTCCATAATCTTGCGCTGCTTTTTGACCGCCTCGCATGCCTTTCTTAGTCGGTGTTTCGCTTTTGCAATCTCCATGTCGATATTAATTCTGCCTTTGACATCGAGGTACACGGTCGCTACAGTGCCGACGGCGTAGACGGCGGAGCCGGTGGGTGGAGGGTCGGAAGGGGCAAGCAGAGTAAGCGAGCGGATGGTCTTGCCACTGAGGGAGAGAATCGAGGGGCGAGAGGTCGGGGTTTGGAGGATGGCGTGTGTGGTGTCGTCTAGTGGGTGGATGAAGGTTTGCGCCGAGTCCTTGATGGCGTACTCGGCCGTGAGAGAGCGTATGCCTTTCGAGACATTGACCAGCAACTCGTATTCTTTCTCGGCTGCTTGATCATGGAAGACCTCGAGCATGGCAAATTCCGGGAAGTTGGCGACGGTGATGGACGGGGTCTTGTCGTCTTGACGGCGAGGAATGCGCTGGAAGAGCTCCTCGGTCAAGAAGGGCATGAAAGGGTGGAGTAAAAGGAGACCACCTTCAAGCGCAGTGTAGAGAGTTTGCTTTGTAGCCTCCTTCTGTTCAGCGCTGCCTTCTTCCAGTATTGCTTTCGAGTTCTCAATAAAAACATCGCACAAGTTGTTCAGGAAGTACTTGTAGCCAACTTGAGCGGCTAAAGAGAATTCCCTCGCTGTCAAATGCTCGTTGATCTCTTTCGAGGCCGTTGCTAGTTTGTGCAGTATCCAACGCTCGGGCAAGGTCTCCTTTCCCGTCTTTTGGATTGTGCCGCTTGGTGTGAAATCGCCCAACCTGCCGAGGAGGTACTTGGTCGCCTGGTAAATCTTGTTGCAGAATTTGCGATAGCCGTGGATAACGCTGACATCAAACGAAATATCCCCACCTCCAGTGGTGTAGGCGCAGAGAGCCATGCGCAGCGCATCGGCGCCACACTCGGGAATTCCCTGAGGGAATGAAGCATTCTGATACTTCTCAGCAGTCTTCAGTTCTTTTGGGTCGAGATTGCCACTGCGCAGCTTGTCTTTGAGTTCCTGAAGGCTGATACCCGTCATGATATCGATAGGATCGACCACGTTGCCTAGAGACTTGCTCATCTTGCGACCTTCAGAATCACGGATCAAGGAGTGACAGTACACTTCTTTAAACGGGATCTCGCCTGTTAACTTTAGGCTGAGGAAGATCATCCGGGTAACCCAGAAGGGCACAATATCCCAGCCGGTCTCTAAGACGGAAGTAGGGAAAAGTTCCTTCAAATCGGTGGTTTGCTTTGGCCACCCAAGAGTACTGAAAGGCCACAAGCCTGAGCTGAACCAAGTGTCAAGAACGTCCTCGTCCCGCTCAAGGGTGAAGGTTTTCCCTTTGAACTTCTCTTCAGCCTTCTTGGTAGCCTCTTCTAGAGTACGTCCAGAAACCCAGAGTTCGTTGTTAGAGGAATCGTTGTCCCCACCCTCGATCTTCACAAAGTACGCTGGAATTTGATGACCCCACCAGAGCTGCCTAGATAGGCACCAGTCGTTAATGTTCTCCATCCAGTGGTAATATACGCGCTCAGAAGTTTGCGGCCGGATTTTGATCTTGCCGTCCTTGACAACTTGAATGGCGGGTTTGCTCAGCTCCTTCATTTTCATCCACCATTGAGGCTTCTGGAGGGGTTCAATAACGTCCTTCGACTTGTTGCACAGAGGAATGTTCATTGCGTTATCCTCCTTCTTGACGAAGAGCCCCAGGTCAGTCAGTTTGTCAACAACGGAGTATCGTGCATCGAAGCGCTTTTGGCCTTCAAAGGGACCGGCATTGTGGTTCAGATGACCGTCATCCGTCAGGATATTGATGAACTCGAGGTTGTGGCGTTTGCCGATGGCGAAATCGTTAGGGTCATGAGCAGGTGTGATCTTGACGGCACCGGTACCAAAATCCGGGTCAACATAGTCATCGGCGATGATGGGTAGAAGCCTGTCGAGAAAGGGGTGTTTCGCTTTGCCGCCAGTCTCGACCAGGTGCTTGTATCGATCATCATTGGGGTGGACAGCGATCGCAGTATCACCGAGCATCGTTTCCGGTCGTGTTGTTGCCACGGTGACGTACTCGCCGTCCTTGCCGTCGATGGGGTATTTGAAAGACGTGAGAACACCGAACTCGACCTTGCGCTCGTAACCAGGAACATCGAGTAGAGTGCGGCCGGGGATTTCCTTGTTGTCAACTTCAAGGTTAGATAGGGCAGTATTCAGCTGCGTGCACCAATTAACTAGCCGATTCGATCGGTAAATATACCCCTCCTCATGTAACTGGACGAAAGTTTCCGTAACAGCGGCCGACAGATTCTCATCCATAGTAAAGGCCTCCCTCGTCCAGTCATACGATCCACCCATGCGCTTTAACACGGAGACAATCCAGTCATGATGGTCGGTCTTCCACTCCATAACTATATCCAGAAATTTTGGTCGGCCAAAATCATGTCGCGTCTTCTTCTGGCGACGCCAAAGCATGTTCTCTACGACAGATTGGGTGGAGATACTGGCATGGTCGCAACCAGGGAGGTAAAGTGTCTGGTAGCCTTGCATCCGATGCCACCGGATAAGGACATCCTGGAGCGCAGTGGCGAGCGCGTGGCCACAGTGAAGTTTTCCGGTGACATTGGGGGGAGGCATGG
>Ga0247740_1000777_pt1 | contig 14276 bp, 11 predicted proteins | sample UWRJL148409B2_FD_180942 | JGI IMG/M metagenome (GOLD analysis project Ga0247740, IMG submission 180942) | Plant litter microbial communities from Arlington Agricultural Research Station in Wisconsin, United States - UWRJ-L148-409B-2 | ecosystem: Environmental > Terrestrial > Plant litter >...
CGTTACATTATAATTGATGTTGTTGGCCAATTTACCTTTTAAACCTGCAAAAACTGTATATTGATTGTTTGTTGGACGCATATTTAATGTTGGCGATAAAAACGGATTATCATTTACAAAATCAGCGTAAGAGTTTTGTTCTAAACCACCATTTACTCCTGTATAAAAAATCATCAAATCACCAACAAGTTTGTACGAAGCGTTTACCTTTGGATAAATATAAAATTTGTTGCCGCTGTTTTCAGAATCTAAACCATAGAACAATCCAGCTCCTAATTCAAGTGTCCAGTCGTTTTCAAGAATTACAAAACTTGGCTCAATTCCAAAATTTGTTAAACTGTATTTTAAAGGGCTTGTATTATCGCGTGCATAATTATGTTCGAAAGATCCACTCACGTGATCCACAATAATATTGGTATTAATTGACTGATCCATAACTTCAACCTTAAATGAAGGTTTTACATAAAAGCGATTTTCTGAAGACGAAAAACTATCTGAAAAGTGGGTGAATTTAGTTGAGATTTTACTAAAAACCCCTTCATTAAATTCGATATTTCCTCCCAACGAAATAGTATTGTAAGAGTGATTTGGATTAATTCCTCTAATTAAATCATCACGAGTTTGTCCTGCTAAAGTTGCACCAAATTCAGCCGGTAAACCATACCAGTTATACACCTGATTTTGATATCCTAAATCAATATTCCAGGCCATATCACGATTGTTTACGCCGTAAGCTATGTTTAGTGCCGTATCATAAAACTCATCATTAAGATCAACATCTTTTATTCCGCCTTGCGAAGAATGATGACGGAACATTCCTGCCACATAATCATTGTTTCCTAAATCCTGATTCACAAATAATTCAGCATTTAAAGTTCCGTAATTTCCAAGTCCTAAAGTCGCATAATTATTGAACAATTTTTCTCTTTTTGATTTCTCAACACCTTCTGCTTTTCCTTTTGATGGCGTAAATGTAGATGCTACAGGAACCGACAAAATACTATATTTAATAGTTTCTTTAGGCTGGTTTCCGCTATCATCAAGCGAAGGAGTTTCCTTTACTTTAAAGGCATCCGAAATTGTTGGCGAATAAGGCTTTACCACGTTTACAGTTTCCGTTCCTATTGTTTCCTCTTTTTTAACCTGAGCAAACGAAATCTGGACAACAAATAACACTAGTAAAATGATGATTTTATTATGGCAATTAATTTTCATATTTCTTCTTTTTAAGAGTATAGAGAAAAGAATATAGAAAATAGACTATGCTAAATCCTCTTTATTCTGCTCAAACTCTTTGTTCTTTATTCTAAAATATATTCTATTCTCTTTATTCTATTCTCTTTATTCTATTCTCTTTATTCTATTCTCTAAAACTAAGCTTCCCAATCTCCTTTGGCGACAAATTGAGCCTTTCCTCCTATTTGAATATCAAAATCATTTTCTTTTACACTTCCGTGAAAGTAAATCTGCGACGGACGATTGATGTAATCTCCCTGATAATTAATTAAATCAATTTCAGGTTTGTGGTATTTTAATAGAAAAGCCTGTAAACAAGTACTCGCGCTTCCAGTTGCTGCATCTTCTACCAACTGATTGTGTTCGATACACAACATTCGGCTAAACAATTTTGAACCTTCTAAATAATAAAAATATAAAGCTCTATGACTTGTTTTGCAATTCTTTTTGAGCCAGTCATCCGTTTTATCTTTGTCTAAAACTAAATTTTCCAAAGCTCTTTTGCTGCTTAATCCAACCATTACAAAAGCGCTTCCGGTGGTTACTTCCTGAATGGGAAATTGATTTTCAAAATCATGATTTTTCAGATTACTAAATACTGTAATATCTTCTTTCGAAAAAATATCCCAAAATTTCGGCTGAGCTGCTTTTAACCAAATCAAACCTTCAGACTGATGAATTGAAATGGGTCCAATTGGAACGTTTAATTTTATCTGCTCCGGAGCATTATCAAATATTTTATTCATCAAAACCCATGAAGTTCCAATTATTGGATGTCCCGCAAATTGCATTTCCTGAGATGGTGTAAATATTTTTATCTCGGCTTTATTATTTTCTTTGTCAAGTTTGGTTACAAAAGTGCTTTCGGCAAAATTAATTTCACGCGCAATTTGCTGCATTTCTGTCGAACTTAAATTTCCTGCATCCATAAAAACCGCCAATTGATTACCGGCATATTTTTTATCAGCAAAAACATCAACTATATAAAAGGGTAAACTCATTTTTCTTAAAAGATTTTAAGAGAATAGAATATAGAGAATAGACTTTCCAATCTTTGCTCTTATATCTATTTTCTTTATTCCATTTTCTTTATTCTATTTTCTAAACTCTATATTCTAAACTCTATATTCTATATTCTTACTTATTAATAGACGAATTCGTTTTAGACTCTTCTGCTTTTATAGCAGCCAGCTCTTTTTTAGCTTCTTCAACAACATCCGGATAATCGGTAAAATTGTTGATTACGTTATCTAAAATATAAGTGGCCTGATAACTGTCTTTTAATCCGTAGAAGTTTTTTGCCATCAGCACCAAACTCTTCGCTCCGTAATATTTATAAGCCGAATAATTTTTGGCCAATTTCTGAACCGATACATTCGATGCGTCAAACTTGCCTTCTTTTGTTTTAAAATAAGCATCATAATACAATGCTTCTGCGGCTAATTCACCTTTCGATGTTGTCGATAATTTTGCGTAAGCTGCTTTTGCTTTATCTTCATCTCCGGTTTGCATTGCTGCACGCGCTACAATAATTTGCGCATCGGCTTTTACATTGGCATCGGCTTTTGGATTTTGCAACACTTTGTCAGCATAAGTAACTGAATTATCATAATCTTTTTTGTCGTAATAACATTTCATCAGGTTAGCTTGAGCGAAACTTTTGTTTTGTACCGCATCAGCTTCGTCATCTAAACGTTTCAAGACTGGAATCGATTTATCGCAATCTTTTGCTTTCAAGTAAATCTGAGCTAATTTCATCAAGGATTGCTCTGTAAATTCGCTTCTTGGCTGATCGATTACATATTGATAATTAGCAACCGATTTCGTCTCAGAACCTTCTGCATAATACAATTGTGCCAAATAATAATTTGCTTCTAATGAATGAAGTCCAGTTTGAAATTTATTGATATAACCTGTAAATCCGGTAATAGCCAGTTTGCTGTTATTTTGACTGTATTGTTTAAAAGCAGCATCATAAGTATCATTATCCAGTTCAGCATCTGTAACGGCCACAAAATCTAATGTACGAACCCAGGTTGCATATTCATCCACTTTTCCTGAATCTACATAAATCAATCTGGCAGTAGAAACGGCTTCTAAAGCTTCGGGAGTTTTTGGAAATTCTGCCGCTACTTTTTTGAATTTAGTCAAAGCCAGAGCATCACGATCTGAGTTATAATAAATTAATCCTTGTTTCAAAATTGATTTTGAAGTAAAAGCTCCATTTTTGTATTCAGAAATCAACTGATCATAGGTTTTAAGCGCCTGATCGTTCTTTTTTTGAGCGACATACGTATTTCCTAATTCATACAAAGCATCATCACGATATTCTGATTTTTTATACATCAAAAGGAAATTGTTCAGCTCATCGATTTTCTTATCATTTTTAGACATAAAGCCGTAAGAAATCGCTTTTTGAAATTGTGCATAATCTGCATCAACGCCTCTTGCTTCGATTGCTTTGGCGTAAGCTTCATTTGCTGCAGTATATTTTGAAGTTACAAAACGGCAATCTCCTAAACGTAAATACGAATCATTCAAACGAACTTTATCTTCTTTTGAATTGTCGATTTGTGCCTGAAATGAATTTCCTGCCTGATCGTATTCTTTGAGTTTAAAATAAGTATATCCAATATTATAATTGATGTTTTTGTATTCGTCAGTTCCTTTGGCAGCAGCCAATCCTGCAAACTGTTTGTAGCTTAATAAGGCATTCTGAAAATCGGCAGTAACGTATTCTGTTTCTGCTTTCCAGAAAGTGGCGCGTGCTGTAAACTCAGGCGTTTTTTGTTCGCTGATAGCACTTTTAAACATTTTTCCGGCTTCCTGATAATTCGATTCATTATACAATTCTAAACCTCTGTAAAAAAGCACTTTTTGATACGCTGCTTTATTTTCTGCCGATCTGTTTTTCTCTAATAGAGTCAAAGCTTCTTTGTAGTTTTTAGTCGAAATATAAGAATCAACCAATAATTTTTCTATTTCAGATCGGCTTGAATTGTTTGGATATTTTTTCAGGAAATCAAGTAAAATCGCCGGAACAGTCTGATACGCATTTCCGATATCATAACTCACTTTAGCATAATTTAAAGCGGCATCTTCCTGAATTTGTGCATTAAAATCCATTTCAGAAGCATTTTTAAAAGCATTTAAGGCTTCTTGTTTTTTACCCGTATTCAAATAAGCCAAACCTAAATGATAATATGCATTTTGAGCTACAAAATCTTTTCCTTCGATGATTTTATTGAATTGAGAAATCGCTTTTTCATACTCTTTTTTCTCATAATACGCATAACCTAACTGGTAGAAATCAGTATTACTCCATTTTCCTTTTTTACCCGCATATTGCTCTAAAAACGGAATCGCTTTGTCGTATTGTTTTAGATTGAAATAACTTTCTCCGATGATTTTATTCAGTTCCGATTTTTCAAGCTCATTTGATTTAGCCATTGCTTTTTGTCCCAAATCAATTGCTTTCTGGAAGTTTCCTAACTTGAAATTCATGTCGGCCTGATAATACGAAAGCTTCTCTTTGTATTTTTCTTCGCCTGAAACTTCATCAAAATATTTGGTTGCCTCTTTATAATCATCGCCTTCATAGGCCATAAAACCTAAGTAGTATTTGGCCTGCGAACCAAATTCAGGAGAATTCACGACTTTGTTAAAATAAGTTGTGGCTTCTTTTTTCTTTTTGGCATTGAAATAAGCATATCCTTTCTGGAAATTAAATTTATCCGAATCAGATTTGCTCATGTAACTTTCATCTACTTTATCAAACCATTGCAATGCTTTTGGATAATTTCCCTGTTCGAAAAAAAACTGAGCCACCTCAATATAAGCCTGATTTTGTTTGGTGCTTGTTGGATAATCGGTTACGAATTTTTCCATCAAAGCATCAGCATTTGCCTTATTGGTTCTAATGGCGCAATTGGCGATATAATAAGCACAATCTGACTGCACTTCCTCAGTCGTAGCATTGTTTTTTACATGTTCGAAAATAAGTTGTGCCGAAGCATATTGTTTGTCATTATATAAAGCCAGTGCTTTGTCAAATTCCTTTAGATCGTAAGTGTAAATAGCTGATTTTTGTGCCGAAACTATGGTCGAAAAAAGGATAATTGGTAATAAAAAGAACCAGGAAAGTTTACGCATTTTAATTATATTTAGTATTCAAATGTATCATTTTATACCGTTTATAACGAAACGTTTCAGGCTTTTATTATAAACAAATATTTTAATGGTTGTTATAAAACAGCTTATTAGACTCCAAAATATTGGTTCTCAAACTTTCTGAGCTATAATTGTTTTACCAATATTAAAATTCTGTTTATTTTTATTACCACAGATTTCACATATTCGCACAGATTAAATTAAAATTTTCTTTAAAAAAAACAGCAAAATCATTATAATCCTTTTAATCTGTGGCAAATTTTAAAATTTTCTTACTGAAATGATTCAAATTTATTTTGAATCGAAGCGTTATCTTATTACTTTTACCAATCAAATCAATTTATTATGTCACAAACCGTACTATCTCTTAAAGAAGTCACTATATATCAGGAAGGAAGAAAAATTTTATCTCATATAAATTTAGATGTTAACCATGGTGAATTTATCTACATCATTGGAAAAACAGGATCCGGGAAAAGTAGTTTCCTAAAAACTTTATATGCAGATTTACCATTATCTGAAGGTGAAGGTCACATAGTTGAGTTTGATTTGGCTACTCTAAAAGAACAAGACATTCCGTATTTGAGACGTAAAATTGGAATCGTATTTCAGGATTTTAAACTACTTCCGGACCGTTCGATAAAAGACAATATGCTTTTTGTTTTAAGAGCAACAGGCTGGGTTGATAAAGAAGGAATGGAACGTAAAATTGATGAAGTTCTGGACAAAGTGGGCATGAAAGAATACGTGAACAAAATGCCGCATCAGCTTTCTGGTGGTGAGCAGCAACGTGTTGCGATTGCAAGAGCTTTACTTAACGATCCTGAATTTATCCTTGCCGATGAACCAACCGGAAACCTTGATCCGCAAACAAGTTCTGAGGTTCTTGAAGTATTGAAAAAAATCAATGCCAACGGTAAAACGGTTATCATGGCGACTCACGATTATGCTTTATTGCTAAAATTCCCTTCTAAAACATTAAAATGCGAAGACGAACGAATTTTTGAAGTAGTGCAACGCAGCGTGTAATGCTTTCTATAGTAATTCCTGTTTATAATTATAATGTTTTTCCGCTTGTTTCAGAGCTTAAAAAACAAGCTGATAAATTAGGAATTATATATGAAATTCTTGTACAAGATGATGTTAGTCAGGAATTTATTTCTGAAAATTCTCAGATCAATTCATTAAAAAATTGTGTCTTCTCTATTAATGTAGAAAATTTAGGCAGAGGAAAGAATATCAACTCATTATTCGCCAAATCAAAATATAATTATGTTTTGATTATGGAAGCTGATGCTTTACCTGAGAATAAATGCTATCTTAAAAATTATATTGAATTACTATCAAAATCGAATCCTAATGTTATTTTTGGTGGCGTTAAATATCCTGAAACTATTCCTCCTAAAGAAAAATTACTTCGATGGAAATACGGAATAAACAGAGAAATTAAATCTTTAGATCACAGACTGAAACACCAGTACGATTTTGTTTTTACATGGAACTTACTTTTACAAAAAGAAATTCTGTTGCAATTTCCTTTCCCTGAATTTATTCATGAATATGGATATGAAGATTTTATTTTCATAGAAAATCTGCGCTTCAATTCAGTTCCGGTTACTCATATTGAAAATTGCTTAATTCACCACAACACAGAAACCAGTATAGATTTTATAAAGAAATCCGAAAGAGCCGTCAACAATTTACACGACTTAATTCACTTTAATAAAATTGATGCTAAAAAAATCAGATTGAGCAATCTTTATACAATTTTAAAAAAACTACATCTTACCAGAATTGTAAAAGGAACCTATCTAAAAACAAAGAAACAAATACTCACTAATTTAACTTCAGAAAATCCGAATTTATATTTATTGGATTTTTATAAATTAGGCTATTATTGTAATCTAAAAAAATAATCGATTATGGTATTTTTTTCTGTTGTCATTCCGTTATACAATAAAGCTACATATATTGAAAACACTATAAAAAGCGTTCTCATTCAAACTTTTACAGATTATGAAATCATTGTAATTAATGATGCATCTATTGATGAAAGTGAAGCTTTAGTTCGTAAACTAAATGACAACAGAATCCAAATCTTTAATCAAAAAAATCAAGGCGTTTCGGTTGCGCGAAATCTTGGAATAGAAAAATCAAAAGGGAAAATGATCGCTTTTCTTGATGCTGATGATTATTGGTTTCCGAATCATTTGCAAGAGTTGTTCAACTTATATCATAGCTTTCCTGATTGTGGCATTTATTGCTCGCGCTATAAAATCAAAACCGCTAAAAACCACTTTCAAACTCCGCATTATTATGACGTAGAACAATCTTTCCGTGGAATTGTAAAAGATTATTTTGCTTCAAACATGCCTTTTAGACTGACCTGGACTTCGTCTTTGGCGATACCCAAACAAATTCTCGAAACTTTTAGAGGATTTACTCCGGGTATAACAAATGGTCAGGATTTAGAATTATGGACTAAAATTGGCATTAAATATCCAGTTGCGATAACTAATATTGTGACAGCTATTTATAATAATGCTATTCCCGAAAGTCTCGCTAAGAAAAATATCGGATCGATGGCCTTAATTGATTTTGAACAATTTAAAATCGCTGAAAGAGAAAATCCTTCTCTCAAAAAATTTCTGGATTTGTACCGAATTGAATATGGTTTTAAATATTATGTTTCCGGTTATAAAGAGAAAAGTTCATTCTATTTTAAAGAGGTAGACAAACAAAATATCAGTTCAAAGATTCGGTTTTTGATGAAGCTGCCGCCTTTTTGTTTGCATTTTCTTTTTAAATCAAATCTTATTTTAAAAAAATGGGGAATTAATTTTTCTGTTTATCATTAGAATAATTTAAAAATTCATCAAAATCTCTGATATAATCTTCTTCAATATAAACTTCTGAAGCTACCACCAAACAAACAGATCCCGAAGAAAAATTTTGAAGTTCCCGCCAAATTCCCGGATTAATTAGTAAACCTTCATAAGGCTTGTTTAAGGTTACAATTTCTTGTTCTTCTCCATCTTTCAATACTACATCAAAACTACCGCTTAAAGCAACCAGAAACTCCTTAAGTTCTTTGTGTGCGTGTCCTCCACGTTCAGAACCACTTGGCACATCATACAAATAATAAACCCGCTTAATATCAAAAGGAACGATATCATTTTCAATTACAGAAAGATTACCTCTTCGATCTTCTATCTTTGGAATCGATAAAATTTGTATTCCGTTATTTTTTAATGTCATGCTGTAATTTTTCAAATTTTTGATGTCCTTTTTTTGAACTTTTAAGTGCTGATTTAAGTTCGCCAAATCTTATTTTACGCTGTTTTAAATCAAAAAACAACTTGACAAATATCCAATAAATATAATTGCTTTTAAAAATTCTGGTACATAAAGCGCCCTGAATATAATATTTTTCTTCGATGCTTTTTTTGGCGGAAGATGTCAACTCCGTATGTTGCACAATTACTTCCGGTTCAAAAACCAGTTGTTGTTTTTTATTCTTTAAATCAAATAAAAAAATGGCTTCTTCTCCCATTTCGAACATCCCTCCTAACCCAAAATTTTCATCAAAACGAATTTTGGCTTTATCTAAAATTGCCTTATTCAATGTCATTTCTATCGAACTTGTATTATAAACATCAAAGAGATTCAGATTCTTTTTAGAACGATTAGAATACTTTTTCATCAAACTTCCATCTTTCTTTACAGCACAAAAATTGATTGTTGCTGCATCCGGAAAGTGATTATAGGCGTTGATTATTTTGGTAACAAATCCTTGCTGATATATTACATCATCATCAGCAATTAGAAGAATTTTTCCAGCAGCATTTTCCAGTGCCAGATTCCGGCTTTTAGTCAAACCTTTTTCAAACGAATTTATAATTCGCACGTTAGGATAAATTGACAGTAACTCTTTTCCGGTTTGGGTTTGATTAACGATTAAAATTTGCAAATTAGAAAAATGAAGAAACGGAAACATTGGAACTAAGAAATCTAATGAATTCTGATTCATTGTAGAAATCAAAATTTCAACATCAGTTTCGGTAAAAAAGCTTTCTAATTTATCTTCCATCTTAAAGCAAATGTAAAAAATAGTAAACGAAAAGAATACAATTTAAAACCTGCTCTTTAGTTTTGTTTTTCTATTCGGGAAATCTTAACGCAATCAGGCATAATATTTCTTATTTTTGAATGCTTCAAAAAGCGATTTCATATTCAACTTTTATGCAAAAACCATTAGTTACCATCATTTGTTTGTGCTACAATCATGAGCAATTTGTAGTTGAATCTTTGAATTCAGTTCTAAATCAATCTTATAAAAATATTGAACTCGTCATTGCGGACGATTGCAGTACAGATTCTTCTGAAAAAACCATTAAAAACTGGCTCGAAAATTATCCTGATATACAGTTTATCTCCAACGAAACGAACTTAGGAAATACCAAAACGTTTAATAAAGCATTGAAAATCGCAAAAGGAAATTATGTAATTGATTTAGCTGCGGATGATATTTTAATGCCAAATTGCGTTGAAAAACAAATCGATACTTTTTTAAATTCTAATCAGAAAAAACTAGCCATCGTTTACGGAAATGCCGAAATAATCTCTGAAAACAACCAACATCTTCGTTATTATTATGAAGTTAATGCTGAAAAAAAAGTACTAAAAAAACCTGCTACTGGAGATATTTATTCATCGATTTTAAGTCAGAGCAGTATGATTTGTTCCGTTGCCTCGATGGTAAAAAGAGAAGTTTTGGATGAACTAAAGGGTTACGATGAAAATCTGGCATACGAGGATTTAGACCTTTGGATCAGAACAGCCAGAAACTATAATTTTGAATTTATTGATTCGGTTTTAATTCAAAAAAGAGAACTGGAGAACTCATTGGGAAGTCAGTTTTATAAAAAATTCAATTCCCGAACCCGAAAAATAAATCATTCGACTTATCTGATTATTAAAAAAGCGATTGCTCTAAATAAAACAAAAGCAGAAAATAAAGCGGTTCTAAAAAGAGTGCATCAGGAAATGGTAAAGGCGCAAAAAACGTACGATATTGGGTTGTTTATCAAATATATTCCGTTGGAACTGAAACTGAGGCTTTAAAATTAATTGATTTTTGAATCATCATATTGTCAAAAAAACATTTAAACTTTCATTTTCACCTTCCCAATCTCTTGAAATATCGTTTTTAAGCAGTTTTACTGGAATACCACCAATTAGAATATTTTCACCCAGATAGGAATAATCTTTATTGCATAAACTATTAGAACCAATAGTACAATAATCGGGAGTTTTTGTTCCTTTCATAATTGAAACTCTATTGCTTATAAAATTGTAATTCCCAATTTGTATGGGTGAAGTCAGCTTCAATAAATTACGGCTTTTTGTATCAATCATATCATGAAAATTGGTATCTATTAGCTGGCACTCTGATCCTAATCTTGCATAATTACCTAAAGTGATTTTTTCGGTACAAATTAATTTCCCATTTGATCCTAAAGAAGACATATGCCCTAATTCACAATATGCATTGTTTTTTATAAAAACAAAGTAATCTTTCCCTAACTGTACATGTCCTTTAAAAATTAAAGTCCCTTTTATATTAATCTCAGCTGTTCCTCTATGAACTGTATTCATTTCATAAGGCTGACCAAAACCAATCATTCCTTTGCGAATTGGTGCTTCAATTGCTATCGTACCTGTAATAGAACTAAATTTTACTTTTCCATAAAAGAAAACCGGAAGCTTTTTTGCAGTTTGAAATGGAAATTTCTTAAAATTAAAATAAAGCGTTTTTGTCCAGTTTACAGTAAAGTAAAACTTTAACTTATGATAAAAAGATCGACATTTTCTATAAACACTCTTAATCATTCTGATTCTTTTTTTCTGCTTTTCCTGATGCAAGCATTTCTTTTAAATTCATCTTATTATTCATCTGATACAAACTAAAAATCAAAGAAATTATAATCATCATAGTCATTAAACTATATTTCAAAATTGGAATTTCAATATAACGAAATAAAAAAGTAACGATACATATTAGAAAACAAATAAGATAAATTTTATAAAAATCTTTATCAAAGTAAAAATTGTATCTGTTTTTAGTGATTATTTTTAAACCTATAAAATGAATTAAAAAATACAAGCAGAAACTAATTCCTAATCCTTCTAAACCATAAAAATAGTATCCTAAAAAATTCATGCCTAATGATAAAAGATTAAATCCTAAAGCGGTTCTGATAAAAATCTTAGAATCTCCTTTTGCAATTAAAATATAACCCATAGACCATGAAACAGCCCTGAACAACATTCCTAAAATGCCAATACAAACCATTGGAATGATTTGATCAAATTTAGCCGTATAAATAACTTTTACCAGTATTGGAATAAGAGTTAAAAATAATACAATTATTGGCGTTATAATTATGATTGAAATAAATGCTTGTTGTATTACACTTGACCTGATTTTTTCATTATCAGAATTAATCGATGCAAGCTTTGGGAAATAATCCGTACTCATAGCCGTGAAAATTATTCCTACATATGAATTAAGCAATGTAAAACCTGCATTATAAAAACCGACTTGTTCTAAACCACCATTTTTTTCAATATAAATCTGAATTAAATATGTTGTTACAAGTGCAAAAAAGCCACTGATTGTAAGCATTATTCCTAAATTTACAATTGTTTTACTTTCTTTTAAAAGTACTTTTCGTGAGACTTTTTCGTATTTAATTTTAATTTTACTGGAATAGTAATACAAAAACAATAATGCAGATAAAGATGTAATTATAATACTTGGAACTATAGCATCAATTCTTAAAAAATAGTACAACGGAACAGAAAAAAGTAAGCCAAATAAATTACCGTATAAATTAGCTTTTGCTAAAAAACGCATATTTCGTAATCCTTGCAAAACAACTAATTGCCCCGTAGAAAATTGTTTAAATAATAAGGTAACTGATAATAACGTAAAGGAATAAATCTGACTTGAGTCTCCAAAAGTAATAATACTCAACGTCTTTGAAAAAACGATAACGAGTAACATTCCTAAAATACCTGTAAAAAAAACAATTTTTCTAACAATCGATATGATTCCTGAAACTGTGCCTAAATCTTTATTTTTATACTTTTCAGATATATTCTTTACTGCACTTGTCTCTATTCCTAAACTAGATATACCACTAATAACACCCAAAGTTGAATTTAATAATGCAATAATTCCCATTCCCGCAGGACCTATAAAAACTGCAATTAATTTGGTTCGTATGACCGAAATTAAAATCGTTAAAAATTGAACCCCACCAAAAATAGAAGTTGTTTTTAGAATCTGTTGATATGAGTTTTTACTATCTGACACAATTTAATATCGATTAAAAACAGCAACAATAAAACTAACTTCTTCATCTGTCAAAACAGGACTCATTGGCAAACTCAAAACCTCATTATGAATCTTTTCTGTTATTGGAAAAGACAAATTATTAAAATCCTTAAGTGCTTTTTGTTGATGCGGAGGAACTGGATAATGAATAACGGTCTGAATATCATTTTGAGTTAAATAAGCTTGTAAATCTTCTCTGTTTGAAGTCCGGATCACAAACAAATGAAAAACATGATTGTCTGATAAATCCCAAAACGGCAGTATTATTTTATCGTTTTTAATTTCTGATAAATAACGTTTTGCAATTGCACGGCGCTTATCATTATCCGAATTTAAATTAGGCAACTTTACATTTAGAAACCCTGCCTGAAGTTCATCTAATCTGGAATTAATGCCAATATATTCGTTGTAATATTTTTTTTCAGAACCATAATTACGAAGCGAAAAAAGCACTTTTGACAATTCAGCATCGTTTGTAGTTACGGCACCGCCATCGCCCAGACAACCTAAATTTTTACCCGGATAAAAACTTTGTGCGATTGCTGATTTTAGATTGTTGATTTTAGATTTTAGATTATTTTCCCGAACATCCTTATTTGGAATTTGGGATTTAAAATTATTGTAATTTCCAAAAGCTCCCTGCGATTGTGCACCATCTTCAACAATGATCAAATCATTATCAAACGCTATTTGATTAATTTTATCCATTTCGGCCAATTGCCCGTATAAATGAACTGCCAAAATCGCTTTAGTTTTTGAGGTGATTTGCTGTTGAATTAAATCAGGATCTATATTATACGTTTCCAATTTTGGTTCAACCAAAACCGGAATTAAATCTGCCTGCAAAATGGCCAGAATACTAGCAATATAAGTATTGGCAGGAACGATAACTTCATCGCCTTTCTGCAATTTCCCCAGCTGAATATAGCCTTTAAAAATCAGGACCAAAGCATCAAAACCATTCCCTACTCCTATGCAATATTGAGTTTGACAATATTCGGCGAAAGCCTTCTCAAATATTTCTACTTCTTTTCCTAAAATATACCAGCCGTTATCTAAAACCAATTTCAGTTTTTCCTGAAAAGCAGTTTCATAAGGTTCGTTTATTTTTTTTAGGTCAAGAAATGGTATCATTTTATCTCAATTTTATAAAAATCCTGATTGTAAACATTACAGCCTAATTCTTCTTTTTGTTTTAAAAGTCCGGAATGATAGCCGCTTTCGTTCTCCTCATTTACAATTCCCATATCAAAAAAGCGTTTGCCTTTTCGTTTGTACTTTTCGATCAAATTAATGAATAAAAAATCAAGCGCCCTAAATTCCTCACCTTTTTTTGAAGTGGCTCCATATTGCGATTTTACCACATTTTCGGTTTCAAAAATGGTAATTCCGGCAATAATTTCGTCGTTTTGATAAACCGAATATTGTCTGATATTTTCAGGAAAATTCTGTTTCAAAAGTAAAATTT
>Ga0247740_1000779_pt1 | contig 14273 bp, 15 predicted proteins | sample UWRJL148409B2_FD_180942 | JGI IMG/M metagenome (GOLD analysis project Ga0247740, IMG submission 180942) | Plant litter microbial communities from Arlington Agricultural Research Station in Wisconsin, United States - UWRJ-L148-409B-2 | ecosystem: Environmental > Terrestrial > Plant litter >...
CTATTGCATAAAAATGGGAAGGTGCCCCGCCCCGGCACACCAGCACCAGCCACTGCGCAGAAACCTACCAGCGGCTCACAACGCACCGCACCTACACAACCGACTGCCAAACGCCTTAGGCCAAGCACCGATGCTTCACGATGAATCCTTTCAACCCTGCAGCGAGAAGAACAACTACCGCTACACCAAACGCAACTACAAGGCATGCATGTTGTTCTTCTTCCTCAAGTGGCCGGCAAAAGCCAACCAGCTCAATGAAAAAGTGTGGGTCGCGTCAGCTGGAGATAGTGCAATACCAGCGACACTGTGGCCTCAACTATGGGCAAGCCCAGGGAGAGGAGGCCAGGGTGAAAATAGGGATTATCGTAATGACTTCGTAAAGTCGTTTTAGCGATTTAAACTGTGCGGCTGTTAGTCGAATCCAACGAAGAGCTGAGAGAATGGCTTACCTAAAAAGAACAGATATTACACTTGATCTAAGCCAAAGTGTATTGACTGCAGTTATATTTGTTGCCATGTGTAGCACACAGGCTCAGTGCAGAGGGCTGAGGTTCGCGGAAAGAAATTTTCGTTCCTTATCTTCCAAATACATAAATCAAATATGGAGAAATATTCGATACCACCTCACGAACGATACCTCGTAACGTAGAATTTGATTTGTGAGATATGGTCTCCGGTTATTGACCTTGAATTGGTGTGTTTGCGGACCCGCCACAGCTTGAAAAGAAATCCTTGAATAGTGTTCGGCAGCATATAGCGAGGTGTTCTCCCATGTCAATGTTTGCCAGAGAATGCTAAAGCCACAACTACAAAATCTGTAGTTGTACTTCTCTTACCCCTCGGTTTCCCTCGCCATGTAGGGAAGGATGATACGAACTTCCATTGCGTTCGCAAATAAGGCGTAGTTCATAGCGGTACGGTTGGCGCAGGGACTCAGCGATGCGGGCAGACAGGTTACATTGTAATATAATCCCAAATGTGCCAAGCGAAAACCAAACGGAAATGGAGGACTCAAGCTCTAACGGGTCTGTGAAATGCCAATCTACGTGCGCAATCCCGAATCATATTCGATCCATCGGCAGATGATACGAAGTCATTCGCAGCCTTCTCAACCTTGTCTAGTTGACGGTATGCCGCTAGATCAATCTTGTATAAGGATCCTGCGTCGTTCAAACGAAAATATCTGTCGCTAAGGTTCTCCTCTTCGATATCGCTGGCGCGCTCTCCCCCTTCAATCTGTCCATTCTCCATCTCTTCCAAGAAGTCAACGTGCTTGGCCTCTGTATCGGTCATTTGATCCATGGCTTGCTTCATGAACGCGAAGAGTGTTCTGGGTGGAGATTTGTATGGTGGCTTGCCTGTTCCGATACTCACGATTGCCTCGAAGTTTCGATCAGGGTATTCCTGCCGGGCTTCTTTGTATACTTCTCGAATCGGGTTGTTGCTGGTCAAACCGCCATCAAAGTAACACTTTTGCCCGACTTCTATGTGTTCGAAGTAGACTGGGGCTGCCGAGGTGGCGCGGCAAGCCTCCCATACTTTACCCGACCATGCCCGAGGTTTGGTTGCGCTATTGCAGTCGTAAGTTCGAAGTAGCTCGCATTTTCCCGCGTTGCCTTCGGCGTTATCTTGAACGGCGCATAGAATACTGCATATTTTAGATCTGGAGAACCCCTAGGAGCTAAAAAGACAACTTACGTGCGAGCCTTTTGCGGAGTGGGATCCAGTTTGTTTAGCATCGGTGCTTCTTCTGGTGGAATACTACCTGAGCCAAGATTTTCCTTCTCTTGTGTACTGATTCGGGTATGGAGGATATCTTTGATCGCAGCTTTCAACTTATCCCCAGAGTACCATGGATTCCCGAGGGGAGCGTCCCAAACATACATCTTCAGAGGAATTCGCCATTCACTGAATATTTTCGAAGACATGCTTCTGTATGCATCCCTACACGAGACTAAATCCATACGCTAGTAGATATAAGTGTTGTAATAAAACGGTCGAATGCTATACATACTAGGCGACCGAGCATAATAGCGAGCAGTCTATTCAAGATTTGTTAGTAAAGCTGAATATTTTCACAGGGATGGTTGAACCTACCCTCCTGTGCTTGTGCCGCAGATGAAGTCAAAGTAATCACATGGTCTCAAAGCATCCGATTTGTCAGCGCAGTCGATCTTTCGAACCTGCTCCATGATAGCTTGTAGGACTATGACTGCAAACAATCCTTTTACTCCACCACCATCTGCCAAATTAGCTAATGCTACATAGTGAATCATGCGTACTGACCAAGGGACAAGATTCGTAATCCTTCACCGCTTGACTTCGGCTTCGCCGCTGTAGATGAAGCCGATGGGACACTGGGTAAAGGATTCCTTGGTGGAGAAATTGTCGAAGGAGATGCAAGAAGTGGCTCACGATCGAATCTTTCCACCGCTTCTCTCAGTACACTAACGACCTTGGTGCAATTGCCGGTTGCACCTTCAAATTGACACATTGTAGTATGGTTTCCGTTCAAGCCTTCTTCATGTACCCAGCTCCAATTCAATATTGCCATCGGTTTATCCACAACATACCGGAAGGATCCCTGGAACGCGTTAATATAACAAAGCTATGATTAGCCCACGTAGGATGACATTAGACACAAGCTTACCAGGTCGCTAGATCGAGTCATCGTCCTTTCTGTCTCCCAAAAGCAGGCGCTCACCAATCGCTCACCTCCTAAGGCTGCAAATTGATGACTAATCATAAGTAATTCGAATATCTTCGTACTTGGTACATCATGTGCCTGCATTTGCATTAGGAGTCTTTTAAAGCTTGTTCCCACTTCGATCGAGGCTGGATCAAACCCTCGATACTGATCTGTCCCAAGGAATAGGAAGCTCCTCATGAGCTTGTTCAACCGTTGGTACCGCTCTCGCCTAGTGGTTTCGGGATGAGATAACAGGAAAGCCTATGTATCTTAGAAGGAGACCTGCTTTGTGTATATTTACTTCTCTACCTGTTTTGCAATGACGCCACCAATGCTATGACCGACGAAGATGATGGGCAGATCCTGCTCCTTAGACTATAAAAATTAGACATTTACAACAAATTGCACAGATACAGACAAGACTCACTTCCGGAAGGATATCCACCAGATCCCCTAGAAGATCGTTCGCGGCCAAAGAAGGTACAATGCCACGATAATCGTTCGCGGCCAAAGAAGGTACAATACCACGATATCCGAAACTGTAAACACTGGCCCTAGGAATCTTTTCCGGTATCGCATCTTTGAGCCAGAAGTATTCGGATTTGGGATGTCGCCAGGAGCGTTTCCAGGAGCCCGTTGGACCGTGTATGGCAACAATGCTTATTTCGACGCATCAGTTTCCAGATGTTCCTAAGCTTAAGGGAGCCATACATGACTTTGGCATTGTCAGGTACTACGATCGGGTGTAAGCCAGTGCGTTCAGCCTGGCTCTCGTTGCTTTCGCTGCTCTCACTCTCATCGATGCGTTGGCGAGCAAGCACTAAGGGGGCAATTCCAGCTGCCCCCTCCATGGCTTGCTTAGCTTAGGTATATATTCCCAAACTAGAGTGTAGATTGTTGTGGGCGTCGCAGCGGGCAAGTAAAAATCAGCACGAAGGCGTGGAGGCCAAATTCGCGTTTAATGTGGGAAAGAAAAAGGAACTTTAAGAGTAGGCTTTTTCTTGATAAGGTTCTGCGCTCAGGATTGGTGTAGAGTACATGTGCACTTTATAACTTCTGCGGTCGAAGTTTGATTTCTCTACCTGCATGCGCCTTTACACAAGCGATTGTCTATTAATAATTCTCGGTGCATGTGGCTATCTCCTAATTATAGGCATGTGTGTCTGTCTTTACTCATGGTTGGGTACTCGTCATGAACACTTTACCACGTCCGCGTCTACTTTACTTATTATTAGCACTAGTTGCATGACTTTCCGCTCTCGATTTTCAGCTGAAATTGTCCACTGGAGCTGTACACCTTTCCTACCTCCTGGTTGGTTACTGATTATGCAGGACGAAGCCATTGTCTCAGCCTTGCCATTGCCAATTTCTTGCGTAGGCGCAATGCGGGTGGGAAGGGGTAACTTTGGCCAACCACAGGAATGGCTGCACCATTCAAAGCCTCTGATTTCTAATTCTCTGTAATCTTAGCCGCCGAGCAGCTAGAACTGTCGAGTGCGGTTAAAGTATGGCTTTGGTCTTTTCATACCACCTTCTCTTCACGTTCACACTCCGGATTTAATACTTGAGCACCCACGCTCAATTGGCAAGGTGCTAAGCTATGTCAATCTTTCTTATTCACAGATTTACGGCTGACACACTTCTGCCTGCGAGCTACGTACGCGCACGAGACTAGTCAGTTAATATGTATTATAAGTTACATTTTGATCTTTCTTCGAGATCGCAGGTTCTATAGCAGTTGATAATTGAAGGCTACACATCTATTAATCATGGGATGGCCATGTTCTTTCCGAAAGGTGCCCCGCCCCGGCACACCAGCACCAGCCACTGCGCAGAACCCTACAAGCGGATCATGTTGTGATGTACGCGCAGGCCACTCTCAGTTGTGAAGGACCGTCCACAGCCTGGGGCAAGGCAAGGGTATAGATCTGCCTGGGGGCGCATCTCTCCGTGCCACCGGATTTGCGATTGCCAGTGGTGTAATCGCAGCGATGAAGATTGCGAAATTTGCACTGTTCCGAGCTCGAGCTGCCGCGGGAGGTTTGTGATGTAAAGATGGTGGAGTAGAGCAGAGTGTTCGAGGCCTTGATATAAGAAGGCTGCCGGCGCTGCTTGAGGCGGGGTAAGAGGTGAGGGAAATGGGTTTGGGTGGGTAAAAGTTCCATTGCAACTGCTGGCTGGGCGACTGTCCTTGAGATGCACACAAGTGAGGTTGTAGAAGTGAGGTTGTAGCGTGGGTGTAATTGCAATGCTTTCGATGCAAGGCATGTCCTGGGATGGGCCTGGGATGGGCCTGGGATGGGCCTGGGATGAGCCTGGGTTGGGCCTGGAATCGGTCTGAGACTAAATGAGCGCTTGTCATAGGCTTCAAATGGTGTCGCCCGAGAGTCGTCAGCTTCAATGTCGATTTTGTCGGACTGTGCTCCGTGTCCCGCCGCCTGGGTCATGATGTCCTTGATCTGAGGTGCCTGTAGGCCGTTGATGGCCGCGCGATGATGGCCCAGGTAGTGGTACTCTAGCTCTCCATTCTCCTGCCTGGGTCATGATGTCCTTGGCCTGCACGCCTTGTAATTGCGTTTGGTGTAGCGGTAGTTGTTCTCTCGCTGCAGGGTCGAAAGGATTCATCGTGAAGCATCGGTGCTTAGCCTAGGGCGTTTCGCAGTCGGCTGTGTAGGTGCGGTGCGTTGTGAGCCGCTGGTAGGTTTCTGCGCAGTGGCTGGTGCTGGTGTGCCGGGGCGGGGCACCTTCCCATTTCATGCAATAGATGCTAATCTCTGAAATGAGTCTACGGACTCATTCAAGATTATTCCTATTTTTGCACCTCGGTCTCCTCTCCCTGGGCTTGCTCAAAGTTGAGACCAGAGTGTCGCTGGTATTGCACTATCTCTAGCTGCCGCAACTCACGCTTTTTCATTGAGCTGGATGGCTTTTGCCGGTCGCTTGAGGAAGAAGAACAACAACATGCACGCCTTGTAGTTGCGTTTAGTGTAGCGGTGCGCGGGTTTGGCGGGTTTGGCGGATTTGGCGGATTTGGCGGGTTTGGCGGGTTTGGGCATGTCTCAGGCCCTTAATGCCCTTCATCATGGTGCTGGTGCTTCTGCATCTCACTCGGCGTCGGCGTTATGTTTTTCCCGGGTCGTCGATCCCTTGACTGCACCAACATTGAACACCTGCTCTGTGAAACGCCTCAGCGGGTAACTCGCTATTTGGTACGGCCCACAAGCTACCGAGACGCTTGCTGTAGAACCAGATGGAGACTGCAGTTCAGTCAGCATCCCAGCGCCATACCGGGCTGTGGACTTTGTTTCAGCCAGCCCTTCTTGGCAGCCTTGTGCCTCCGTCCCCGTAATCACACATATCATTGCGAAGCTCTCACGGGCTCGCCATGCCAAATACAACAGTCCCGCCGCCAGGCTAGCTTCCTCAACGTGCCAGCTTCGATGCTCGCGAACTTCAAGACGCAACTTGTCTCGGCGCAACAGTGGTTGTCCAGCCAAGTCCAACTTTCGCAAGGCTACCAAGGAGCCGTTGAGCGCGAAAGAGCGCGTCAAACTGCTCTACACGTCCTAAATACCGCGGAGCGGGCATGTCTCAGCCTCGACTACCTGCATTCAGCGGCGGATTGCTTCGTGGGATCCCTTCAGACAGTCCGACGGTCCCTCATTGCAGTCTTAGACCAAAGCGATCCATGCCACGATGACTTTGAGGACTTGCATCTTCTCGGCCGAGTCCACGAACAGCTAGGAGAATATTCTCGGGCCTACGATTGCTACACCAGGGCACACGCACTCATGCCGCCCAACCATCACGCCCACGCACGTATCGTCCGCGACCTAGCTCATTTCTTGTCCGAGACCCGTCACAATCTCGATCTCGCGGAACGAATTTGTGAGGCTGCAATATCAGCTAGTCCAGAGGGCAACAAAGCTATAATTTCCGGGACAGACTCAGCCTCAAGGCCCCTTGTGGAAGACGTGGAAATCCTCAGCCTCACATTGTGCCTGAAATCGCGCTTTGCAGAAGCCTTGGTCTATGTGAACAAGGCAAGAGGACTCTATATTCGTGATAACCAGCCGTCGATATCCGCCAGACTCGCCTTGTGCTGGGCTCTTGCAGCTGCAGGTCTCCAAGACAGAGAGAAAGCAGAAACAGAATTCCTCCGCGCTGTGATACTAAGCGCTCTGAGTCTAGGGAACTGGCACTTGCAAACATTGCGCGTGCTGCATGCTTATGCATCGGCTCTGTGGAACTGGGGTAGGAACGCAGACGCTGCTTCTCTATTCACAGAATGCTACATCGGCCGCTACTACAGGCTAGGACCTCACCATCCAATCACCGAGGAATCGTACTCGATGTTCAAGCGGTGCACACTGTCACAGTACCAAGGCGATATCGTACGAATATTCCGAGCTTGTTCCACGTATGCGGATCTCCGCACCATCGCTTACGAGCACATGGAGCTATGGACGATTGCAGACACCCTCGGCTCACTTGAGGGTAACCCCCTGAAGTTTGCCGAGAAGTTGATTGGGTACCTTCTAGAGCACCCGAGTATTCGTCTGATGCAACAAACCCGCCTCGAAAGCGCAGCGAAGAAGATGATAAGGTTCGGGAGAGCAATGGCGGCTTGCGAATCGAGTCTGGGAAAACACACAGAGGCTGCTAGTAGACTCAAGTTGCTACTGCAAAGTCCTGGTGCCATTCGGATCAACAACACGATGATGTTACAATGCAAACTAGACACTGCAATTTACCTTTCCCTGGCATCAAAGCGAGGCGCAAAAGATCCAAAGGTCCAAGAACTGAGCCAGTTTGTTTTCTACGAGGCGGAGACGCTGTTGGAAAGCTACGGAGAAGGGCGCGATTCGTTGGCTTTTGCTCTTCGAAAACGCCTTGCGCAGTACAAATTGACACATTTCGAATGGGGTAATTTACCGGACCTCGATGCCTCGCCCTTCAGATTACTCGAAATTGTCGGGCATGGCAACTCTTCCGCAAGCGTCACTAGCGTTTCCATGAACGGGATTCTCTATGCACAAAAACTCACCATTCTGAAGGGCACATATGCTAGACAGTTGAGAACTCAAGCCAAACAGGAAGTCGATATTCTGAGGCGTCTGGATCACCCTCACGTCGTCCACGTGTACTGTACCTTCGAAGAGAAGCACTCCTTTGCCATGGTCATGCAACCCTTGGCTTCCGGAGACTTAGAGGCTTTCCTCTCTCAAAGGGCAACCCCACTGGAACTTTCACCCCTGATGGAAAGGTGGTTGGGCTGCTTAGTGCTTACTTTGTCGTTTATCCATGACCACGGGGTAAAGCACCGCGACATCAAACCAAAGAACATCCTCGTCAACGAGGGACATATTTTATTCACGGATTTTGGCTCCAGCCGTGACTGCTCTCTGGAGACGGGCATGTCCACGGACGGCCCAGCATACGGACACACCAAAATCTATAGCGCTCCCGAAGTAATAGCAGCGGAGAAAAGGAACGCGTCTGCTGATATCTTCTCGCTCGGATGTGTTTTCACCGAGATGATAACAGTGTCGTGTGGTAGATCTCTTGGTTGCTACGATCGCTTCCGGGGCAGCAAGGACTACCGAAGAACACCGTACCATCAAAGCCTTGGTCTAGTGGAGGCTTGGTTCTTAGACGAATCAGAAATGCCGGCGTGGGGTTCGAAGATGTATACTGCCTTCGTCAAGCAGATGTTAGCACCTTATCCGGATTCTCGCCCAACGGCGCATGAGACGGCTATGGCTATCCGATCCCACTTCGCATCCGAGGGACTTTCTACCGAGACCTTCTGTCGTCATTGCTTTCGGTATGGTCTGGCCGAGATCTAGCCGTGTTGTTTGCGGCGCATTGAATGGGATTAGACAAACTATCAGTCATGCGTTATACTGAGCCCTCACAATATCCGAGCAGAGCGCTAGGCTCGCACACTTCGCCTTTCTTCTAAAGCGGACGATTTCATCTGTTGATAGTGTGTGGCAAAACACTAGCCTGGCCAAGCTCGTGAATTGCATTGACTGTAGAATGCTCGGATAAGGATCAAGTGTTGCGAGATTCCGAGCTCGGAGGCATGGGTGGTTAGGAACAAGTAGGGGCTACCACAACGCCGACAAGGCTCGATAGGGTGATTGCGCAGACAGTCAGTGCCCAGTTGTTTTGAGGTTGCTAGGCCAACAACGTGCCGTTTGCGCCAAAGCGCCTAGGTGGTAGGAGTCTGTCAGATATCATGTCTCGGAAACGGAAAGGTGGTTAAGTAGATACCCCCGCCACACCTATTGTCTAATTTCCTACAATGTTTTCTGTACAATGAAAAACTCGTCCTCGTGTAATGCAGCCTTTAAAGAATAGGAAGGACGTTGAGTAGAATATTAGAGACTAATCTATTTCCGCACGTAATATGACTTGACTTGTGCCTATAGAAGGACATTAAATGCTTCCCGTCCTAGAGAGTTTGTCTTATACTAAGTGTAGCATCTTTCTTTTCGGTTAAATCTCTAGAAATGCGTCAACGAATTTATTCAAGATTGTTCCTGTTCTTGCACCTCGGTCTCCTCCCTAGGCTTACCCATAGTTAAGGCCACAGTGTTGCTGGTATTGCAATACCTCCAGCTGACGCGACCTTACCTCTTTTCATTGAGCTACTCAGCGTTGCTGAACACCCGAGGAAGATACTGGCGAACGCATTGAGCATAGCTAAAAAGTTAGAGTTGATGCTGGTGCTGGTGCTGGTGCTGGTGCTGGTGCTGGTGCTACTTCCCCTTTGCATTCCTAACAACTACACCTTCCTTGCCCAGGAATGATCATATTCTTTCCGAAAGGAAAGAATATGACCATTTCATTGCAATAGATGCTTGTCGCGGAACAACTCCCGTGACGCACCAAAACATAGATACTTTGAATTTACAGCAATAGAAAAGCCGCACATGCCTTAAATACTATAAGTTAATTCTTAGGCTGCATGTAAAAACCTTTTCCAATGCTCCTCCTATACACATAAAGAAAAGTTACGCTCGTGCCTTCTTGCCTGATTTAGACACGATCGTTCTTTGTAGCAAAACTCGTTGTTCGCCGCAAGGCCACATTGAGCACATATTGCTATCAGAACCTATACATTGCCTTTACCAAAGCTAGACTAACTAACAGCATCGCTAAAACGCTATAGTCACTAGTGGGGATGCAGGTGGCGATTATTTTATGCGCGATCACGAACCAGTCGGTACCTCTAATCATAACTCTCCAATTAGAGCGACCATCAATTTTCACTGACATAGCTTGGAACGTCTCGACAATGCACTGTACTATAACATACGCGATACCCTTTTGCGACTAGGGATGATGATCACGTGCTAGACTACGATTACAGTAGGTGAGCCTCCAGCGCCGACACCTTGGCAGGACCGTACCCACAACAACCGAGAGCCTAACATTTAGACATTTCGAAGCCATGCGAAGAATCTTATAAACATGCGCAGCTACGCTGTTCTCCTTTCTGCGCATACTTTTCAATCCGACGTTCACGATGACGGAACTTGACGAGTAGGCTAGGTTCTTTCACGTGTGTACACTGCGACATATAGTATTAAGAGGACACAGGGTAAAGTTGCGACCAGTTATATTGTCTCTGAAGATATCTGATATTGTGGAGTCCCCTTGTCCTAATAAATAATAGCGACAGGCGTTTTGTATTCCATCTTGCACTTCCTGAAGCCAGTTCTCCTTTAAATTTGATGTAGAATTGTTCTCATCGTCCTTAAGAGGAGGGTGGTGTGTCGCAGGCTGTATCACCGCAGGGTTTAGAGTCGTTTGCTTCCTTGTAATCCTTCACGCAGGTTGTGGGGTTGGCGCAGGTGCGTGTCACTACATTTCGGGATTTGATGTGACCACATGAGAAGAACGTTGTAGTTAATTCACACATCCTAAGAAGGTTGGCACTAAGCAAATAGGGCTTTTCTAGCTGCTTTTGAACTTACCTTGCTGCTGTAGCTTTGGTATCCTGTTACAAGTGCAAAAGGCCAGCGCCGGAGTTGATAACGACCTCATTCTTATATGTTGCCCCGCTTTGCCAATACATCAGCACTAGCCATATGTGGTGGCATAACGTGACAAAAGATGACTAATGTTCTAGCCGCAGTCTTAGCGACGTTCAGTTTCGTTGACCCACTGCTCAAGCGAGACGTGACCAGCAACGATGGCTCTCAAACTATTTATTCCGCCTTGCATCCACGACCCGCCTCACCAGAATCATTTTCCGCCTCCTTATAAGCCACTGCGGATTGAGATACAAGGACCACTTGAGACTATACAGAAGCTTCTTCCTGACGTAGCCTGGCACCCGCTAAAGCCTTTTCCGCAGCCAGCAGGCCAGACCCTTGCGAGCCTTACACACCAAGCGTTGTATAGAGATAATAATGATATCTCTTCTGAAGGCGATCTGCATGTACGGCATGAGTACTTAGCATGGGCAATGGACGGAAGAATACCGCTAGAGTAGGTGTATATTGCTAAGACACGCTATATGGTATTAGTTAACTAACATTTGTTGCTTTAGTTATATTGACTACTACGGAGTTACCTTTGACTACCTCGTCCCGGCCGATGATCCAAACCCAGAAGTGCTAGCCGTTAGCATCATCGAAGTAGATAATGATAGAGGCGCGTTCGCAAATAAGCACCTTTCGTTCTTTGTAGATTCGACAGAATACACAGGAAAGAAGGTCCTTGCTGTACCGAGGTGTTGTCAAGTCAAGAAAGGCACGACAGATCGTCGGAGAATAAATAGCCTAGTAGCTGAGAGGTGTAACGATATCCAGAGATAGTTGTACACTCCTCGCTATCCACGGCTTTACCGTCGGCACGGGGGGCACGGCAGCACACGACGGGGACCCAGAAAAGGCATGACCGGCCATCGCGATGGGACGGCGGGCACGGAAGAAAGGCATAACAAGGGCGGACGCAACGATGGCGAGCACAATGATGAGGCAGCAGCAATGAAGGCGAGGACAACACGACAGCAGGCACGATCGGCAGGAATGTACTTCGCAAGGTGCCAGCCTATTACTTCTAGTTACTGTAAGTACATGGTAATGGAGGTTCATCGTTCATTCGAAATCTTTCCATCAAGGAAGCCGCTCAGGTCGACGCTTGTGATTCGCGTTGGCAGGGTCGCCTCGCGTCGATAGCGTCGCGTCTGTATGGATGGTAAGACTGGAGTGGAGGTGGTTGTGACATGTGTGGAGGAACCCAGTAAAAGTCGTCTTGCGAGTTCTTCGCTCTGCATCTTCGCCTGCGTTGTTCGGTTTCGTGTACGCTCCCTGCCCCGCCCCACCAGCCAACGCGTTCCACAACAAACGACATTCCATCGCCGTCTATTGCTTCGTAGTCAACCGTTGATCTCGCCCGCGGTCTGCGTTGGTCCGACATCGGCGCATCCTGCCGGCGCAACCTGCGAACTCCGAACGTCGATGAGTCTACCTCTACGTTGCCACCAAGGTCTCTAGCCAAACTGCGTGTAGTCCTACGTTAACGCCCTACATCGAGCGGCGAAGATACGGACGGCGGAGCTACTGGCTACGCGTACAACACTTTTGCCTTCGTAACACCGTGGTGCTGCGATCGAGCTCCGACAAGTATTTCCACACGCGTTAGGATGTAAGCTTGTGCTAACAAACAAGAGCTTTCTCCGACTTATGTTTTACCTCCTCTTCATCCTACGAGACTATTAAACTAGATGGTCGAGACAATCGAGAGACTCACGTTCAAAACGTATACCTGGACAAAGCACAGCTTCATTAAGAGCGAATATGCGCAGTCTGAGAGACCAAAAGATATTAACGGCAATCTAATTGTCTGGAAATGGGGTGCTCAACGTCTCTAAAACGAAGCCACGGCCCTAAAACTCGTTGCGAGAACCACAACAATCCCAGTACCTAGAGTTCTCTCCTGTAAGCTGTAAGGAGGATGAGCGAGGTGTCACGCGCCTTGAAATGGAACGAAAGCACGGTATCGTCTGCAAAGATATCGGGAAAGAGTGCCGGATCACGCCTAGACAGGATGGTCACTCTCAATCCGGACCATGCTCAGAATGCGATAAGATTGCTTTCAAAAAAGTTAACGACTTCATTAAGACAGTATTCTTACCCCAACTAAGGAGTATAACATCTTCTAAAACCGGACTAAACGGCTTCGTTATTCCACCACCGCGCATTAAGCAGTACGACTAGAGGGATGTTTAGAAGCCAAAATTAGCGCTAATAGGGGTGGACTATATCTTCGGCTATTATGACTTATCTAGGTCGAATATATTGCTGCATCCCAAGACGTTAGAAGTAGAGTGTATCGTTGACTAGGAGTCCGCGGGCTTCTTCCCTGCAGAGTTAGAGCAATTTCTATGGCGTCTTGACCACAAGAAGTATGTACAAATATTACGTGATGTGGCTAAGATTGAGGAGGAAATCTTACTCATCACATAGAGGGCTTTCTAAACTATGATGTGTATAAAAAATGAATTCTTAAAGTTCAAAGCCTGGTAACGAGGGTGTGCCGTAATCATGTTGAAAAACGTTGGCTCAAGGCCTGTGAACGAGGCGTAATCATGTTAAATGATATACGGTCAAGAAAGCTCCACAGCTCCCATTATCCATAGTACTTGTGACATCCGCAATTCTCATTGTCGCACTTGTTAAACTGGCTCTTCTTGGTTCAGAGAGGGGTAGTGTCTACTTCCTCGTTAGCTCTGTTGGCCTCGCATGTCCATAAACGAAAGTGCATGCAAATGCATCATATCCAGGACGACAAAGAATCCGATAGGTTAGTGGATTGGTCCATGTCGGAACGTGAACATAATTGGCGTGTGGCGATTCCTTCATCCCCCTCCCCTGCGCGAGAGTTTCTTAGTCGCACGTCCCCACAACGCACTTTCGCATCTCCCGCTCGCTCGCAAATCCCAGTACGCTATCATGCTATTCGACGATCCATTCATCAAAACTAGCGAAGATATCCAGATTAGCATCCTTTTTGCGTATAATAAACACGCTGAGGACAGGCGCCTGCCACTGCGAACACTCGAATGCACCTTAAAGTTCTGCGAAATGGCGTATAACTCCTTAAGCACGCCACAGAATTCGTCCGCACTCGAGGCTCGTACAACATTTGTACCATAGCGACATCAACAAGGTTATCATTAGCCCCAGAATAAAACGGACTCACGGTTGATTCTGGATTCAAATATGGCCACGAACTTTCAATTAACGAGCCGCAATTGCTGCCTCTAAAAACCTGTCCAATACAAGCTTGATTTGCGGAACAAACACCTCTACCGCCCAACGGAATATGCTCGCTAGCGCCGCCACAAACTCGTCAGCATGGCGATGGAGCGTAGTCCTCCATGCTCCTAGGCAGGTCATGTGATATTTGAGGATATTGTTCTCGTCCACCACCCAGTAATGTACCCATAGTTCCTTTATAGGACCCTCGGTCGTGACGCTGAAGACGATGCGCGGTGCGCCATTTCCAGGATCCTGCTCCCCTAAGGATCTTAGGAGCCGAATAGCACATGTCCCGCCTCCAG
>Ga0247740_1000780_pt1 | contig 14260 bp, 10 predicted proteins | sample UWRJL148409B2_FD_180942 | JGI IMG/M metagenome (GOLD analysis project Ga0247740, IMG submission 180942) | Plant litter microbial communities from Arlington Agricultural Research Station in Wisconsin, United States - UWRJ-L148-409B-2 | ecosystem: Environmental > Terrestrial > Plant litter >...
CATGATCTCCACCGGTCTCCCCGCATACTGCGGACACTCGGCATCCCCGACACCCTTGCCCGTGAGCACCGCATGTGCCCACGAAAGGGGTGGCGAACGGAACACCGCCCAATCAATCGACGGTCATCGTGACGCCGATTGAGAATCCATATGTCGTTTATTGAAAGGTTACGGGACGCGCCCAATTGGCGCGCGGCGCGCTCTGTGGCAGCTGGGTACCGCGCTCGTAGAGGCGTCGTTGAAGCTGGCTCAGGTAGTCCAAGAATGCGCGCGTTTCGGGTCTCAACGCGTGACCCGGGAGGAAGTGGAGGGACAATGACTGGTTGCTCGGAGCGTCGATTACTCGCGCGTCCACGGCCACCGACAGCACCGCTTCGGCTGAACGCGAGCGTCCTTCCAAAGCGCTGTTTTCGAAGTAAGCCGCAGTGCGAGCAGGCTCGAGCAACGCCAACAGCTGCTGCATCTCTGGCGGACTAAGTTGGTAGTCGAACGAGGGGCCCGATTCGCGCGAACCGTCCGCGCGCTTGCTGCCGTAAATCACCAGCGAGGCCGAGCGGTTCGCGTGCACGGTGAGCGCGCTAGCCGAGGCGGCAGAGCGCTGTTCAACGACCATCCAAAGGTAGTGGTCGCTATGGCCCGAGCGCACACAACCAGAGCTCAGCCCGAGCAGTAGCTCGAGCAACCGCCGACGAGCAAACCTCGGCCGCTCAACGCGCAGCAAAGCGTTGCCCATGGAGGTACCTCACTTGGTCTCGTTCCTCTTCACTGCGCTGGGCCTCGGGCGGGAGTTTGGCAAACACCGCGTCGACCAAGCCCGATGGCAGCCGCTTCCCGGCCATCGCGATCACGCCGAGTGAAGCGAGGCGCTCTGCACTGACCGCGCTGCCCGCGAGGGCAACGATGCTCTGCGCGCAACCGGCGCCGCAGCGCGCGAGCATTCGTCCAAGCTCTACGGCGGGCATCTGATCCAGCGCGCCGCTCGTGCGCAGCGAGTCGAGCGCCGTCGCGACGTGTGAACCCGAGCCTAGCGCAGTCAAAGCGCCCAACGCGGCGGCGCGCACGCCTTTCGCCTCGTCGGCCCGCGACGCCAGCTCGCGTATCCGGTCGACGGTGGCCGCGTCCTGCAGCGGCGCCTCGGTATACTCGCGTAAGAGCAGCTCTTTCTCGACCCCAGTCAGGTTGCCGAGTTGTGCGTAAGCGGCTGGGTCGAGGTTCACGTCAGTTCCGACTTGGTAGGTCTTGGCGAGGTCGATCATGACGAGCAGTGGTGCTCTCAGCTCTGGCTCGCTCGAACGGCTCAGCACTTCACTCGCGAGCTCGCGAAGCGCTCGCCCGTCGAAGGGCGTCGGGTCGGCCTTGAAGCGCTCGATGATGCCGGCTTTCACGGGCCAGTTGAGTGCCACGCGCACCGCCTCCGAGGTGATCCAGTGGCAGCGAGCTTCCGGCTTGGCCCGACACTCGCTTAGCTCGGGAAAGCGTTCGACATCCGACAACGCAGCGCGCATCTCCGAACTTGCTCGCGTTAGCTCGTTCCAGAGGCGCGCGCGCTCCGGCGACTGTGATTCGGTCGGCAACACTCGAGGCGATACGGACCGCTCTGAACCCGCGAGCCGTTGACTCTCCGAAGTCGATTTGGCGTCGCTTCGAACCGGCTTTGCATGATGCGAGCCATGGCGGGGCCACGAGAGATAAGCGGCGAGCAGCGCTACCGAGACGCAAGACCCTAGTCCGAGATTGCGTCGGTTCACGGCGCCTCGGTGGTGGCGCTTGGGAGGGGGGCTTCTGCCTTGGCGCCGCGCTTTGCGGGATCGATGGGCTTGTTCGTCTCCGGCTCGAGCTGAGGGACCTCGCTTGCCGGGGTCGGTTTAGCCTCCAACAAGAGGCGATCGGCTGCGGACATGCTCGCGGCCACGGCTTGGCGTGATTCACGGCTGAAGCCTTGCGACTCGACGTACGTTTGCGCTGCGAACAGACGAACGGTGGAATCGCCCTTCGCGGCCAGCTGCTGCAAGGCGGTCGCGGCCAGCTGGTCGCCAGTCTGGGCGAGGTCACCGAGGCCGCGGATGGCCGTGAACCGAATCGAGCCCTCGGAAACTCGTTGTTGTCCCTCGTGGTCGCTGGGGTTGGGCGGCGGCATTTTCTCGTTCGCAATTTCCGTGAGTGGCGCAGTGCTCTCGTGGCTCTTTAGTGCCGACAACGTTTCCGCGGCCGACTGACGCACGTCGTACAGGTGTTTGGGCGTGCTGCGGTACACGTCGGAAGCCAGCTCCACTGCTTCTTTCGGGAACTTTTTCAGCGCCGTGAGCGTTTTTTGATAGGTGGCTTCCGCGTCTGGTCCTACGCCGAACATGGCAATCAAGTAGCGGCCGAGAGCTTGCCCCGCCGGCGTATCCGGAAGGTCGGCAATCCCCTCGGGTAGCGGCGACGGCTTGCCTCCTGGCGGGAACTCACGGGCTTCCGGAAGTGCCGAGCTTGCGGCGGCGACCGGCGGCGGCGCGAGAGGTGTCACCGTAGCTGGCGAGCGTTGCGGTTTTACGTTTGGCGTAGCGACCGAGTGAGCCAGCACAGGCGCCGAGTTCTCTCGGGGCTTGCGCGAACCTCGAGCCTCGCTTCGCAATTGCGATAGCCCCCAAAGCGCTGCCCCAACGGCGCAGCACAGAGAGGCCGTGAACAAACGGCGGCCTGTCGACATGGTCTTCAACTCTTCGAAGTGCTTACAGTCGATAGGCCGGACGCGAATCGAAGCGATTGGCCAGCACGTAGTTGCCGCGATCTCGGGCCAGGTTTCGTTGCGCCGTCGTCGTGTTGGCGGCGGCATCGTAATACCAATGCAGAAACACCACTTCGTATGACATGGCGCCGCCCTTGGTGACCGATTGCGGGCCGCTGCTGGCGTTCAGGTAAAACGTTTCGTCGCAGCTGTCGCCTTGGTCGATGCAGCGCACGGCTCCGTCGTTCGTCCATGTCGTAAGCCCAAACCATATCGTTGACGAAGCCGTCGTTGCAGATCCGATTGGCGTAGATACTGTCGCCGCTCTGCGCGAGCGTGGGTCGATTCGGCTTCACATTGAAGGATCCGCGAGTATCGTCACTGACGCTCTTCTCGGTAGGAACAGCGCAAGTCGCGTCGGCTCCCCGAGTCATCGTGCCCAACATCAATAACGCAGCGAGCGCGCAGCTGGTCTTGTGTACATTGATTTCATTGTTTTCCCTTGTTTCAAAACGTGAAAGCAGGCCACGACTTCCCCCCCAGCCCGAACGCGTGCGCGCGCGCGCGCGGCCCCTTTGCCATCATCCCTGCTGCTCGTTGCTTGTCGCTTGTCGCTTGTCTAGGTAGCAACGCTCGTGCCAGCGCTCGATCGCCGAAGAACATGATGATCGGGCCGTCGCGCGTGCTGACTGGACATGTCCGGCGCACTCGCGAAGGTGTCCGGCTGAGCAGGCTGCGGTTCGATACGATTACAGAGCGAGCCCCGCACCGAGCGCGAGAGCCTGCTCTCCGAGCGGCATGCCTTCCGCAAAGACGTTCAGGGCTTTCGAGACGCGAACCGCAAGCCCGGCGCCGAGCTGATAGTGGTGAGTATCGGTACCAGTGACCGCGGCGCCTTCGTAGCGCCAAAAGATGGGACCGCCGAAGACCCGACCGGCAACGTACGGGCGAACACCGCGCGCGAGCTCCAAGCCGAACTGAGCGCCCAGACGTAAGTCGAATGCCCGGTAACTCTCACTCCGATCGCCGCTCGCCCTCGTCCGAGCCGTGGTCAGCGAAAGTCCTGACGTCAATAGCAGGAAGTAGCGACCGTCGTCGAACGCGCGAAAGTCCGCGCCGACCAGAGCAACTGGACCCGGCGAGAACTGATACTCGCCGTTTGGCAGCGACAATGAGCCCCCGAATGCGGCCCCCACGCCAGCCTGGAGAACGAGCTTCGAGGTGGGCAGGTAGGCCAGAGTCGCCAAGGTAGCGTAGCGAACTTGCTCGGCATACAAGCGGTCGGTGAAGCGGAGGCGCGTCGAGGTGTAGAGCCCGCTGATGCCCACCGCCCATCGCGGTCGCACGGCTTCATCGTGCTCCGCCAAGCTGCACGAGGCGACTCCGGAAGCCGAGACGCCGCACGCATGCGCGGGTGCGGCCTTCAACAGCAGCAGGCCGAGCCCAGCCAGTGCCATCACGCTCGATCTCCCAGCACACGGCATCGCCATTGCCACTGATCGTGACGGCCTTCCGAGCCTACGTCGAGCAGTACGGAGCTCCCTGCGCCCTACCCGGCGCCGCGCCGACGTCGGCTGGAAATTTCTTCGTTCTCACACCCGCGAGTGGATTTCAGTGCAACAACCGGGAGCGCCTCGCAGTACTGCGCGTGGTCTCTCGTTCGCACGCTCGTTCTAGGTCCGGCCCACTCGCTGAAGTGGGGCAAATGCGAGGGCTGCGCGCCGATGCCGTGCGATCTGTCCCCCATTGGTCCAGGGCAACTCACCAGCCGGATCGTCAATCGGGGCCCCCGCGCGGTCGCCATAGACGCCATCGTCGTCCCGTGAACAGCAAAGCGACTTCCGCTGCCGAGCCGGCACGAACTTAAACATCCAAATCCTCGTCTGACTGCGATCTTGGGAGTATCTTTACGTCGTGCGTCGCCTCCGAACTTACCTGACACTTCGCTCGTTCCGATCAACCGCGTGCGTACGCCTCGGAATCGCCGGGCTGTTTGCCGCGGCCAGCCACGCCGGAACCGCAAGCGCCAAGCCCTTCATGGATTACCTCAAGCCGACGCCGACGGTCGCCCCGCTCAGCTCGGCGACCTGGGGCGTGGCGGGGGTACTGCCGCGCGACTTGTCCAACGGCATCGAGAGCGCCAAGGGCGCAGGCGTCCACCCCGACTATTACTATTGGGACGGGCAGATCCTCAAGGCCAAGGACGGCAAGTACCACTTGTTCATGAGCACGTTCTCCGGGAATACGAACTTCGGCACGGGCTGGTTGAACTCGGACGCTTACCACGCCGTCAGCCAAAGCAACGTGCTCGGCCCCTATCAGCGACAAGACTACGTGTACACCAACAACGGGTCGCACAAGGGCCACAACGTGTCCGCGGTGGAGTTGCCGGACGGCACCTACGCGGTCGTCGTCAGCGAGGTCGTTCCTTTCACCATCTACAAGTCGAGCTCCCTCGACGGTCCGTGGACGGCTTGCCAACCCACGAGTCAGATCGGCGCATCGAACATCAGCCTCTTCCCGCGGCACGACGGCAAGTATCAAATCGTCGAGCGCAACGGGACCATGGCAATATCGGATACGCTGTGTGGGACCTACGTGAAGCAGAAGCCAACGTGCTCCTACACGCAGGCCGGTACCGATAGCATCTACCCGAAGCGAACCGCGATTCCCGGCGTCTCCAACCCGGCCTTCACTTGGCAGGAGGATCCCCACATTTGGCGCAGCGGCGGCGTCTATCACATCATCTATTCGGGCTCCGGCGATCGCGTTGGCTGGCACGTGTATTCGGTCGACGGCATCACGAATTGGAAGGACAACGGGTACGCCTGGTCGCCGCGTGATTACCAGAAGATCTTCTGCTACGAAGGCACCACCACCTGTACGCAATGGTACAAGATGGAGCGGCCCGGCGTCGTACTGCAGGATGGGCACCCGACCCACATCACCTGGGCCGTGGCCGATGTCGACAAAGACAACCAGGTGCTCCCCGGCACCAATCACGGCACCAAGATCATCGTGGTGCCCTTCGACGGCGTGACTTTCGACAAGGACTTCGGTGTCGGCGGCGGCGGTAGCGCAGGCAGCGGTGGCGCGGGCACTGGTGGTGCATCGAGCAGCGGAGGCTCGGGCGGAAATAGCGGCACGGCCGGGACGCCGGCGGGCACCGGTGGGCTCACCGCTACCGGCGGTGGCGCTGGCCTCGGCGGATCGCCGAGTGGCTCGGGCGCCGGCGGCACGACGAACGCAGGCTCGAGCGGCACAGCAACAACGGGCGGCCTTCCGGGTGCGGCCGGGAACGTCGCGGTTGGGGGTGCGCCGAGTAGCGGTGCCGGAGGGCAATTCGCGGCGGGAGGTCTCCCCGCGGGCGGCGGGGCGGCATCGGCTGGCAGTTCGTCGAATGCCAATGCGGATTCGGATGAAGGCAATTGCGGTTGTCGAGTTGCCGGCGGGCGCTCGCCCTCGAAGGCCCTGGCAATCTTGGGCATTGTTGGCCTACTTGGCCTCCGGCGCTCCCGTCGCCGCATCGAGCAATAGCCGCGGACTGCAACGCCCGCTTGCTCGGTAGCTACCGCTCCATGCGCTGACGCGCGGTTTAATCAATACTCCGTGCGTCTTCGGCTGATCACCAGTCCGTTGGCGGTAACGAGTGGGTGACAGTAGCCTTGCGAAAGATCAGCCTCACGCGTTGGTGCCAGTGACGGTCACCGCGATGCCCATGGCAAGCCATTGCAGCATCGCGGGCGGCGCAGGTCGATACTTTGTCAGGATGATGCGAGGGGCTTATTGAGGCTTCTCGGCCCGGCGACGGCGACGACGTAACTGGGCCGCCGTGGCGAGGGCGCCAAGGAGGGCGATCGACCAGGAGCGAGTGACGGGGCCGCGACCAACTGCGGAGCAGTTGCAGCCGCTGTCTTCCGAGTCGCTGGGAGCACCGGCCGATGCGGCCGCGCCGCCGTTGGTAGAAGTTCCGCCGGTCGGCACGGAGTTTCCTCCGCTTGCGGGAGAGGTGCCGCCAACGGGTGCCACACCGCCGCTGGAGTTACCGCCGACCTGAGAGGTCCCGCCGCTGCCCGCGCTGCCTCCAACAGAGGGTCCGGTGCCGCCGGTCGCGGTGTTGCCGCCTCCTGCGCCCGCAGCCGATGTTCCCCCGACTGCCATCCCGCCGGACCCACTAGTGCCAGCGCTACCGCCGCCGCCAGTGCCACCAGTGCCGCTAGGCAGGGGATCTTTCGGCGTGAATTGCCAAGAGTCGAGGTTGAAGAGCGAACCGCTACCGCCCTTGAACACCAAGAAGAGATCTTTGATCCCCGTGGCGCCGCTGACCGTGCAGGTGACCGATTGCCACTTTTGGGCGCCGCCGGTGCCGGTCACCGCACAGGTGCCGAGTAGGGTGCCCGTCGCGGAGTCGAGGTGGAGCTCGATGCTGCCGCCCGCGCCAGCGGAAGCGACTCGCGCCGAGAAGGACACCGCGCCCGTGAGGAAGTTGACCGACTCGACTTTGATCGAATCGTTGTTCTCGATGCCGGTGACGTTCCGGCCGCCATCGCTGCAGTCCTCGATCTCGACGCCGGGCGCCCAGGCCATCGTCTCACCCTCGACTCGCTCGAACGGATTCAGAGGCGCCGCCGACTGCGTCACCCCGCCCGTCGTCTTGCTAATCGTGGGGAAGGTGCCATCGGCCTTGTACGTGAACTCCTCCACGGCGACGGAGCGCTTGTAGCCGCCACCGCCCGGGAGCTCCTGCGTATGATAGAAAAAGTAGGAGTGGCCCTTGAAGTCGATCACGCCAGCGTGATTGGTGAATGCGTGACCTGACTGGCTATTCATGATGACGCCCTTGTACGACCACGGCCCAGTCGCCGAAGAGCTGGTCGAATAACCGATCTTCTCCGGCAGCGGACCCATCGCGTACATCATGTAGTAAAGGTCGTTTCGCTTGTAGAACCAGGGCCCCTCTTCATAAAGGGTGGGGCGATCGGCGACGCCATTGCGCTGGCCGAAGCTCTCGGTCGTCATCGGGACTTGCTGCACCTGCCCCGAATACGAGATCATGTCGCTGTTCAATTTCACGTACCAAAGCTTCGGGTTGCCGAAGTAGAGGTAGGCCTGGCCGTCGGTGTCGATGAACACGGTGGGGTCGATGTACTGGTAGTTGCTCAGCAGCGGCTTGCCGATGGCGTCCTTGAAGGGGCCCGTCGGGCTGTCGGCCACGGCGACGCCGATGGCGTCGGACACGGGCACGAACATGTAATACTTGCCGCCCCGGGCGATGCAATGCGGCGCCCACGCTTTGCCGTTGGCCCACGAGAACGTGCGGTAGCTCAGCGGCGAACCGTGGTCGGTCCAATTGACCATGTCTTTGGTCGAGAAGACTCGCCAATCGTTCATGGTAAAGAAATTGTCTTTAGTGACGTCCTCGTCGTGGCTCGTGCACAGGTAAACCGTGTCCCCGCTGACCATGGGCGCCGGGTCCGCAGTGTAGATATTTTGTACGATCGGATTGTCTGCGTGCGCGGTTTGGGGGAACAGCGACCAGGCCTGGGCAAGAAGGGCAAGCCCGATGAGGCGCGAGCGGCGGAAGATCGAAGGAGTCATGGCTTGTACGGAGCGAACCCAATGGATCCGGCAGAGGATCTGCCAGAACTGGGCGTCTCCGGAGCAATGTCCGCAGAGCGTCACTTCCGTCGCGCGGTGACGGCGTGAGACCGAAGCTCATGTCGCTTTGCGGCGCGTAGCGCCCGGTTGCTTCCCTCGAGCGAGGTCGACCTACACGCCTGGTCGCGGGCCGGGATCGGCCAAACATGCCGTCAACAGTGTAAATCCATGGGTTCCCCGGGCCGTGGACCGAAGCCGCCCGTCAGTCGCGTGACAAAATCGGGGCCCTGCGAGCAATAAGAGTGCTCTGACGGCGCCCGTCGAGTCCGTCCCCCCCAATGAGCGCCGGCCGCGATTCGCTCGAGAGGATTCAAAGTGCGCCTAAACACAGCTTGGTACGAAGCCGGAAGAACGCCCCTCCTGGCGCTGACGCTGGCAGTCGTCGGCGCATTTCCGTCACGCGCTCGCGCGGACAATCCGATCGTGCAGACCTTCTACACGGCGGACCCCGCTCCCATGGTGCACGAGGGCCGCTTGTACCTCTACACGTCCCACGACGAGGACGTGACGGTGAAAGACTTCTACACCATGAACGACTGGAGGCTGTACTCCACGGCGGACATGGTCAATTGGACCGACCACGGCTCACCCGCGGGCCTGAAGAGCTTCAGTTGGGGAACCGACAACGCTTGGGCGCCGCAGGCGATCGCCAGGAACGGCAAGTTCTACCTGTACGTTCCGTTGAACAACAACACCGGCGCGAAGATTGGCGTCGGCGTATCGAACACCGTCACAGGCCCGTTCACCGATCCCCTGGGGAAGGCGCTGGCCGCCAGCGGGTCGAGCAACATCGACCCGACCGTGTTCATCGACGACGACGGACAGGCCTACATGTACTGGGGGAATGGCACCCTCCGGTACGTGAAGCTGAACTCCGACATGATCAGCACCTCGGGAAGCATCACCAACGTGTCGTTGAGTGGTTTCACCGAGGGTCCGTGGTTCTACAAGCGCGCGTCGCTCTATTACATGGTCTACGCCGCCACCAGCGGGAGCGAGAAGATCAGCTACGCCACCAGCAATGCACCAATTGGGCCCTGGACCGTCCGCGGCGATATCATGGCGCCTGGTTCGACCTTCACCAATCACCCCGGCATCGTCGACTACAAGGGGCACTCGTACTTTTTTTATCACAACAGCGCACTGCCTGGCGGAAGCAACTACAAGCGCTCGGTGTGCGTCGAGGAGTTCACCTACGGCGCCGACGGCACGATCCCGAAGCTCACCATGAGCACGAAGGGACCGGCTGCAGTGGCGACGCTGGATCCGTTCAAGCAAGTCGAGGCCGAGACCATCGCCTTCTCGTCGGGACTAAAAACCGAGGTTTGCAGCGACACCGGGGCCGGCATGAACGTGACGTCGATCAGCAACGGTGACTACATCAAGGTCAAGGACGTCGACTTTCTGGACGGCGTGACCTCTTTCGAGGCTCGTGTATCTTCCGCAGCCAGCAACGCGAAGATCGAGCTACACCTCGACAGTCAAACCGGCACACTGCTCGGGACATGTGACGTCTCTGGCGCGTCAGGCTGGACCACCAAGACCTGCGCGGTCAGCGGGGGCAGCGGGAAACACGACTTATTTCTGAAGTTCGTCGGTGGCAGTGGCGATCTCTTCAAGTTCAATTGGTGGCGCTTTGCCGGACCCACGATGCCGAGCGGCGGCAGCGGTGGCAGCGGCGGCGGCGGCGGCGGCGGTACTGGGCCGGGAACCAGCGGGGGCGGCGGGGCGAGCCCGGGGTCGAGCGGAAGTGCCGGCACCGCAGGCGCGACATCGGGCACTGGGGGCACGGTCACCGCAGGCACGGGCGGAGCGTTCGGCGGTGCTGGCGTTGGCAGCGGCGGCAGCGGCGGCGGCACTTCGTCCGGAGGGGCAGGTAGTGGCGGTGGAACCAGCGCGGGTGGGCGCGCGGGCAGCGCCCAAGCTGCCGCAGGCGCGAGCGCGAGTGGCACGGCCGACGACCCGAGCGGCTGCGCTTGTCGCACGGGCGCGAGCGCTGGAAACGGCGGACTCGCCGCCGCTCTCGGGATGCTCGCGTCTGCGCTCGTTCTCTGGCGCCGCCGCCGCTGAACGCTTTCGAACCGGCCGCTGACCGCGAAGCCCGGCGTGAATCGAGCTCGACTTCTTTAGCAGTGACGACGGCGCGTACGGTGTATCGTCGCGCAAAACGAGCATGACGAAATCTACTCCCGCCACTCAGCCCCAACAAGTTTGGTTCCTCACGGGGAGCCAAGAACTGTACGGTCCTCAAACCCTCGCCCAAGTCGCCGAGCAGTCGCAAAGTATCGCCGCTGAACTCGCCGCGCGAGGCAACTTGCACGCGGAGGTCGTGTGGAAGCCTGTGCTCACCAGCGCTTCCGCCATCCGCGCCTGCTTGGACGACGCGAACCGCGAGCCCGCATGTATCGGCGTCATCGCCTGGATGCACACGTTTTCTCCCGCCAAGATGTGGATCAGCGGCTTGGATTTACTGCGTAAGCCGCTGCTACACCTTCACACACAGGTAAACCAATCCCTGCCGTGGTCCACCATCGACATGGATTTCATGAATCTGAATCAAGCCGCGCATGGCGACCGAGAATTCGGCTTCGTGCAGACGCGGCTCGGTGTCGCGCGGAAGACGGTGGCCGGCCACGTCAGCGATCCCGGAGTCGTGACTCGCATCGCTCGCTGGGTGCGCGCCGCAATGGGCCACTCGCGGTTGCGAACGCTCCGCATGGCTCGTTTCGGCGACAACATGCGAGACGTCGCGGTGACGGAGGGCGACAAGGTGGAGGCCGAGCTGCGCTTCGGCGTTTCGGTGAACACGTATGGCGTGAACGATCTCGTGGCCAAGGTGGACGCGGTCGCGGACGACAGAGTGAATGCGGTTGCCAAGGAATACGCAGAGCTCTACCGGCTCGCCCCCGAGCTCGCGGTGGGCGGTGCAAAACACGAAGACTTGCGCTACGCGGCTCGGATCGAGGTCGGGCTGCGCGACTTCCTCACGGAAGGCGGGTTCGGGGCATTCACGACGAACTTCGAAGATCTCGGCGGGCTGCGCCAGCTACCCGGAATCGCGGTGCAGCGCCTGATGGCTGACGGCTACGGATTCGGGGGCGAAGGCGATTGGAAGACGTCGACCCTGCTGGCAACCTTGAAGGCGGCGGGCGCGGGTTCAGGCTTCGGCACGTCGTTCATGGAGGACTACACGTATCACTTCGGTCCCGGCGAGCCCAAGATCCTCGGGGCTCACATGCTCGAGGTCTGCCCGAGCATCGCCGCGGCGCAGCCTTCGTGTGAGATCCACCCCCTCGGTATCGGCGGCCGAGGCGACCCCGTCCGCCTGGTATTCGACGCCCTGCCTGGCCCCGCCGTCGTCATCGGCATGTGCGACCTGGGCGATCGCTTTCGGCTCGTGGCCAACGAGATTGACGTGGTGATCCCCGATGAGCCGCTGCCCAAGTTGCCGGTCGCGCGCGCGGTTTGGAAACCGCGCCCCAGCCTCTCCACATCCGCCGAGTCTTGGTTGGAAGCCGGAGGCCCGCACCACACCGTGTTGAGTCAAGCCGTCGACGCGGAAACGCTACGCGACTTGGCGGCAATGCTGCGCACCGAATTGGTGGTCATCGACGCCGACACGAAGACGGCATCGTTCATGGACCGTTTGCGCTGGAATCAGGCGTATTACCGGCTCGCCGCAGGTTTGCCCGGCGGAGGTCGCTGAGCCCAACGTTCGCGGTGGGGGGATCACGCACGGTGATTGCCCCCGCCGCCGGGCGCCTCGGTCACAACAGTTCGTCGAGCCCGAGGTTCACGCGCAGTAAGCGCCGCTTCGAGGTATTGAAGTACCAAATAGATTCGTCGACCGACTCTGGGTGCAAAAGCTCGAAGCGTGCGCCCCAGTGGTACTTCTCGGCGACGCTCTCGAGCGGCATTGCTTCCAACTCGGAGCCAAAGCTCAAGCGACGGATGAGATACGCAAAGGCTTCGTCTAACGCGAAGTCCTTCGCGTCACGCTCGCTCGCCAAGAGGTGAACCGGAGTGTCAGGGTAAACGCTTTTGCGACGGAGCTCGTAACGCGGCGCATCTCCCACGCGCACCAGCCAATAGACGTACTCCCCCGCCGCGCGCACGCGAACGAGCTCGCCTGGGCCCTGAGTCAGCACTCGCAGGCCCCCCTCCTCCGAGTCGGGAGTGTCGACGGCAAAGAGTTGATATTCGGCCGTCGCATCATCCCCCACCACACGGAAGACCACCAGATCACCGCCCGCGGCGAGCGGCCGGAGCTCGCTTTTGCCACTGTCCATTTGGAACCAGGTCTTCGGTTGCCACTGGCTCGCGCCCTTCTTTCTTTGAAAGAGCGCGCCCTCGCTCACGACGTAGATGGCGCCGTATGGCGCCGCCAGCGCGCTCACCGTGAGCTCTTCGTCACGCCAGTCTCCCTGCGCCCCGACGCTCCGAAGCGGTTCGCCGTCCCCCCATAAAAAGACGCGGTTTTCAGCGAAGCCAAGCGACGTGTACATAGGCAGACCGTCGCGAACCAACTCGACCGTTCCGCTCGCGCGTTCTGCTCGTGACAAGCGGTAGGGCCCGTCCGGGCCACCCGACATGAAGTACACGTAGTCGGGGGTCACGCACAGTTGGCTGATGGGGGATATGGGTTGTGCCCCCAATGCGACAGGCAGGTGGCATGCGCTGCGCGCGCAAACCCCCTCACATACGGCGTTGCAAGCGCCACAGTGATACGCATCGCCCGAGATATCGGTCTCGCAACCATTGAGCTCCGTATCGTCGCAACTGACGATCGGCGGTTGGCAAGTCGAGCCGCCCGCAACGCCCGCTGCACCGCTCACACTGAGCACCCCGCCAGCCTCACCGTCGCGGCCGCCGCTGCCGCTGCCAGTGCCACTCGGCGCCATGCCCGCCACTGGTAGTGACGGAGTCCCCCCTCCCGTCGGCGCGCCGCCAAGCGAGCTCGCTTGGGCGCAGAGCTCGGTGTCACGGCAGACCGAGATCTCACGGCAGCTGTTGGATGCCGCAGCCGCAAAGCCCGTCAGCAGCACGCACCACGCGGCGCGTGAGCTCACGGCACCGGCTGCAGCACGGGCTCGGTGGCCGCACGCAAATCGGTCAGCAGTCGAGGTGCGGCGAACCCCTTCGCTCCGCTGGCGATCCACCAGAACTGCCCTTCGAAGGGTTCGAGCCCGGTGAAACGGCTCACGATCACGCCTTCCTCCAACGCGTATTCACGGTAGACATCGCCCGAGAGCGGCTTCGGCAACAGCGCAATCGCCGACGGTGACGTCTCCTGCGTCGAGTACGCCAAGATTTGCGTCGTCCCATCCTCCAAACTTTGCTTGAACGTCGCGTACGCACCCCCGCGCGTGAAGGCCGGAGTGGAATCAGAGAGGCCAGCTGCGAGCCGACGCCAGGAGCTAGTACCGGCGTCGAGTAACCACACGCTCCAGGTGTCGCCTGCGTCGTTACGCTGCGCCCACAGAGTGGTATCGTTCACGTAGTCCCAGCTCGACGGATTCGGGGTGGCCCCGCGGCTCGTCTGGGTTGCCGGCAAGGTCGTGAAGTCGACTTCGACGAGAGTCTGAAGACCGGCCTTTTCCTCGCCGAGTAGCATCAACCGGGACACGCCAGGCGCCCAGCGGTAACCGGCCTGAGCGCCCTTGAATACTCTCTTGAACGACTGCGACGCATCTAGCACCTCGATCTCACCCATGGCTGAATCTTGAGTCAGAGCGACGAAGCGACCGTCATGTGACCAGCTCGACTCGCCCGTCGCAGGCGGGCTTTCGAGTAGGACCGGCTGGCTCCCCGGTTCGCACGCCGCAAACCAAAGTTTGCCGCTGTCCTCGTCCCCACCCAACAGCCAATGCCCGTCCGGCGAATTGTCACTCG
>Ga0247740_1000781_pt1 | contig 14255 bp, 14 predicted proteins | sample UWRJL148409B2_FD_180942 | JGI IMG/M metagenome (GOLD analysis project Ga0247740, IMG submission 180942) | Plant litter microbial communities from Arlington Agricultural Research Station in Wisconsin, United States - UWRJ-L148-409B-2 | ecosystem: Environmental > Terrestrial > Plant litter >...
CACGACCCCCTCACATTGTGTATGGACAACGCTTCACCCCAGGAACACCATAGCATTACCTATCCATGACCATGCTCCTTTTTGGAAGACTTGTTGCAATAGTCGTTCTCAAATATTATATTACCTGTACCATAATAGTGAATTGCCTCTCCGTCAGGTTTTTCGGCCAGCTTAAACGTCCGAGCTGGAAACGTTGCACCTGCACATTACGTATATTTCACTGTGCACTCAAGAGCTCCTTAAAGGTTGTGTGACTCTAAACTCTCTGTCTTCGTCTAAAATACCTTAGCGAGCTTTTATTTTCACCGCTCTCGCAATAGACCTCGCCCGTCACGCGCACATCGTCCATTGTTCAATACGCGACTCTTCAACACTGAACAGCAGAAATTTACAAAATGTCAGCCGTGAGGACTCGACGCCATCTAATGACCGCTTTAGCCGACTTCTTGGATTTGAGCGATGAGCACTTCGAATCCTATAGCAAGGAACTGCTTCTGGTATTTGACAGCAAAATCACACCAAATCAGTGGTGCGATCTCTCAGAAGATATTATACGTCGCCTCCCATCCGGGTTACTACGCCATCGTCCGTTCGAACTTTGTGCGGGTCAGGGTTCCAGCCAAATGTCTGAGGACAACGAAAGAGAAATGAGCGACTTGTCCACAATCGAAGATGGAGAGGGAAACTTTGCTAGGGCGGAGGATGGCTGTCCGCACGGTGCAATGTCCTCGACGGACAGCAGCAGCTCATCAGAGGGTGAACATACGGACTTTGACACGTCTATTGAAGACCTGGAGGATGAAGACGAGCAAGAGGTATGTCCCGAGTTTGTCAATGTTTGCCCCAACGATCACTTTTGCGGCGCCATACAAGTAACAAATATGCGTCGCAAACATCTATTATTCCCTCGTACCATTGAGAAGGGATCAACATCACGCTCAAGTTACTTACGTGTGTTCCAGCAACGGAGGAAACCCAAGAGTAGCCTTTCGGGTAACGTCCGCTCGTCTTTGAAGCAGGAGACTAATTGTGAGAATTTATTGGGGGAGAAAGAGGGAATAGAGGAAGAAGATTGGTGGGAATTATCAGACGGTGATGATGTTGAAGAGCATACGGATTCAGAACGTGGCAATCCCGTAAGTCCGCGTCGTTTCTTGAGGATGATGATAGTTGAATGTTTAGCTGACGACGGTGCAGAAGCCATCGGCAACGGTCTACAATACAAGCGCATGCAAGAGTCCGGATGAAGAGACCAATATGGATAAAAAGCAGGACTACTCCTTCAGCGTGAAACAAGATAACGTAAGTTCATGTCTTTTACACAACGCAGCTAACGACTTATATATGGCAGCGACATGTAGATCACACTCTACAAACTCAACTGCGAAACATTATGCAGCTCACCTTCCCATGTCTTGTTTGTGACAGCGACATCAGCAGCCTTGGAGAGCAAGATCTATACAACCACGTCCGAAACTGCCTACTGGAACGAAGCGAGATGACCTGCCCGGCCTGCGACACTGATCTCCTCGATGGGTTCGAGACCGCGAAAGAGTGCATCGAACATGTCATTAGCTGTATGCTCCGGATTGCATTAGATATGCCGAATGCGCGCTCGGGAGATGTTGAGATGCTGGACCGCGCGGTACGAAGTCTGGAAGAGGTTGATGGCAACACACCACTTCCGACTCCCGAGCCAGAGTTGGTTGACATAGCCGACACAGTCTCTGATCGGAAGGAACCTTGTGCTGGTGATCAACTCCCAGAGCTGGGAATTGAATGCACTCCTTTCTGTCAGCTTTGCGGCACCAACCTATCCAAATTCGAGATGGCAGACCGCGTCGATCATTTCAATAAATGCTGGGAACGCCGTACTGTCAATACCTTCATTCCGCACTTTCCATTATCCGAGGAAGCTCCACGACTCCGACCGAGTGCTCCGCCTCCACCTCCGTCGATATCACCCGTCCAAGATATTGTCGGCTCAGCCCACACGGCGCCGCCTGAAATCAAACCCCTCCCGAAAACTTCATGTCTCCTCTGCACCAATGATCTCAGCAGTCGAAGTGCAGTACAAGTCCTTCACCACCGAGCTATGTGCTTATATCGCTCAACCCGAAACTGTCCCGTTTGTGAGAAGTCACTCAGCATGGAAGCTAACGAAGTCCAGAATTCGCTGTGGCATCTTCAGAACCGTCAAAACGGAACAACAGATAACCCAAGCTGGTTCGAACGAGACGACTTCGAGGGCTTGTATATGAGCTGGTGTGGTATGGCGGAAAGATTGGGCCATGTGATCAATCAGTGGGAGGGAAAGGGTAGGACTGATAGGTTGCGATATTCTGCCAAGATGAAGATGAAGAGGGAGAACGGTGGTATCTATTGGTGTGGAGAGTCAAGGCTAAGAGAGATGGTTGGGGCTGGTGAGGATGGAGAATGTGTGGCTTGATCCCGTCTTTACGGTGAATGAGTTTTATGTATCGAGAAGACTGGGACAAATCTGAAGACATCGTCTTGAACCACGCAACCGAGTCTGTTGTTAGGCTGACGCATATAGAAGACGACTCGAGCCGCATGGTTGACTCTAAGTACGTAAGTTGTTGGAATTAAACTGCGAATTTAGATACGACCACAGCTTGTCTGTGTCTACAAAAAGCTGATAGAGGTTTGCCATCGATTACTGCTTACGAAATTTGTGTTCGATCAGGGCCTCCGTTAAGGTACTCACAGCATATTCGTGCCTCAAATAGTGCTTATGAAAGTATAGGTGTGTTTCATGCATCTCAATTGAATATGTAGATCTTTGGCGACTAAGCATTGGGAGATCTCCGCGTAGTTCAAGTGTAATCACTTGGGCAGATCTTCCGAAACTTACATTTGATGCTTATGGGTATAGAGACTGCATTATGTGTCGACCTTGGTTAAGGTCGGTTCTCCAACGGGCACTGAGACACTTCTAATTAGACTTCGCAAACTTCTTACCTCGGTCTGATGGACGGACGAAGAGTTCGAATCATTGGATGGAAGTCAATGTGAAAAGATAAGGGTCACGTCGAGCCCAGAACACGATGCATTAGAATTCGATGAGATAAGGTTTGTATCACATGTAAACCATACGGCAGAGATAATGCTCAGTTAACGTTCGTTGATTGTGTCCCATTATCTTCTAATATGTGACTATAGAAGACCTGACGTAGACAAATGCACCCAATGTGTATACCGTGACTCTAATTGGCGACGTAGACATGTGGTTAACACATCCTGACCATGGCCAATTACCCATAACGCTAGATCGAAGCCCAGATTATCCGTGTGACTCAAGCCGAATGCTCGACCAATCGCATCGCAACGGAACCTCCATTACCCAATCTAGTATTGTGTCGATGTCCGACCCGTCTAGCAGTGCTTGAAACCGCACTCTTCCTTGCACTATAAATTCATGTGTCAGCAGCTTTCGGAGATACACTTTTAAGATTTATAGAACTTACCATGCGGCCATAGTACTGGCAGGTTTCACCTATGCAGGCTGCCTTCACGATGCGATTCATCGTCTATGTAAATTAGCGAAAGAGCTTAAGATGCTGGCCCCCGGAAAAGTAGCCAGCACTGAATGGAGAGCAAGCGTCGCTCAAGTTTACCTTCGGGCAGCGGACATAACGCGCGTTACACGTAATGTCGCACAGAGGGGAACTCATGTAGGGTGGCTCGACCAAGTCGGTGGGAGCAGCGACGGCGAGAGCGATGAGGAAGGCGAGGGTCAGGGTAAACTTCATCCTGGCGGTTTCTGGTCGTCGGTCGAGGAAGCGCAGTCGAATTAGCGCAGAAGTCGAGTTGAGGTAGTGGGGTGTGAGAAGAGTGGAGGTGATAGGAGTTTTTACCACGTGCGAAGTGTTTATATAAGGTCTGCGGCACCAAGGATGCGTTAGGCTGCGACCAGTCGGTTTGTGAAGGAAAGCTTGGGGAAAGGGGAAGTGTGGGCTGGCCGGCCCCCTGATAAGGGACTAGGCCTGAGGAATTTCCATCGCGATCAAGAAGACTTATAGTCAATACCCATGGCAGGGATACAAAACCATCAAGGGCGTTAGTACCCCAACCTTGGATATCTATGACGGAACTCGCGATGCGATTTGCTAGGTACTCAACATCAGAACCTAGGGGAGACAAATTTGATTGAGGAATGACGAAGAAAGTAATCACGTAAAGTATTGTTGGCCAGATTAATGAAGTTCAATTCAAAACACTCAGTAACAGGGGCGTTGTACACCACGTCAGACATTGTATTGACATCGACAGAGCTTTGGGCACTTCGCGATGAATCAGAGCAATATCGCATTCATAGAACAGAAATCGGGAGTGGTAAAGCAGCGATCGTGATCCGCAAATGAAGAGAGGCACCGAAACAGAGATATGAATGAAAGTGTAACCACATGCTGACTGAACGACAAGGAGTTTTATTTTAATCTCAGAACTGGCCGCCATCACTCCGGGCTCAAAATGAAGTAAGAGGCCAAGCTATCACGCGCATGATTAGCACCCATTTTTGTGGTGGATGACGAGAAACTTACCCGATGACAGTATAACCAGCCACCAAACATGCGCCCTTCAACCCACTGCACCGATCATCAAACACAAGTGAAAAGAACAAAGCTGTACTTGCCACCAGCGAAATCGCCTCGAACATAGTAAACTGCAAGCTCATCTCTCGATCCATGCCCCAACCTAGTAGCACTACCAGCGGCGCAACAAACAATGCGATTTGAATTGCACTGCCAATGGAAATGGCAAAGGCGAGATCCATCTGCTTGCGCCATGCAAACATGATGCCGGAAATGAGCTCCGCAGTATTGCCGACGATTGGGAGGATGATGAGGCCGATCATGGTTTTGGAGACGGGTGAGTGGGCGACGAAATGGTCGATACTATCAACTAGATGTCCAGCACATAGCGCGATGAGGCCAGTAGCGGTTAAGAGAAGAGCTATGGGTACCACTTTGGGTACCCACGAAAGCGTCTTGACAAACTCGATAGCTGTATCAAGCCTTGTAAGTGAATGAGGCAATATGGGGTCGAAAAAGAGGCGAAGACCGGCGAGTTGATGAATTGCTTCGAGCTCTCGAGGTTCAATCGGACCTGATGGCGTACTCCAAGCTTGTGGCGTTATCGGACCTGATGGCGTTCGCGGGTATGAGAACGTTCTTCGATGACGAGAGCCTGGTCTATTCAGCTCAACGCTTTCTAACATCTCGGGTATATCTTGATCGTCGTCTTCAAGTTCGATTAGGGTATTATACGAGTACTTGCTTGATTTGTTCTGCGTCCAAAGGTAGATGAAGTAGGTGACGATAAGCACCATAGATATTGCTCTGCTGAGTGTGAGGACATCGCGCTTCTGGAAGAGGTCATCCTCTACTGTCTTGAGAGTGGACTGTGTCTGAGGTCAGCCCTCGAAGTCGCACAATCCCGCGGGGCTTTGAAAACTGACCGGTACCAGTAAGCTGACAGTAGTTAGACATAGTAAGCCCGCAGCCACTCTCGTTGCGAGTACATTGTAGGCCTGTCCACGTTGCTGTAGTTCGCCGGTAAAGATGGCTAGGCCCAGAACGAGTAGCATATTGACAATTATGGAGCCGAGTAGAGACGTTCGAACGATCATGTATTGTCGCTGGAGTAAAGCATGCCTGCATCGGTCAGCTATCGCCGTTCGCAGACAGCGAGGGTGCTAATTACACACTACTGATGTCAGCCCGCGTCTTTCGTCCTTGGTAATGTGCTATCGAACGTACAAAATGACCAGCTCGGTTGCATTTCCCATCGTGATGTTCAGCAGAGCACCGAGGGTATCTCCCATGAAACCCGAAACATCATCCGTCGCGCGACAGAGGACGTCAGCTAGTGGAATGACGGCCAGACAGTTTAGGACGAAGACAGCGGAGTCTCCCCATCCTAGGACGGGTGCCAACACACCAATTGGAACAAATGCAAGCATCAATGTGCCCCAGTTCTTCAAGGTGTATGTCGTTACGCGGGTGAAAGCGTTGTCGAATCGCCAGGCATCCGTATCGCTGAAGACGGGCGGCGTGAAAGAGACATAACTAGGAGTAGGATCGCATACGGGCTGCGTGATAATCTTATCAGCATCTTGGGAATGAGATGCTCCGGAAAACTTACAGGCGCTGGTGTTGGGGGTCGCAAGTTGAAGATGCGGTACCCTTCAGACGGAATAGTATGAACAACGGGGCCAGAGGCCTCCTCATCGTTCACCCGTGTATGCCGCAATAAGTCGTCATCGTCGGCTCCAGAAGAACCCGACTCTTCATCGTTCTCTGCTTGCAAGTTGCGAGACGAGGCATGATGCATACTTAAGTCAAGCAGATTGGAGCGGGAAAAGGGGGGATACGTGATCCATAACCATGGCCTCTACGGTATTATAAGTCACACATCAACCGGATTGCCGATTTTGATCTAGTCCTTTGCCCCTGATAGCGCGCTGGACTCAGCTAGATCGGCTCAGTCAAGGCGGTGCACCAAATCCGCGCTTCGCGTGTGCAAGCACTCTTAAATCACGCCAAGATGCGTGATTTCTCTTCAGATGATCGATGGGCGCATGCCATACGACAAAGACGGATAGCTCGACACCCTCTAGTAGGTCCGCGGGGGATATCGGAGTGGAGAGGTAGAACAGAAGCTTGTCATTACGTCTCGTGTCTGTCGTTATACCAAAGCAAGAATGGTATAAGAACGTCTCGACCGTACATCCGTACCCACATGATGCAGCATGCACATGAAACCCTTGCATTGTGGCGGAGCATACGTGCAAATGCAGGCTCCCCTCCTGTTTCCCTCCTGCTTTCGGATTGAAAATGCCTCATAGTAAACAAGATGAGCTCTGCCGACCGCCCGCGTAAAGCGCTGGTCCCGCCGTTATATGATACGCTAGTGTGAAGGTCCAGGGAGACCACAAGCTTCCTAATTGATGGCGAAATGGCACAGTCGTTTCTAATTGTTTCGTTGTCAACGTTCAGGTTATGCAATCTACGAAGATACAAGCCATGTCAAGCCGGGAGCTAGGCTTAAAGGGGTAGAGATGCAAGGAGGGAGGCCGTGCGCACACCCCGACATAAGAATGGCGATAACGTAGGTGTGTAGTGGATGCATTCCTCGTCGCATGGGTGAGCACAATTGATACATGGGTAGAATAACATTCAGTGATGAAAACGAAGATTACCAAAACGTCGTATGCTCTATTCAACTTCAGCTACATCGCAGCTGCGGCGTCCTATAGCACACAACGACCGGCTAAGTTACAACGGCTGGGCACAAAAGAAAAAGGGAACCTAAGGCTGCGGACGAGAGCATATGTAAAGTTTGAACTAGATAGCAGCACTTGTAGAGCGTTAGCAAACGAGAGATACGGCCGGTTCGTGTCTGGTCATCGGGATGGCTACTGGTAGCTACGTCATCAAATGGGGTCCGACTTGGCAGCTGCCTCAGCCTCATGGCGCAGCACTAACCACCACGCACCGCACACCTCCCTCTCGCCTGGTTACCATCGCTCGATCTGCCACGGGACGCGATGAAAGCCTGCAAAACTCGGCCAGATTCACAATTCGGGGTCTTCGCTCGAGAGATGTCCGAACTCTGTATTCAAATACTCGATCCCAACATCAGGACGGGCTGCTTGATTCAAAGCTCGGGTGCCACGGTGACGTGTACTAATTGTTGGAGACTTCCTAACGCTTCGCCGACTTGCGGTTGCGGCCGTAAGTCAATAATTAAAGAGAAGGGCCAGTGCTTGCGATGCTCTTGGCCGTATGTTTTGTGCGGCGCACTAAGCGCCTCATCACGATTGGCGGTGGCTCATATCGTATGGTTGCCTGCTTGCCATTCACAGCCCCGCCACTTTCAGCCTCAGCCTGGTGAGAGGCATCCATAAAACCTGTAGATGTCAGGCTACTCGTTTGCCTTTACGCGGCAGATTTCATGTTTGCGTCGATTGTGCCCACCCCTGGAAGTTTTAGGCTACTTCGATATTTCGAAAACGCGCTATGTCTAACAGCAGCCCTAGATACGAGGCTACATCAGCAGAAGACTACTTCTCCGACAACACACAAGGCCGTAACCAGATCGACTTCCTTCGACGGTCTGGTGCGAAATTCGAAGCGGTCAAAGCTCGATGCAACCGACCTAAGCCTGCGAAGCGGACGTCTAGTTTCGGCCAACGCCTTGTACAGCATGCTATAAGGAAACTTTCCGAGTCGGAGTTCAATGCGCGGCTGGACAAGATCAACATACCCCGGCCCAGTGACCCATTGGATATGCTTCCGGTACTACGCGATGGCGTCTTCTCCTATATCAGCGAACTACTTCGACAGTTTGGACAGGGCGAGTGGGCGTTGCGCCCGAGGACATTTTGCATACTACGTATTCTTGGTTGCCCCGAAGCCATGGATGCATTTATCAAATTAAAGAGGACGGACGCTTTCCTTCCATACAACGATCGAAACCTACCAGATGCAATTAAAGGGGCAGAGCTTCGAGAAAGGTTCCTGCAACTTCAAGGCCTGGTCTTGTCGAGCCAACATTTGAAGGAGCTGGAACAAGAGGGCGGCGCTCACTTTCATTTCCGTGCTCTAGCCGACGAGTGCTTTTCTCCCCTTAGGACGCTCGGAAGCGGCGGTGCTGGAATTGTAGACGAGGTCTATGGGAACTTTACTCTGAAGTACTTCGCACGGAAACGCATTCATCGAGGAATGTCAGTCTTGAAGGATCAGGATGCGCTGGACAGCTTCGAGAAGGAACTCCGGGCACTGAAGGCGGCTTCGCATCGGCATCTCGTAAAGCTTGTCTCGTCATATTCGGATCCAATCTACGTTGGACTGATAATGAGGCCGGTTGCAGACCAAGACCTCAAAGCGTATCTTTTAAAGACCTGGACTACTGAGGTCGATCATAATGCCCAAAAACAATGCCTTAGAACATTCTTTGGTTGTCTCATCAAGGCACTGGAATATCTTCATCATCACGGGATCATCCACAAGGATATCAAGCCTCAGAACATTCTTGTGAAGAAAGAAGATGTTTACTTCACGGATTTCGGGACGTCAAAAACCATTGGAGACGCGAGCAGGAGCTTCTCCACTGGGAGCACGGGCAAGATCACGGAGAGGTATTGCGCACCGGAAGTCGTAGACCAAGCAGTGAGTGTTGCTGAAATATCTTATTCAGATTTTGGCTAATCGACTTTAGCCTCGTGGAAGGCCAAGTGACATCTGGTCAATGGGCTGTGTTTTCCTAGAAATGGCCACCATACTGCTAGGTCGCTCGCTGAATGACCTTGAAACCTATTACGCCACCCACGGAACTACCTCAAGGTACTTTTACAAGAACGAAGAGGCGACTGAAGGATGGATCGAAGAACTCAGTTCTGGTGTACATCTCGACGATAGAGAGGTTCTAGAATGGACGAGGTCGATGTTGAAAGAATCGCAAACGGACCGACCGACCGCTTCTCAGATCGTCGCCAAGATTGCAGATACGTCTAGTGAACACCGGTACTTTTGTTTCGATTGTCTGGAGGACGGTCCCACCAACGATGCAGGCTACCGGCAGTCCTACAAAATTTCGAATTCCGACCTTATCAACGGCGCCATGTTACAATCCTATCTGTGCCGTGACTCTATGCACGACACTGATAGCGAAGATGACACTGTCACTTCAAAGGTCCTAGAAGAAAAAGGAGTAGTCAGTGTGGCATTGGAGGCAGAAGCTCCTGACGATGCTACGCCGGTTGAATCAACATTGCAGTCCCCAGAAGAGCCGGACACACAATTCAGCCCCATAGATGTATCGGATTCGCCAATGGATGCACTGTCTAGTACTTCCACGGTAGTTGAACCGCATGAAACTGAAGACAAAACCCGCGATATCATACCTACCGACGATTTCACGTCACCTCCAACGGTCTCGAGTCCGCCTCTTCGATCGTCAATGAAGACGCCTGGAACACAATCAACAGCAAAAGGGGTCAGATTCGAGCAGAAGCAACGAACCGAGGAGCAGGTCAAGAAAGAAACTCCAGCACCATCAAGAAGGTTCTCAGGGCTTGCTGCCGATCGAAGACCACTACCATCTAAGCCACTCGATGACCCCGTGGACTTCGAGGAAATGCCCATCGTGGCACCTGAACCATTAAAGGCACCTCCTTTGGACTCCGAATCTTGCTACCCGTTACCGAAAGCTACCTTGGTTCCCTCCTACCTTTTGGCGGGTTCCAATCGCTTCTCCATGAAAGAAGTTCGATCATCCGACATAACAATGGGTAGTCATAACCTGTTTGTCTATGGTCGTCTAATGTTTCCAAGCATCCTCCGTGCGTTTGCCGCTCGATCTACTCAAGGTCAAGGTGTATACTCGCATATGCACCAGAGGAGGCTGGTTCCGACGTCAAGTGATTGGGCCAATGTAGATGTCTCGGTTAAATCTGCCGCCGGAGCCATGACCCCTGCGCGACTCAAGAATTATGACGCTTGGAGACCCTCTCACATGAAGTGCGCTGCGATCCAAGATGTATCTCGGACGAGCAAGATTCTGACTAAACGCAACGAGAGAGGACTTCCTGACCTAGAGATAGCACCACCCGGGGAAGTTGTCGGATTCCTAATTCTCGGGGTCACAGAGGAAGTTCTCCGGTATTGTGACCTCGTGTTCACCTCGGACGCACAATCGCTCAAGCGAGCACAGAGAGTTTCCGACGATGACACAAGCACGTCTCGCATCGATGCGTTGTTAGAAAGAAAGCTAGTCGCGGTCGATGTCCAACTCACATCTGGCGAATATCGTTCGCTGCCCGCAAACACCTACATCTGGTCGAAAGGTACAGATCATTTGCGGCACCCATGGAGACCAGAAAGCTTCGTGCGTAGTGCAAACTTTCAACGCTTGTGTCACATAGATGCTGGTGACTGGAGAGCAGAAGAGACGGCCCTGGCGGAAACGATGAAGATCGCATATGCTCTCGTCGGGGACGAACTTTGCAGCGCAATCATTTCGGACGACTTACCAAAACTCAAGGATCTTCTCGACGACTACGAAAATGTTGATGCTCGCTGTAGGAAGTACGGGACACCACTCCAAGCAGCCGTTGCGACCGGAAACGACAAGATAGTACGACTGTTACTCGAGCATGGCGCGAACCCCAGCTCAAAAGGCGGAAAATACGGATCACCACTCATTGCTGCTACCGTAGGCAAGAGAAGAGCCATCACTCGTATTCTCTTGAAACATCGTGCCGACGTTTTCGCAAGCCATCCGCAGTACGTGAACGCACTGTACCAAGCAGTCGGCTCAACAGACTACGCCCTCACCGAGATGTTGCTGGAAGGTGGTGCATGGCTCAGCAAAGACTATGGGGAAATCAGAGACCTTGCCATTGAGAAGCGAGATCGCGAAGTGCAGGACTTATTACTAGAATACGATGTACGCGACGCATACCGGGATCGCCTTGAGGAGTTTCAGACCGAAACAAAAGCTGAACAAAAACACAAAGAGAGTGTCGGCTTCCTCAGAAAGTACGGTCCCGTCACGAAGGCTGTGCTGAGGAAATTAGTCGTGGTGAGCGGAGAGTCGGGTAGTCTGAGAGGAAGGAAGGGTGTTGAGATCACCAGAGCTGCGCTCGCTGCGGGGGCGCCACCGATGATTCTCGATCTTATAAGAAATGCTGTTGATCCTGTCATGAAGCTTGTTGACATGCTCAAGGCTGCCGACAAACAGCAAGAACTCAAGCAGAAAGCAGACTTGGGACCAATTGGGCGAGTAGAGGAATTGGGTTCGGATGAAGACAATGGTGGGGAGGATGCCGAAGGAAAGAGTCCCACTATACAAGTCAGCAGACCAGACGACGATGAAGACATGCTAGCATCGAACAGAGTGCTTTCCCCTCTCTCACGAAATTCATCAACTAGCTCAATGAGCTCACGAGGGTCGTATGGATCTTGTGGCTCTCAGCCTCGCAAAAGACACGTCAGGTTCGTGGATAACGACCGCGATTCTAGTCCAACCTTCGACCTTCCCTCTAGACGTCAGAGAGACATTTCGCCCGAAAACCACGGAACCGAAAGATACAGGCCGAGAGAATCTAAGGGCGATGACGGGAGTCCACGTGCAGATAGAAACTCTAGTCTGAAATCTCGCAATCCACGAGACGCCGAAGAACATCGATCTCGCCCAAGTGTCCCACGGATCATCCCCCCCTCCTCCAGTCAACCTCCACCTCGGAGATCCCCTCCTGTAGGACAATCATATTCTCCAGTGGAAGCAAGGCATGTACCGCTAGTGGAACTGCCTCGAAGTCCACAATACTTGGTAAGCGTAGTCGTAACCCTTTCGCATCAATCACCTAACCTTTGCAGTGCCCACCACCTCCTGGACGGCAACGAGCTCGTTCGCTAGAAGACAATCGGTACTACGCAGCATCGCATGCTCCGCCACAAGGTCAAACTCCTGACACCCCTCCAACCCGCCTTCATCGCACGAGTCCTACGTCAACGCAACGACGGGATCCAGAGCCATACAGAGGGAGTCAACGAGGCTCTGGTAGGCGAGACAGGTACCATGACGGATCGAGGCCACGTAGCAGCTCTGATGTGACCGGTCAAGGTAGTTGTGGGAGATGCGGTGGACTGGGCTACTATCGAGAAATCTTGCGCAGTCACACTGGCCCTGATCTGGTCAGGGAAGTCGACTGTGCAGATTGCGCGAGACGCAAGCTGCGGACATGAACCGAGATACATAGAAGCTACCGTGGATACACATAATACGATCTACCACTCATTACGAACCCCCGTTTGTCTGAATAAACTGTTATCCCCGCACGGCGAACACGGGTAGAATTTCGAAGCCCCTGGAGCCCAAACCATTTCTGATCATCAAATTTTAAAATTTCTCCGAGCCCTGCACAAGCGCAAACAGCACTCCGTCACCAGCATGTTCGTCCCCCTCGCGAAGTTCGAAACGCCACAGGCGGATGTTCCAATGAAATACACCCCCCGGCGCGCCCACTAATTCCCACTGCCATCGTGTTTCTTCTCCGTGCTCAGCTGCCGACTCCAAGTCTGAGCACGGATCAACTACTACAAGCACCTCCACGTTGAGAAGAAAGTCATTAAGTTGAGGGGTGATATCCGAAAGCCAGTCATTCTGAATCGCCCATAATGTCCATCAACTGACCGGGCCCAAGGTAGAGCACATCCACCATATAGTCGAAAGATCGGACGAAAATGGGATGCAGGTCCCCGCGAATATTGAGCCTTAGACCTTGCTCGTGGATCAAGGGCAATGCGATGCTACGAGCTTCGCGATTAACGAATGCCAACGGCTTTTCAACGTGGGTCTCGAGACGATCATGGCGAAATTCGAAGAACAAGCGGGGCTCTGCGCCTCGAAGGCGCCAACATCCCGGCTTCCAAAAGGCCAGGGCTCGCTCCGTCTTTTTGGGCAGGGCTTCGTGCCAGATTTCATTCCGTAACTCGGCAGCGAGAGCGGAGAAGTGCAGGAATGTACGAGGGCTAGGGGTTGCAGAGGTCATGGCACACTTAGTATGGAAATAGTCTGCAAAGGATGAAAGCGGGGCGTCTTGTATCGGAGTCGACCTGTAGCTTGAGTGTTCGAATTGCGTCGCAATTTCTCAGACATGCAGTCATCCTAAAGAGCGTTAGATACTGAGGTTCTTCTGGGCGAGCCTAAAGTACGAGAGCGGGGTAAATAACTCTCGACAAAAATTGACGCAGGAATTGACTTTTCCTACCATACCTGATTCCTACACATCACTTTTGACGTCTGGAAACCATCAAACACAAAATCTGAGATCCTTAAGCCAACGGTCCTAAGCTCAAGGTACTAAGTTGGCAAAGCGCCTATGGACTATAGCAAACCAGCTGGTCGCCTCGTTTGGGCGCGGCTTCTTTGCAAGGATTGTGCTAGATGGTCTAGAAATGAGGCAGGCAGCGAGCCAAGTTTAATACTCTTCAAGCAAGGCTATAGGTTGTCTCGGACTCCATCCTTACAACATGTGTTGTTCTCTATGGTACAGAGCAAGGCAACCTCGCGTAATCAAATATACGCTCTCGCATACCGACACATGGCGCGAGCGGTGAAGGGCCTAGCCACCCTTCTTCAGCCTGGCCGAATCTTTGCACCTTCACCACTTCTTGGAGTGCTCTCCGGTAGTATCAAACGCCGCAACTTGGGCTTTATGGAGT
>Ga0247740_1000786_pt1 | contig 14190 bp, 15 predicted proteins | sample UWRJL148409B2_FD_180942 | JGI IMG/M metagenome (GOLD analysis project Ga0247740, IMG submission 180942) | Plant litter microbial communities from Arlington Agricultural Research Station in Wisconsin, United States - UWRJ-L148-409B-2 | ecosystem: Environmental > Terrestrial > Plant litter >...
GGCGTTCGACACTCTCGCCGAGAGCCAGCAGAAGATCGGCGAGGCCCTCTACGCGCAGAGCGAGACGGCAAACGCCGGCGCTGACGAGGCACCCGCAGACGAGACTCCAGCGAGCAACGACGAAGACATCGTTGACGCCGAGGTTGTCGAAGACGAGCCGGACAAGAAGTAACGATGGCAGACAAGAAGCGCCACAACGACGAGGAATCGGAGGCGGTCAACGCCGCCTCCGGCTCCCCGGAGCTTGACGACACCGACCTCGACGACGACTTCGACGAGTCCGACACGAAGGACCGCGTCGTTCACGACCTCTCCTCTCACGAAGACCTCGAAACAGCCGACGAGTCAGTCGACGAAGAGACCGACGACGAGCTCGAAGACGTCGAAGCTGAAGTCATCGAGGAGGAGCCCGAGATCGAGCTCCCCGAGGAGACACCCGCAGAGAACGTGGATGACGCGGACCTGCAGATCAGCGAAGAAGATGCCGCGCTGCTCGAGCAGGCTGCGGGCGACATCGTCGCCGAAATGCGCTCGGACATGCTTCGTGCGCAGGCCGAACTCGTCAACTTCCGCACGCGAGTGGAGCGTGACCGCGCCGCCAACCGCGAGGCAGTTATCGCCGAGGTCATTCGCTCACTGCTCCCGGCTCTCGACGACCTGAGCCGTGCCGAAAAGCACGGCGACCTCGAGGGCAGCCCCCTCGAACTCGTTGCACAGAAGATTCGTGGCGCCTTCGAGCGCTACGGCCTTCGTTCTGTCGGTGAAAAGGGCGAGGTCTTTGACCCGCACCTGCACGAGGCAGTTGTGCAGCTTCCGTCGAAGGATGTCACGGTCAACACTGTCGCGGATGTCATCGACCCCGGGTACGCACTGGGTGAGCGCCTCATCCGCGCCGCCAAGGTCGCGGTCTCGGTTCCCGAGTAGGCGGCGCGCGAATGGCAAGCCAGGATTGGTTTGACAAGGACTTCTACAAGGTTCTCGGGGTGTCGAAAGACATCTCCGATGCTGACCTCAAGAAGACCTATCGCAAGCTCGCACGGCAGTTTCACCCGGACTCAAACCCGGGCGACGCGAAGGCTGAGGCTCGCTTCAAGGAGATCAGCGAGGCCAATTCGGTTCTCTCTGATCCCGAGATGCGCAAGGAGTACGACCAGATTCGAGCAATGGGTTCCGGCGCGCGCTTCAGCGCGGGCGGGCGCCCCGGCCAGCCGGGTGGCTTTGAGGACGTCTTCGGCGGCCTCTTCGGCCAGCCGACCGGTCGCGCCGGAGCTGGTGGTCAGGCGGGAAACTTCGAAGACCTTCTCGGCGGCATGTTCGGCGGTGGCGGTTTCGGAAACCCGTCGGGTGGTTTTCGTGGAGCGGCGGGCCCGACAAAGGGTCGCGACTTCACGGCGACGACGACGCTCGACTTTCTTACGGCAATTCGCGGCGAGACGATCAAGCTTCAGCCGTCCAACGGAAAAGCGATAAACGTCAAGATCCCCGCTGGGGTGAGCGACGGCCAGAAGATCCGCCTCAAGGGCAAGGGTGAACCCAGCCCCGACGGCGGAACCGATGGCGACCTCGTGCTGACAGTCACCGTGCGCAAGCATCCGGCGTTCGAGCGCGACGGTCTCAACCTTCGCGTCGACGTGCCCGTGACCTTCTCCGAGGCCACTCTCGGGGCGACGATCGAGGTGCCGACTCTCGGAGGCGAGCCCGTAAAACTGCGCGTTGCCGCCGGTACTCCGAGTGGCCGCGTCTTGCGCGTCAAGGGTCGTGGCGTGACGACTGCCAAGGGCGTTGGCGACCTGCTCGCGACAGTTGTTGTTGCGGTACCGAGTCACCTGACCTCCGAGGCGCAAGCGCACCTCGAGGCATTTGCCGCAGCACTGCCCGACGAGAACCCGCGCGCGGATCTTCTCGATCGCGCTCGCAGCTAGACAAGCAACTACTACAGGGAGAGGGTGCGTACATGGATGAGAACTCACCGGTGCTGGCCATAGCCATCGCTGCAGAACTCGCCGGTATGCACCCTCAAACCCTGCGGCAGTACGACCGCATAGGTCTTGTCTGCCCACGCCGCACCGCTGGCAAGTCACGCCGGTACTCGATGCGCGACGTTATGCAGTTGCGCGAGGTCGCTGCACTGAGTGCTGAGGGCGTGAGCCTCGAGGGCATCCGACGGGTACTCGACCTCGAAAACCAGGTGGCAACCCTCGCCACCCGCGTGCGCGAGCTGGAGACAGCTCTCGCCGATGAACTTCTTAACCGCCCCGGCCGCCGCGTCTTCGCCGCCGGAACCGAGGGCGACGTCATCTCCCTTCGCGCAGGAACGCGCAGCCGCAGGCAAAACGAACTTGAAATCTGGCACCCACCGTATGACCACTGAACTCGACTTCACAGCGCTTCGCCGCTGGCCCGACATCGAAGCTGACAACCTCTTCGCGTACGACGCGAGCGACAAGCTCATCCTCGATACTGCGGCAGAGCTTCTCGCCGACTCGAACCTTGTCGTCATCGGCGACAACTACGGCGCGCTCACGCTCGGCGCGGCCGTGCGGTCGGGCGCGACATCCATTCGTGTGCACCAGGATTCGCTCGTCGGCGAGCACGCCCTCGCGGCTAACGCACGCGAAGAGGGTCTGGATGGCGCGTACACAAACCATTCACTCGGCGAAGAGCTGCTCACCGGTGCGACGGTCGTCTTGCTGCAGGTTCCGAAGTCGCTCGACGAGCTTGAAGAGATTCTCGAGAACGTGGCGCGCTACGCCGACCCTGCGGTTACCGTCGTGGCCGGCGGGCGCATCAAGCACCTCACGCCGACGATGAACCCGCTGATGCTGCGCTACTTCGAGACGCTCGACGTTTCGCTTGCCCAGCAGAAGTCGCGCGCCTTTACGCTGCGCGGGCCGATCGCGCCGGGCGAGAGCCGTTTTCCGGTTACCGAGCTGCACAAAGACATCGAACTGACGATCGCCGCCCACGGCGCCGTGTTTGCGGGAGCCAGTGTCGACATCGGCACGCGACTGCTGCTCAACGCCGTGCGCAAGGCGGGTCCGATGTCGGGAGTCGCGATCGATCTCGGGTGCGGAACCGGGCTGCTCGCGGCATCCATCGCTCGGGCTCGACCCGGCCTCACAGTGATCGCGACCGACCAGTCCGCTGCCGCCGTGAAATCGGCCGAGGCGACGATGGCTGCCAACGGGCTCAGCGACCGCGTGAGTGTTGTGCGCGACGACGGCCTGCAGAGCCAGCCCGACAACTCGGCCGACCTCGTGCTGCTCAATCCGCCGTTCCACATCGGCGCTGTTGTTCATACCGGGCCGGCCCACCGACTCTTCGCCGATGCGGCGCGTGTGCTGCGACCCGGCGGCGAGTTGTGGACTGTCTTCAACTCGCACCTCGGCTACCGACAGACGCTGCAACGCATCGTCGGCCCCAGCGAACTCGTCACGCACAACGACAAATTCACCGTCACCGTCTCTACAAAACCGACCTCGGCTGGGCGCCCGAAGCCCACTGAAAAGGATTAGTCATGGCAAACCTGCAGGGTGCCCCGGGCACCGACGAAGAAATGAAGACCCCGCTTCAGCGCTACGGCGTTGACCTCACGGAGGTCGCGAGAAGCGGCAAACTCGACCCCGTTATCGGTCGTGACGCCGAGATTCGCCGGGTGAGCCAGGTGCTCACCCGACGCACAAAAAACAACCCCGTGCTCATTGGCGAACCGGGCGTCGGCAAGACCGCCGTCGTCGAGGGTCTTGCCCAGCGCATCGTCGCGGGCGACGTCGCCGACTCGCTCAAGGGCAAGCGACTCGTCTCGCTCGACATCGCGGCACTCGTCGCCGGCGCCAAGTACCGCGGCGAGTTCGAAGAGCGCCTCAAGGCCGTGCTCACCGAGATCAACGAGGCCGACGGCGAGATCATCACCTTCATCGACGAGCTGCACACGCTAATGGGTGCCGGCGGTGGCGAAGGTTCGGTCGCCGCTGCCAACATGCTCAAGCCCATGCTCGCGCGCGGCGAGCTGCGACTCATCGGCGCGACGACCCTCGACGAGTACCGCCAGTACATCGAGAAGGATGCCGCGCTCGAACGTCGCTTCCAGCAGGTGCTCGTCGACGAGCCAACGGTCGAAGACACGATCGCTATTCTTCGCGGACTACGTGAGCGCTACGAGGCGCACCACAAGGTGACAATCGCCGACTCGGCGCTCGTTGCGGCCGCCGCGCTCTCCAACCGCTACATCGCTGGCCGCCAGCTTCCGGATAAGGCGATCGACCTCGTCGACGAAGCGGCGTCGCGCCTCAAGATGGAGATCGACTCGAGCCCGGTCGAGATCGACGAGCTCAAGCGCGCGGTTTCGCGTTTGCGCATCGAGGAGCTTGCACTCAAAAAGGAGAAGGACGCGGCATCCAAGGCCCGCCTTGAAAAGTTGCGCGTCGACCTCTCCGAACGCCAGAAAGCGCTTGACGCTCTCGAACGGCGCTGGCGCACCGAGAAGACCTCGCTCACCGGAATGGGCGAGCTCAAGACCCGGCTCAACGAGGCGCGTATCGACCTCGACCGTGCAATGCGTGAGCAGCGCTACCAGGACGCCTCGAAGCTCAACTACGAGACGATCCCGTCGATCGAGACCGCGATCGCCGAGGCCGAAGCGCAGGAGCCCGTTGGCCCGCGCATGGTCAACGACCAGGTCACCGAAGAAGACATTGCCGCGGTCGTCGCCGCGTGGACGGGCATCCCGACCGACAAGCTCACACAGGGCGAGACCGAGCGACTACTCAACCTCGAGGGTGAGCTCGGCAAGCGGCTCATCGGGCAGAAGGATGCAGTGCGTGCCGTGTCGGAGGCCGTGCGCCGAACGCGCGCGGGCATCAGCGACCCCGACCGCCCCACGGGAACGTTTATGTTCCTCGGCCCGACAGGCGTTGGAAAGACCGAACTCGCAAAGGCGCTCGCCGAATACCTCTTCGACGACGAAAAAGCCCTCGTGCGCATCGACATGAGCGAGTACGGCGAGAAGCACTCGGTCGCACGACTGCTCGGAGCCCCTCCCGGATACATCGGCTACGAGCAGGGCGGACAGCTCACCGAAGCGGTACGCCGTCGCCCGTACTCGGTCATCCTGCTCGACGAGGTCGAGAAGGCGCACCCCGAGGTCTTTGACCTGCTGCTGCAGGTGCTCGACGACGGACGCCTCACCGACGGGCAGGGACGCACCGTCGACTTCCGTAACGTGATTCTGATTCTGACGTCGAACCTCGGCGGGCAGTACCTCGTCGACCCCGGCCTCACCTGGGAGCAGAAGACCGAAGCCGTCGACGCCCTCGTGCGCCAGGCGTTCAAGCCCGAGTTCATCAACCGGCTCGACGACATCGTCATCTTCTCGCCGCTCTCGACCACCGAGCTCGCGCAGATCGTGTCGCTCTACGTCGACCGCCTCGGGCGCCGCCTCGCCGACCGCCGCCTCGAGCTCGCGGTCACTCCCGACGCCCGCACCTGGCTTGCCGAGCGCGGCTACGACCCGAACTACGGAGCGCGCCCCCTGCGCCGCCTCATGCAGCGCGAGATCGACGACAAGCTCGCTCGCGCGCTCATCGCCGGCGAGATCGCGGACGGCGACACCGTACGCGTCGATCTCTACGGCGACGGGCTCACGGTGTCGCGCATGAACGTCTAGCTACGCGGCCGGTGGTTGAGCGACGCCGCGACGTGCATTCCCATGGATGTCGCGGCGCTAGTAGTCGTAGGTGAGCAGGTAGTCCGGCCCGAGTTCGACGCGGGTTCTCTCAAAGAGCTCGCGACCTCGGCGATTGAACTCGCCGGGGTCGACGTTCCAGCCGGTCTCCCAGTGGTGATGCTCGTCGTAGAACTCGTTCCAGGCGGCGAGGGCGGTGCGCAACTCGTCGGTCAGCGGAAGTTGCGACAGCGACATCCATCCCTGCGGCCACAGCGGAAGGTCGGCGCCATATTCCGGGAACATCCTGATCGGGAACGGGTAGGGCTCGGCGGGGCGGCTCATCGGTGGGGGTTGGTTGAAGCCCGGGATCTGGTTGGCTGGGCGCCAGATTCCGTAGTCGACAGGGGCGCCGTGATCTCGGCTTCGCTCGATCTGATCTCGACAAGCTCGATCACCGGGGGTCGCTCGATCACCGGGGGTCGCTCGATCGTCGGCGTCAGGCAAGCGCGGGGATGACCTCTCGCTCGAACAGCTCGAGACCGGAGCGGTCGTACGCCGCCTCAGGGAAGTAGTGGATCGCGTACCCGAGACCGAGAGCCTGCATCGCGCGAAGCTTGTCGATGATCTGCGCGGGGGTTCCGACACCGAGAGCTGTGCCGCTGCGGTACTCGCTCATGAACTTCGTCGTCTCTTCGGCGCCGAGATAGGGCAGCACACGTGCCTCGATCGCGTCGAGACGGTCGGCGACCTCGGCCTCGGTTGATGCGATGACCGTGTTGTAGTTTGAGCTGCGCACTATCGCGTCGAACGAGGTTCCGACAGCTGCGCAGTGCTCCCGCAACAGGGCGCTCTTGTGCGCGAACTCTTCTGGGTTGCCCGCGAAGTTTGTGTACTGCGCGTACTGCGCGGCAATGCGCAGCGTGACCTTCTCGCCGCCACCCGCGACCCAGATCGGAATGCCACCCGGTTGCAACGGCTGCGGGTAGAAGAGCGCGCCATCCACCTGATAATGCTCGCCCTGCAGGGTTGCAGTCCCTGTCTCCCAGGCCTGCTTCATGATCTGGATGCCCTCGTCGAGCCGCGACAGTCGCTCACCCGCACGCGGAAATCCGTAGCCGTACGCCTCCCACTCGTGCTGGTACCAGCCGGCGCCGATGCCCATCTCGGCGCGGCCGCCCGAGACGATGTCGACGGTCGTCGCGACCTTCGCAAGGTACGCGGGGTTGCGGTAGCTCATGCAGGTGCACATCTGGCCGAGGCGGATGCGCGAGGTGGATGCCGCGAACGCAGCCATCAGCGTCCAGGCTTCGTGCGTCGCCTGATCACTCGGAACCGGCACGGTGTGAAAGTGGTCGTATACCCAGAGGGATTCCCACGGGCCCGCGTCGGCGTGCTGCGCGAGGCCTCTCATCGCCTCCCACTGGTCGGCCGGCGCAATGCCGACAAGATCGTGACGCCAACCCTGGGGAACGAACATTCCGAATCGCATGGGGTTGAGCCTACGTGGCGAACTCGCGGACAGCTTTTCGGCCGACGGGATGTCGCGTGCAGATGTCCGTCGGCCGAAAAGCTGTCCGTCGTTGAGTGTCTGTCGTTACAGGCTGGCCTTGAGTTCGTCGCGCACAACGCGGCGCAGAACCTTGCCGATGAGCGAGCGGGGCAGCTCGTCACGCGCGACTATCGTCTTCGGAACCTTGTACGCCGAGAGGTGCTTGCGGCAGTGGTCGCGCAGGGCGGCGACGTCGAGCGTCGCACCGGTTGCGAGTACGACGACTGCCGCGACATCCTCACCGCCGCGTGAACTCGGGAGGCCAACGACTGCGGCATCCGCGACCGAGGGGTGCGAGAGGAGTGCCGTTTCGACCTCCGTCGGGGCGACGTTGAAGCCGCCCGTGATGATGAGCTCTTTGCGGCGGTCGACGATTGTGACGAAGCCGTCGGCCGAGACCTTCGCGAGGTCGCCGGAGCGCAGCCAGCCGTCGGCCGTGAGCGTTTCGGCGGTCTCGTTGGGGCGGTTCCAGTAGCCAGAGAACACCTGCGGGCCGCGAAGCAGCAGCTCGCCCTCTTCGTCGACACCGCGGTCGGCAGTGACGTCGTCGGGGTCGACGATGCGCATCTCCGTGCTCGGGAACGGTACGCCGACGGTGCCGGGGCGACGGGTCGGCGCGATCGGGTTGCCGAGCGCGACGGGCGACGTCTCGGTCATGCCGTAGCCCTCGACGAGCAGCCCGCCGGTTGCCTTTTCCCAGGTCTTGACGATCTCGATCGGCAGGCTCATTGCTCCTGAGATTGCGAATCGGATGCCACTGAGGCTGATCTTGCGCTTCGCCGCGGCCTTGGCGAGCCGCTCATAGATCGGTGGCACAGCGGGAAGGAACGTCGCGGGGCTCTTGAGCATCGCGTCGAGAACGAGTTTTTCGTCGAACTTCGGGAAGAGCACAAGACGCGCGCCGATGCTCATCGCGAAGGTCAGGCAGAGGGTGAGGCCGTAGGCGTGGAACATGGGCAGCACACCGTAGAACACCTCTTCGCCCTTGCGCAGGCCGGGAACCCAGGCCTCGCCCTGCATTGCGTTGGCGCGCAGGTTGCGGTGGGTGAGGATGGCGCCCTTGGGTGTTCCGGTCGTTCCGCTCGTGTACTGCAGCACGGCGATGTCGTCGAGCGAAGGCTTGGCTGACTCGTTAGGCAGGTACTTCGACTTGAGAAGGGTCTGCCAGTCGACGCCACCGGACACCGGCTGCGTCACGGTGAGTGCCGCGCGTGACTCGCGCGCCTTGGCGATGGGAAGACGAAGGGCGAAGCGAGTCGTTGCGGGCATCGAGCGCGTGATGTCTACGTGCACAACGGTTTCGACCGCGACATCCGAGGGGAAGGCAAGAATTGTGTCGGCGACCTTGTCCCACGCGATGGCGACCTTTGCGCCGTGGTCTTCGAACTGGTGACGCAGCTCGCGCTCGGTGTAGAGCGGGTTGTGTTCGACGACTATCGCACCGAGGCGAAGCACGGCGTAGAACGCAACGATGTGCTCGGGGCAGTTGGGCAGAACAATAGCGACGCGGTCTCCGTGACTGACGCCGAGCTTGCTCAGCCCGTTTGCGACCCGTGCGATCTGCTCACGCAGTTCGCCGTAGGTCGTCGTCGCACCAAAGAACTCGAGCGCAACGCCCTGGCGGTAGGTTCGCGTCGACGCCCAGATCATGTCGACGAGGGTTTCGGTGGGTTCGGCTATGTCGTGGGGAACACCCTCGCCGTAGCTGGAGAGCCAGGGACGGTCGGCAAAGTCACTCATGTGACCATCCTGACGCGTCTGGCTGGGATTAGTTGAGCGTCTCGGGGATTCCGAGGTCAATCAGCAGGCGGCCGAGAAAGAAAATGGCAAGCATCGCGGCAAGGCCGATGAGGGCGACGGTGACGCCGATGCGACGACGGGCGACCCTGGCGATGCTCCAGATGATGGCGATGACCGCAACAACCGCCGGAGCCCAGAGCGAAATCTGGTGACCGATGCTCACGAGGTCGAGGTTGCAGTTGGCCGCCTCGTTCGAGCAGCCCGCGTTGAAAATGCCACCGCTGAGCGCCGAGAGAAACAGCACAACAACGACGATGAGCATAAGAACTATGACGAGCCCGGTGAGCAAAAAGTCCCAGGTGCGCGGCGGTTGCTGGGGCTCAGCTCCATACCAGTCGGGCTCGGCGTCGGTCATGCCGTGAGCTTAGCGGTGATGGCGGCAACGAAGGCGTCGATGTCTGCCTCGGTTGTGTCGAACGCGGTCATCCAGCGAACCTCGCGTGTCGCCGGGTCCCAGTCGTAGAAACGGAAATCCTTGCGCAGTTCGTCGGCGACTCCGGGCGGCAGGATCGCGAAGACCGCGTTGGCCTGCGTCGGGCGGGTGAAGGTCAGCCCGTCGAGCGCGGCTGCCTCGAGCGAACCGCGCAGGCGCGCCGCCATCGCGTTGGCGTGACCGGCCGAACGCAGGTAGAGGTCGTCGTCGAGAAGCGCGAGAAGCTGCGCAGAGACAAATCGCATCTTCGAGGCGAGCTGCATGTTGAGCTTGCGCAAGAAGAGCAGACCCTCGACAGCGTCGGGGTTGAGCACAACTATCGCCTCGCCGTAGAGCACGCCGTTCTTCGTGCCGCCGAAGCTGAGCACGTCGACGCCCGCGTCGGTGGTGAACTCGCGAAGCGGCACGCCGAGCGCTGCCGCAGCATTAGAGATGCGCGCGCCATCCATGTGCACTGTCATTCCGAGGGAGTGCGCGTGATCGGTGATCGCGCGAATCTCGTCGGGCGTGTACAGAGTGCCGAGCTCGGTGGTCTGCGTAATGCTGATCGCGAGCGGCTGCGCGCGGTGTTCGTCGCCCCAGCCCCAGGCCTCGAGGTCGATGAGCTCGGGGGTGAGCTTGCCGTCGGGAGTCTCGACTGTCAGAAGCTTGAGGCCCGAGATGCGTTCGGGCGCTCCGCCTTCGTCGGTGTTGATGTGCGCGGTCTTGGCCGAAACGACTGCTCCCCAGCGCGGCAGCATCGAGGTCAGGGCTGTGACGTTGGCGCCGGTTCCGTTGAACACCGGGAAAACCTCGGCGAGCTCGCCGAAATGCTCTTTGATGACCTCGCCGAGGCGCGCTGTGTAGACGTCTTCGCCGTAGGCAATCTGGTGGCCACCGTTGGCTTCGGCGATCGCGGCAAGAATCTCGGGGTGCACGCCGGCGTAGTTGTCAGAGGCGAAACCGCGGTAGTTGGTGTCGTGGAGTTGGGTCACCCATCTATCCTCCCGGATACCGCGGCGATTGCTTGCCGACAGACGCGTCTACCCCACAACTGAGGATTTTATTCAGCTGTCCAGAAAAGGTAGGTTTACGTGAGCGCAGGTCATAGATTGCCCGGTCGCGCTCTGTCGGATTCGCTCCGGCCTCTCACCACACTCTCCTGGACAGCCCCATTTCCACTTCAGATTCTTCATCCGCCGAGGTCGGCACACTGCTCGATAAGTTCGTGGCCGTACCCGCGGCGACCCGCCAGGGCGGAATTCCCGCAACCGGCTGGGGCCGCGTTGCAATGGCCCTTCTCGCCCTGCGTGGCGAAAGTGACGCTCTTCTTCTCATTGACCTCGCCGATGACTCACTCATCGTCATCGATTGGGGCCGCAAAGACTATTGGTGGCAGGGAAGCACGGGTGTGTTTCCCGAGCGACCGACGGTCAGCAAGGTACGTGTTTATCGAGGGGATGGCGCGCGCCTGCCCTTTATGCTCGAGCAGCCCTCCGAGCTGCCGTCACTGCTCTGGCTCGTGGGCATCCACGCGTTCCCGTCGAGCCCGGCCTGGTGGCTCGGCGAATCGATGGCGTACCGGCTCACCCGCTGGCCCGACTTCGCGATGCTCGCCGTCGATCCCGACGACGTGAGCATGACGGCGCTGTTAAGTAAGAGCGCTCTCACGGCCGCCGAGCTCGCGGCCGCCGCGGGTGTCGAGGTCAACCGTGCGCAGCGGCTCATCAACGCACTCAGCCTTATGGGTCTCGTGCGCGAGACGCCTGCCGTTGTTCGACAGGTTCCCGTCGCCGTGACCCCCGTCGAGTCAGCTCCCGAACCAAAACGTGGGCTCTTCAGTCGCCTGCGCACCCGACTGGGGGTCTAAGCGTGGCCGAACACGTCATCCTGTTTGCCGGACCGATGGGTGCGGGCAAGACAACAGCAATCCGCACGCTGAGCGACATCGAGATGGTCAACACCGAGGCAGCCAACTCTGAGCGCCACGTCGTCGACAAGGCGACAACAACCGTCGCCCTCGACTATGGCGAGATCACGATCGGGCTCGACGAGAAGGTGCGCCTGTACGGCGTTCCTGGTCAAAAGCGGTTCGACTTTATGTGGACCATCATCAAGGAGCGCGCACGGGGAATGGTGCTGCTCGTCAACAACGACGCCCCCGATGCTGTCGCGATCGCGATGGAGCACCTCGACAATTTTCGCGACCTCGTCGAAGCCGGTCGTGCGGTTGTGGGCGTCTCGCGCCGAGACGTGTCGCGCTACCCGTCGACCGATGACTACGCCGACGCGATAGCCGACGCGTACCCGGATGCAATGATCCCGGTGTTTACCGTCGACCCGCGCAACGCCGACCAGATGAAAACAGTACTTCTCACGCTCGTAGCCACGCTCGAGTCTGATGAGGCAAGCAAGGAGCTCGTGCCGTGACATCCCTTCATAGAGACCCGCGTGTCATCGAGAGTGGTCACGCCGCCCTCACCGACCTGCGCGAGATTGCCCCGTCTCTCGTTCTCGCGTCCATCGTCACCGACGATGGTTTCGAGGTTGTGCACGTGCCCGAGCAGAACGCGGACGGCGGACGGTTCGCGAGTATGACGAGTTCGGTGCAGGCGCTCAGCGAGGCTGTTACTCGCGAGCTCAGCATCGGGTCGAGCGGCTACGTCGTCATCGCCGCCGATGCTGGCCACGTGCTGCAGCTGCGCGTACCCGGCCACGGTCTCATTCTCGCTGCGCTGTTCGACACCCACGAAACCCTGGGCAAGGCCCTCTCGAGCTCGCGTCGTTGCGTCGAACAGCTCGCGGGCCTGCTCTCCCACCACAACTTCCAAGATTCTCTTGGTAGCAGTACTGACAACTAAAGGAACACCCCATGTCAAACATCACTCCATCACTTGAGTCACTCGTCGCCGTTGACGGCGCAATGGTTGCCGCTCTTGTCGACAGCTCGACGGGCATGCTGCTCGGCGAGGCCGGCAGTGGCATGGACCTCGAGACGGCCGCCGCGGGTAACACCGAGGTCGTTCGCGCCAAGCTTCGCACCGTCAAGTCGCTCGGCCTCAACGACTCGATCGATGACATTCTCATCACCCTGTCGACCCAGTACCACATCATCCGCCCGCTGGCTAAGACCCCCGAGGTCTTCATCTACCTCGTTCTTGACCGCGCGAAGTCGAACCTCGCGCTCGCTCGCATGAAGGTCAAAGAGATCGACGGACAGCTCGAGCTGTAGTCAGTCGCCCCTGCAGGCACAAGAGCCGGTTCCCGAGAGGGTGCCGGCTCTTTGTGCAGAATCCGTCGGGGCCCTGGGGGGAGGGGCCCCGACGGATTCAGGTCTATGCGTCGGCGGTGATGCCTTCGGTTGATTCGATGACAACGGCCATCTTCTTTGAGAGTGCTTCGTAGAACATCGAGAGCGGAAACTCGTCGTCGAGCACGGCGTCGGTGAGCCCCTTGGGCGGGCCCGACAGGATCTCGTCTGAGAGCCCACGTGCCCAATTCGACGCGGGGTGCGGCGTGAGGGTCGAGCGCACCATCTCGTAGGCGGCGAGCCAGTGCGCCATCTTCGGGCGGTCGATCGAGCGCCAGTAGAGTTCTTCGATCTCGGCGCCCAGAGCCACGACCACGTCGGGAACGTTCGCCCAGTCGATCGTGAGCTGGGTGTCGGTCCAGTGCAGAACGTGGTGCTGGTGCATCCACGCGAAGAGCAGCTGGCCGCCGAGGCCGTCGTAGTTGCGCGTGCGGCTGCCGGTGATCGCGAACCTGAAGATGCGGTCGAAGATCACCGCGTACTGAACGAGCTTCGCGTGCTCTTTTGTTGTCGGGTCAGTGTCGTCGGCGCGTTCGAGCTTCACTGCCTCGCGGAACGCGGTCAGATCACACCGCAGCTCTTCGAGCGAGTACAAGAAGAACGGCATGCGCTGCTTGATCATAAAAGGGTCAAACGGCAGGTCGCCGCGCATGTGGGTGCGGTCGTGAATGAGGTCCCACATCACAAACGTCTCTTCGGTGAGCGCCTGGTCGTCGAGCAGACGGGCGGCGTCAGCGGGCAGGTCGAGTTTGGTGATGATGGATGCCTCGCGCACAACCCTGCGGAAGCGCGCGGCCTCGCGGTCGGCGAAAATCGCTCCCCAGGTGAAGGTCGGGATCTCGCGCATCGCAACGGTCTCGGGAAAGAGCACCGCCGAGTTTGTGTCGTAGCCCGCGGTGAAGTCGATGAAGCGGATCGGCACAAAAAGCGCGTTCGAGTAGTCGCCCGCCTCGAGCTCGCCGATGAACTCCGGCCAAATGACCTCAATGAGCACGGCTTCGACGAGCTTTGACGCGCTGCCGTTCTGGGTGTTCATGGGAAAAACGACGAGGTGCTGGAGCCCGTTGACACGATCGAGCTGTGGCTGGAAGGCGTTGAGCGAGTCGAGAAAGTCGGGAACGCCGAAGCCTTCGCTCACCCAGCGCTCGAAGTCGACGACGAGAGCGTCGAGGTAGGCGGCGTCGTGGGGAAACCGCGGTGCCAAATGCAGGATCGATCGCGTGATCGTTTCGACGTTGGCGCGGGAAGCCGCGTGCAGCTGGGCGTCGGGGATCGAGCCATCCTGCATTTGGCACGATTGCAGCTCGGATGCCGCGGCCTTGAGGTCGAGCCACGAAGCGTCTTCGACGACCTCGGGTTCTCCGACAATCGCGTGGGTGACAGGTGCGTTGGACATGGCTAAACCTCCGATCTGGCTGAAAATGGGCGTTCATCCGAGGTTATCCGCACGATCG
>Ga0247740_1000788_pt1 | contig 14161 bp, 8 predicted proteins | sample UWRJL148409B2_FD_180942 | JGI IMG/M metagenome (GOLD analysis project Ga0247740, IMG submission 180942) | Plant litter microbial communities from Arlington Agricultural Research Station in Wisconsin, United States - UWRJ-L148-409B-2 | ecosystem: Environmental > Terrestrial > Plant litter >...
AAAACCCGTGTGGAAGGCGCTCGGCGTGCCCGAACGCATGGGTTTCCACATGTACAGCGCGGGGCACTGCAGCGCGCCGGCCGAAGCAACCAATTTAGCGGCTGAGTTCTTCAAGCGAGCGTTCGAGGGCAGTACCACCGCCAAGACCGACGTCATGAACATCATGGACAACGGCGTTCAACAACCGGTCAGCGCCTGGAAGGGCATGTGGGTCGATTGGGATATGGAGGCAGTACTCAAGTAATTTCTACGGCCGCGACGCTGGCAACGCGGCCGAGCCACGCGCTCGGCCGCTCGCTACGGGCGAGTCTCTAGCTTTCGGGGCGAGGCGCTTGCCCATGCCGCACCGGTGCTTTGCGCGCAAAGGACCGGTCACGCCCGACGCACCCAGCCGTGGATCGGCGGCGTGTTAAGACGCGGCCATGCCGCACGCCGACTTCCCGCTCTGGACGCTCTTGCCGTTCCCGGCGTTGGTGCTCGCGATCGCGATCTTTCCGATCGTCATTCCGCACCTTTGGGAAAAGCGCGCGCTGCAGGTCGCGGCAGTCGCGGCGTGTGCGCTGCCGGTCGCGCTGTACGAGCTCAGCGCCGGACAGGTCGAGCACCTCGTGGCCGGGACCAAGGGCTACCTAGCGTTCGTGATCACGCTCGGGGCGCTGTTCACGGCTTCGGGAGGGATCCACCTACGAGGCGACATCGAAGCCACGCCGCGCAACAATCTGCTCTTTTTGCTGTTCGGTGCGGTGTCCGCGAGCCTGATCGGCACGACCGGCGCGAGCATGCTCTTGATTCGACCGTTGCTGAAGACCAACCAGCAGCGGGAGCACCGAGATCACCTCGTGCCGTTTTTCATTTTGGTCGTGGCCAACACCGGCGGGCTGCTACTCCCGCTCGGTGATCCGCCGCTGCTAGTCGGCTACATCATGGGCGTGCCCTTCTTTTGGACACTGCGCCTCTTTCCGATCTGGCTTCTGTACGCAGTCTCGCTCTTGGCGGCATTTTACTGGGTCGATGCGCGCGCGTACGCCCGTGAAACGCCCCGCGCGTTGGCCGCGGACCAACGGCAGCTCGAACCGCTCGCGTTGCTCGGTCGGCGCAACTTGTGGTTCTTGCTGGCGATAGTGCCGGCCGCCTTGCTCCCTGCGGGTGTGCGCGAACTGGCGCTGCTGAGCCTAGCACTGCTCTCGTTCGTCACGACGCCCCGATCCGTGCACGCGGCGAACCGCTTCGGTTTCGGCCCCATCATCGAGGTCGCGATTGTGTTCTTGGGTCTGTTCCTGTGCCTCGGACCGATCGAAGTGACACTTGCTCGAGCCGCACCGCACTTCCCCGTTCAAGCTGCGTGGCAGTTATTCTGGGGTTCCGGCTTGCTGTCGTCAGTGCTCGACAATGCGCCGACGTACAGCGCGTTCGCGGCGCTTGCGCGCGGGCTCGCGCATGGCTCGACCGAACTCATTGCAGGCATCGATCCGCTCAAGCTGGCCGCGATCAGCGCGGGCAGCGTGGTCATGGGTGCAACGACCTATATCGGCAATGGCCCTAACCTGATGGTAAAAGCGGTGGCCGAGAGCGAGCGTTACCGCTTGCCGAGTTTCGTCCGCTACTTCGTATTTGCATTCACCACCATGCTGCCCGCCCACGTGATCGTGAGCGCTGCCTTCTGGTGGTTGGAGCGTTAATTTTTTACTCGCCCATTGATCTCGACATTAATTAGCCGTTAGACGCAGTGCGAAACAGGCGCCCCATTTTGCCCCGCGAGGGATCCCCCCTCGCCCCTCGGGAGGCGACAAAACGCGGAATCCCTCGCGTCACTTGCCGCGAATTGGCGCGCCCCGCCTTGTATCAAATAATTTTTATGTGAGCCGGCTGTTCATTACGCAGAAAACAACGCGAAACATACGCCGACAATACTCACTCGAAACATCCGAAGCGAATCGATGACGAGCAGGGAACAGCCCTGGCTCGCAGGCGGGGCTGCGCCAACTCCGTCACTTCATACCGGTTGGGCATGTTCGGCTTCTTCCGACAGGTCGCGAGTACGTCCCCTCGTTGAATGCACCCCAACCCCAACGACGAGTCTAACCGAAAGGATAGTGTTTATGAGTGCCCTGTTAGAAGTGCCAGCGAAACTACCGCTCGCGCAGAAATTCTCCCGTCTCGGAGGTCGGTTGCGAGACCCAGAATGGCGCCGCTTCGGCAGAAATCTGCTGCTCGGCAAGTTCTTGGGCCTCGCAGTGCTGGCGGGTGTGATTGTCGCGCTCAACCTGACCGGCAGTTTGTTCACCATCAAGCAAGCCATCGCCGACACACTGCCCGCGGGCTCGCCAGTGATGCCAGCGGATCTGATCGACCAGGCGAAGAACCCGGTCATCAATCCGATCAACACGCTCTGGGTGCTACTCGGCGCGTTCCTCGTGTTCGGCATGCAAGCGGGCTTCACGATGCTCGAAGCTGGCATGTGCCGGAACCGTGAGACGGTCAACGTGTTGGTCGAGTGCGTGTTCGACACCTGCGTGTGCGGCCTACTCCACTGGGCCTTCGGCTTCGCGTTCATGTTCGGCGGAGGCAACGCCTTCATTGGCTGGCACATGCCGGGCGACCCGACCAAGAGCCTGATCTTCATGAAGGACGTGGGCGTCCTCTCGGTATATGGCGCAACCGGCATTCCAATCGTCGCTCACTATATCTTCCAGTTCGCCTTCGCAGACTGCGCTTCCACCATCTGCTCGGGCGCAATGGTCGGCCGCACCCGCTTCGTCGGTGACGTGCTGTACTCGATCGGCGTCTCTGGCCTGATCTATCCGATCTTCGGTCACTGGTGCTGGGGCCCGGACGGCTTCTTGGCCACTATGGGTTCCGAGGGCGGCTTCCTCGCCAGCTTGGGCATGAACTTTCACGACTTCGCCGGCTCGACGGTCGTGCACTCGATCGGCGGTTGGGTCGCCATCGCGGGCGCCATTTGCCTCGGCCCGCGCCTCGGTCGCAAATTCAAGCGTGACGGCGGTGGCCCGATGCTCCCCCACGATCTCACGATCGCGGTCATCGGCGGCCTCATCTTGTGGTTCGGCTGGTACGGCTTCAACCCCTGCTCCACGCTCTCGATCATGGACAACGCAGGCGCCGGTCGCGTCGCGATGAACACCACGCTCGCCGCGTGTACCGGTGGTCTGTCCGCCGTATTCGTCGTCTTCTTCATGGTCAAGAAGTGGGACACGGCGGCGCTCGTCAACGGCTTCCTCGCGGGCCTCGTCGCCATCACCTGCCCCTGTTACTGGGTGAGTGACGTCGGCTCGTGCATCCTCGGCGCGGTCGCGGGCGTGCTCGTGATCTTGGGCATGGAACTGCTCGAACACTGGCGCATCGACGACCCCGTAGGCGCCTGGCCCGTGCACGGCGTGTGCGGCATCTGGGGCACACTGTCGCTCGGCCTTTTCGCCTGCGGCGAGTACTCAGCGGCCGGCTCTAGCGCCACCGGCGTGCCGGAAATCGTGGCCAAATCACCGCAAGCCCTGACCGGCTTGTTCTACGGCGGTGGCTGGGCCGTGCTCAAGGCTCAAGCCGTCGGCAGCGGCATCGTGTGCGTCGCGACCTTCGCTTCGGCCATGGTCATGTTCAAGGCGCTCAACGCCGTGAACCTCCTGCGCGTTTCGAAGCAGGGCGAACTCGAGGGCTTCGATCTCGATCAGCACGGCGCTTCCGCCTACCCCGAGTACGTGATCTCGACGCTCACGGCATCCCACGCTGTCGAAGGCGACAGCGTGACCGCTGCACGCCTCGCCTCGGTCGAGACCGCCGACGCAGAATGAACGGACGTGAGATGAACGACTGAGCGCAGCTAGCAGTGCTCGCGAAGTGCCCGGTTGACCGCACGGTCTACCGGGCATTGTCGCGTGTACGGGTTTGAGGGGGCGCTCGCGATCCCGCAACGCACCCCGCAGCCGAGCCAAACCCCGCCCTCGGCTCAGTCCTTAACGTGGCATTCGTGCGCGCAGCGTTGGCCCTGTGCTTGCAATGTTTCGGGGAGGGACCACACGACCGGTCCCCAATCCCCAAGGAGACAGACGATGATGCGTTCAAACCTCGGCCGCAGCGCGGCAAAGTGGCTCGGTTGTGGCGTACTGGCAATTTCTGCGCTGGCCTGCGCCAGCGATAAGACGCCCGCGCAATCGCCAGAAGCGATGGGGGAAATGAGCGCGCCCGGTCCGCAGGATCCGCAGGGCCGCCGCGACAACGATACGACCATCGCGATCTCGGAGGACTTTCGCCGCGAGTGTCAGCTGCCCAATGCTCCCAAGGATTCACCGCACTTCGATTACGCGGACGCCACACTGCGCGCGCGGGGTGCGAACATTTTGGACGACGTAGCCAAGTGCCTGAGCGATGGCCCGCTCAAGGGACGGGCGATGACCATCATCGGCCGTACGGATGCACGCGGCTCGGCCGAATACAACAAGCAACTCTCGGCGAACCGCGCGGAGGCGGCGCGCAACTACTTGGTTCAACGCGGAGTGGCTGCGTCGAATATCCGCATCATCGCGCGTGGTGAAATCGGCGCGCAGGGCACGGACGAAGAGTCGTGGGCGCGCGACCGCCGCGTCGACTTCGAGCTGGGCGACCGCAACGCCGATGGCAGCGCGGCAGCCAACAACCTCAACGCCTCCCCCGACCCCGTGATGGAAGGCACGCGCATGCAAGCGCTGTCACCGAACAAGAACGTATCGAAGGCCAACGGCAGTAGTTACTCAGATAGCGCCGAAGGCGGGCATGAAGCGGGTTCTGGTAAGGGCAGCAGCTCGGGGAGCGCGTCCGGGAGTGCTTCGGGCAGCGTGAGCGTCGGCAAATAGCGTGGCTGACGGTCAGTGAGGGTCGGCGAAAGGCGGTGAATGTTGCCGCCTTCTTCGCCTTGGGCCGCGGCCTCTCCCCTTAGGCCCGCGGCCTTCTTCGCTTAGCCCATCCATCTTTGGCTCTGACCCCAATCGTTCTCCCGCTCCCTCGTTTCCGTTTCGCTACGAGCCATCGCCGACGGCGCGGAACTTCGCGCATGAAGCCGCGAGTTCGGGGTAACGGCGCATTCCGCGAACTCGCTCGCGTGCGGACTCACGAGCGAGTTCGTTCGTCACCCTGATGTGTGACGATTCCAATGCGGGCGCCAGCGAGGTCGACATCGATCGCGAGCCACTCGCGCTCTTGCCGGGCGGCGTGAAACTCGGGTCTAGTGGCTGCGATGATGTGGCCGCGCTTGCAGCGCACATGGCCCTTCAATCTCGCACCTCTCCTGAGACCGGCCGTCATAAATCGCCCGCGCGCAGTAGCGAGAACGATCGCGCGGCCGCTAGCGTCTGGGTGGTCGTGGATTTTTGCCCAGTGGGGGAAGGACGAGGCATGTCATCGAGGATATGGACTGACGCGGAGTTGGACCTGATGCGCACCGTCGGAGATCCGATGGCGGACGCGGTGGTCACGAGCCTGTTCGCCGAAGGCGGCATCGAATCGGTCAACGCATTAATGCGTACGCTGGTCGTCAATGACGGCATGCCTTCGCATCTGTTGCCGGTGGTCGTGCGTGATTATCTGTCGCAAACCTCGTCGGCGGTGGCGGTCGATCCGGAGCAGGTCGCGCGTGGAGAAGCGATGTTCGGGCTCTGGGGGCCTGAAATGTTGCTCGTCCTTGGCTTTTACGCGTTACCCGCCGACTACGCGGCCAAGAAAGGGGTGCAAGTGCTTTTCCGCACCGGTCGTTTGACCGCGCAGCCCGTTCGGCGCGTCTTCGAGACCACGCAGATGGTGGTGGATGTGATGTCACCCGGTGGGCTCGCTCCCACCGGCGATGGCGTGCGCTCAGCGCAGAAGGTGCGGCTGATGCACGCTGCGGTTCGCCACTTGCTGACGCACGATGCCAATCATCCTTGGGACCCCGCTCTCGGAACTCCCATCAATCAGGAGGATTTGGCGGGCACGTTGATGTCGTTCAGTTATCTCGTGCTGGACGGCTTGTCTCGTCTAGGTGTGACGTTGAGCGATGCCGACCGTGATGCGTACTTTCAGGCGTGGATGGTGATCGGTCGGATCATGGGCGTGCATGAAGACCTGATCCCAGCAAACCTCGACGAGGCGATGTCGCTGACGAAGCTCATTCACCAGCGACAGATTGCGCCTTCGCCGCAGGGCGTAGCGCTCGCGGCGGCTCTGGTGGAGGGCTATCGCGGTTTGATGCCGGAGCTGCTCAAGGGCACGCCGGTGAGCCTGATTCACTTCTTCCTCGATCGCGATCCGTTTACGGGTGAAAATATCGCGGCCATGCTGGGCTTGCCCCCCGCCGATTGGACGGCGTGCGTGGCCGGCTTCTTGGTCGACGTCGATCGTTTCTTCGGCCAACGCTCGATTCAAGCCTGGTTGCCAGATCGAGCGATCAGCTACGTCAGCCGTCACTTGATCGAGGGCATGTTGTTGGTCGAGCGCGGCGGCAGACGTGCGCCATTCACCATCCCCGACACGTTGAAAGCACGCTGGGGGGTTGGCGTCGCCGCGCGGGAGAGTGCTTGATGCCCGCGCATCTGCTGCGACACGCGCATGCGCTGCCCGCGGAGCATTGGCTCTTTCTGGGCTTGGTCGACGTGGGCACCGCGTTCTGGCTGGTGCTCTACGTACTCGCGATCATCGAGGGCTTTCGTGGTCGAACTTATGCCATCCCCCTGTTGGCGATTTGCGCGAACGTGACCTGGGAGCTGATCGCCGCGGTGTGGAGAGTCGCGCCGGTGCGGCTCTGGCACTACGGCGACATTCTCTGGCTGTGTCTCGACGTCGTCGTAGTTTGGACGCTGCTGCGATACGGTAGAGCGCGACAGGTGATCGAGGAGATTCAGCGCTGGTACTACGTCGTGGTGGCGGGCACGTTTTTGCTCGCGTTGGTCGTGCAATATAGCCTGGAGAGCGCCCTCGCCGATCGCTGGGGCTTCCTCGACGCTTACATCATCTCCGTGATGATGTCGGCGCTGTTCTATTTCATGTATTTTCAGCGGCGCGTGAGCGACAACCTCACGTACGCCATCGCCTGGTGCAAGTTCCTGGGCAACGGGCTCACCTCCGCCGGATTCGTGTTTCTGTATCGGGAGTTCTACAGCGGTCAGGCGCAGCTGCCTTTGCTGCACGTCCTGTGTCTGGTGAACGTGGTGCTCGACGCAGGCTACGTCGGGCTACTCGCGAACGCGCGCCGGGTTGCGACGCGCGGACGTGCCCCCGCCAACGGCGTCTTGGCCTGATCACCTGCGGCGGCGCAGGGCGGAGCGACGCCGCAGCTCGCGCGCGAGATCACACCTCGCGCGTGAAGCTTTTACTTTCGTGACGGACCGAGCCCCTCGAACGAGAGTTTTTGGTGAAAGGTTAGGCCGGGCGAGCCGCCGCAAGCGCGGCGATCGATCCGAGGAAAGAGCGCGCACCGGCAGCGGAGAAACCAGCCTTTGCGAGTCGTAAGTGCTCGCGACGCTCGTTCGAATCGGCGGCCGCGCTCCGCCCCAACTCCAGGTGGGCCAACGCGACCTGCAGCTCGAGGCCCATCGCCTGCGACAGCTCCAAACTTTCCCGGAACGCACGCTGCGCCTCGACCGCGTCGCCGTCGAGCCGGGCGAGTTTGCCCTCGTACAAGCGCAAGAGCGGTCGCCCAACGCGGAATGCGCGCGCCCAGGCTCGACAGTGGGCGAGCACGCCGCGCAGCTGTTGGCGGACGCGCCGCGTGCGCGCCGGCTCGGTGCTTCGCTGGCAGCGGTCCAGCTCGGCCAGGTAAGCTTCCAAGACGCCCATGAAGAAGCCGGCGCCGGCGTAACCGAAGCTGACATCCTTGGCCACCGCTTGGACAGCGGTCGACGCGGCCTCGAGAGCGGCGCTGGGATTGCCCGCGCGTAAGTGCGCCAGTGCCAGCACGCCGTACGCCGTCGATCTCGGGGCAGCGGGGTTGGACAGAGCCAAGCCTTGCTCCGCGAACGCTCTGGCTGCCTCGATGTTGCCGCGCAAGCAGGTCACGAGCGCCATCGCGGGCACGAAGTTGGCCTGGGTTCCGTGGTGGGCGATGGCCAATCGAAAATGGCCTTCTGCCTTGCGGAGATCACCGCGGTAGTAAGCGCCGTATCCGAGCAGGAACCAGCTGAAGGTCTCGGAGGGTCGGAAGCCTTTTCGACGGACGATCTCGAGTTCCTCGCGCGACACGGCTTCAGCGGCGGCAAGGTCACCCGTGCCGAGCAGGTAAGACGCTTTGAGTACCGGATAGGCGCCGACCTCGGTATGCGCTTCTCTCCCGCTCGGTTCGAAGTAACTCCGGGCGAGCCCCGGCAGGCCAACGCAGGCCAAGCTGTAACCGACGACCCCCGCCGCCGCGAGGTCTTTCTGACCGGCGCGTTCGGAAAGGTTCAACGCGAGGAGGCTGAACAACAGCACCCCGGGGCCATCAGCGAGGCTGATGCACGCGGTTGCCGCGCGTCCCGCCGCTGTCGAGGCCACGAGCGCGGCCGCGCGACGAGCCGGATCGGGGTGACTGCCGAGGCGAGGATTGAGTCGCCGCGTGATGTGCACGAGCAACTGCCAGACGAGCGCCACCACGCGTTCGATTGCGCCGGACGGAACTCGGACGCCCACGGCGCGGATGGCGTCGGCGGCATACTTCATGGCCATGCTCATGTCGGGCAAGAAGTAGTAGGCGTCACCCAAGCTCGCGCAGACGCGACCCAAGTCGAGGTGGTCATCGTGGGCGGCGAGGTTGCTGCGGGCACCCTCGAGCAATGCAATGCCCTCGCGCACGGCGCCGTGCAGGATCGCAAGCTCTCCGGCCAGACGCGCGTAGTGGATCTCTTTGGCAATGTTCCTCGCTTGGCCAAAGTGATGGGCCAGCGCGGTGTATCGCTCGGGGTCGTTCGCGTACACGCTTTCGATCGTATCCGCGACGCGAGCGTGCAGTTGGCTCGTCTCATCGTCGCTCATCGTGGCGAGGAGGCCCTCGCGCAGTTTGTCGTGGCGGAAGCGCAGTTCGCCGCCCTGTCGTTCGAGCACGGCTGCATCGAGGCACTTGGCGATCCAACCCTCGAGTTCCACCTCCGGCATCAGCGCTTCGAGCAATCTCGGCTCGATCCTCCGGCCTATTACGGCCGCCACTTGCAGCAGCGCCTGCGCCTCGCGCGGCACTGCGCGCAAGCGCTGCTGAATGAGGCTCTGGATCCCGCCCGCAAACACCTTCTCGGGCAGAGCCGAGGGGCCAATGCGTTCGACGCCGCCAGCGGCCTCTGCCAGCGCGCGCACCACTTCCACCAGAAAGAAGGCGTTGCCTTCGGTCTCCCGTTGCAACAGAGCGAGCACGGCCGGGTGTTTGCCGTTCTCTCCGATCATGGCCTGGGCGAGCTCGGCGATCACTCGTCCCGGCAGGCGATCGAGATGAATCACCTGCATGGCGAACTTCTCGCCGAGCCGAGTTTGGTCGTCGTCACGGCAAGTGGCAACGACCAATAGTGGCAACGATGTTGCGAGCGAAAGCACACCATCCAACAGTTGGAGGCTGTCGCTGCGAGCCCATTGCAGATCTTCCAACAGGAGCACGATTGGCTGTTCCTGTCGGCGCAAGATCCGTTGCACGACTTCGATCACGCGCGCGTGCATCGAGGGCGCGTCGAGATCGGGCGCGGGTTCCACGGCGCGACCGAGCAATTTGCCGAGGTTCGGGACCAAGGGCAAAAGCACGCTCGCCTCGAGCTCGTCCAGGTCGGTCACGACCGCGAGCCAGTTCAGCGCGTCGCGAAACAGGCGATAGGGGTTGCCACCCTCGCGCTCTTCTTGGCCGCGCAGCACGAGTGCACCGTCGATCAGTCCGAGCGTGCCCACCTCGTCGAGGAGGCGCGATTTGCCGGCCCCGCTCTCGCCGCTCACCAGCCACCCGCTGCCGCGCCCCGCGCAGGCGGCGCGCACGGCCGACTCGAGTCGAACGAGCTCGCGCTCCCGGCCCAGCAAGGGAGCCGCGCGCAGGCGACTCTCACGAGTGTCCAAGCTGTAGCTCGCGAGCTCTCGACCGGTCACCGCCGCCAACGCGGCCACGACCTCCTCCGCGCTCTCGTAGCGCGCACTGGGGTTTTCCTCGCGCAGGCGATCAATGACGGGCGCGATCCGCGACGCGAGCTCGCGCGCCGTTGGCTCCGACTCGAGTGCGCTCTGGGCAGAGAGGAGTTCGTCCGCGAGCAACCCGAACGCACACAGATCGCCGGCGACGCTCGGCCGGCCGCCGTTCGCGAGCTCGGGCGCGCGGTGGGCTCGAGGCCCCGCGTCCCCCACTCTGCCCAGCGGGAGGAGCTTGACCTGCTGATCGAACACGCGGACCGCGCGTTGCTCGATCGCACCGATCGCGATGCGATGCCGGTGCAAGTAACCGAGCCCGCGCAGAATCTGCACGAGGTAGTCGAGCGTCCGCCGAGGTTCTTGGCGCACCGCGAGAGCCAAGTCCACCCCCGCGTCTTGCTGGTCGAGCACCAAATACGGCGCACCATCGTGCGAGAAGCCGAAATCGAGTAACCCAACCAGATTGGGGTGGCGCAGCGAAGCGAGCTCGCGGAACGCGCGAGCGAGTGCAACGCGCGCCTCGGCGTCAGTATCGGTGCCGTCCAGCAACGCGATGCTCTGAATGGTGACGAGCCGCCCCGACACGCGGTCGATGGCGCGCTCGGCGTCTCCGATATCGGTCCCGGGGGTTGGGCGAAGCTTTTCGTAGCGTCGGCCGAGCAAGTGCGCGGTGGCTGCATGTCGCGCGAGGCCGGCCGCGAGCGCCTCGAGAAGCGCGTTCATCGAAGGGTGCCGTGCCGCGCGGTCGACGGCCAGCCCACGGTCTAGAATTCGACGCAGCCAAGCGGGTGCCGAGCGCCCGGCGGGCGGCTCGGAAGGCGGCCCGGCCGCGCCCCCGCGCGACAGCGTAGCGAGGTGAGCGCTATTGAACGGGCGCGACCCGTAGACCACTTCCCACAGCACGACGCAGAAAGCGAACTGGTCGGCAGACTCGTCCGTGGCCTCTCCTCGGTGCTGTTCGGGCGCCATGTACGCAGGAGTCCCCACGATTGCGCCGGCAATCGTGATTGGACCTGCCGTCACGGTGCTCTCGAGATCCGCGGGCGCCCGTACGACTGCAGCCGCGGCGCCACGCGCTCGAGCCTCCAAGTCGCCAATGGCACCGACGATGCCGAAATCGACCACGCGCACGCGACCATCTCGGCCGACGATCACGTTGTCGGGCTTGAAATCTCGATGGACCAATCCGGCAGCGTGGGCGGCAGCCAAGCCGCGCCCTGCCTGAATCAGTACCTCGAGCGACTCGCGGAAGGTGCGAGAGTGCTCCGCCAGCCAGCGTCGCAACGTCGTTCCGTCCACCAGTTCCATCGCGATGAACAGATGGCCGTCGGCAGTGCCGACGTCGTGAACGCTCACCACGTTGGGATGCGCGAGCTTTGCCAACGCGCGCGCCTCGCGCGCCAGCCTCGACTCGTCCAAGGCGGATAGCATCAACTTGATGGCCACCCGGCGATCCAGATTGGGGTCGTGGGCCTCGTACACGATACCCATGCCGCCAGAGCCGAGCTCGCGCAGCAGCTGATAGCGCCCGATGCGGGTATCTGGCTTGAGCGCGGCGACCCGAGGACTCACTCGCTCCGCTGTGATCGCCGGGCGCTCGGGGTCGCCTTCCGCTGCGGCGCTTTCCGGAGCTTGGGCGGGCCGATTGTTCAGCCCCAACAGCCACTTGGTCGAATCCACGTCCGGCCATGATAGGCAGGAACGCAACGCAGATCGAGCGCGGCTGGCAAAATGCAGGCAAATGCGAGAGATGCGGCGAGGGCGGCGGATTCCGCCGGCCCCCGGCCCTCATGCGCACCGACGCCCGGCACAGGCAAGCGAAACGCGCGCCGGTACGTCGCCAACGGCTCAGTTCACGGGAGGCGCTGAGAGAGCGGGCCGAGGTAGTCCTTCTTACCGACGGGCACGCCGTTGTGACGCAAGATCGCGTACGTGTGCGCCGCGTGGAAGAAGAAGTTCGGCTGCACGTGTTCGAAGAAGTAGTCCTTGCCGGTCATCACTTTGCCCTCCCAGCGCGGCTGAGTGACGGAGCGCGTGCCCGCGCCTTCGAAGTCTTTCTCCGAGAAGCCGTCGAGGATGGAGATGACCGAGGCAACGCGCGCGCGAAGGTCTGCGAGCGTCTGCGCTTTGTCCTCGTGCGAGGGGACTTCTTTGCCCGTCAAACGGGAAGCGCCGAGCTTTGCCGTGTCACAGGCAATGAACACTTGGGCGGCGAAGGGCAGCTGGTCGGGCGCGAGCCGAAAGTTCACGAACACGTTGGAGTCGAAGGATTTTTCCTTCGCGTACGCTTCGGCTTTGTCCAGCCAGGTGTTGAGTTGACCGAGCGTCTTCTTGAATTGAACGAATGCGTCGTAATACATGTGATTTACTCTACCCTTGTTTGTGTCGCCAGATCAGCCGATAGCGCGCACGACGCCGCCGTCTACGCGCAATGCTGCCCCATTCACGCCGGAGGCGCGCGGACTGGCGATGAACGCCGTCAACGCTGCGATCTCGTCTGGGGATTCGAACCGTTGCAACAGTGATGAAGGGCGCGCGTGCTTGAAGAAGTCGCGCTCGACGTCGGCCGCGCTCTTTCCCTGCTGAGTCGCAAGTCCGCTCACGAAGTCGGCAACGCCTTCGCTCTTGGTCGGACCGGGCAAGATGCTGTTCACGGTCACCGCGGTTCCCACCGTCATTTCGGCCAGGCCACGCGCGACGGCCAACTGCGCGGTCTTGGTCGTGCCGTACTGAATCATCTCCACCGGGATCTGCAGGCCGCTCTCGCTAGAGATGAACAAGATGCGTCCCCAGTTGCGGCTGAGCATGCCCGGCATGTAAGCGCGTGAGAGGCGCACGCCGCTCAGCACGTTCACTTCGAAAAAATGTAGCCACTCCGCGTCCGTGATCTCTCCGAACGGCTTGGCCTCGAAGATGCCCACGTTGTTGACGAGGATGTCGAGCTCCGGCGCGGCTTGCACCATTTTGGCGCAGCCCTCGGCGGTGCCCAGGTCCGCGGCCACGCCACGTAAGTCCGCATCTGGCAGACCGCTGGCCCGCAGGGACGCGACGGCAGCGGCGGTCCGCTGTTCACTGCGGCCGTTGACGATCACGCTCGCCCCCTCGGCCGCCAAAGCCCGGGCGATGGCGAAGCCGATGCCCGCCGTTGAGCCAGAAACTAGAACGCGCTTGCCTTGCAGTTGAAAATCCACGCCCGACCCATCGGGCCGAGAGCGACCGGTGTCAACGCGCGAGAACACCGTCACAGAGTTTAAATAGTTAAATTCATTCAGCTAATTCGGATTTCAATTTCGAAAGACGAAACGATACCGAAAACAGGCCCCCGGGCCCAAACAAGCGAGGTGCTATACGCGCTTCCCTTCTGCGGCCGCTTTCGCTACGTGCCGCACCCTAACTCCAAGTACGAGGCCAAAAAGTGGCAACCCGCATCCCGCTCGAACGCATCCGCAACATCGGTATTTCCGCGCACATCGACTCCGGCAAGACGACGCTCACCGAGCGCATCCTGTTTTACACGGGCCGCATCCACGCGATCCATGAAGTCCGCGGCAAAGACGGCGTCGGCGCCAAGATGGACTCGATGGATCTCGAGCGCGAGAAGGGCATCACGATCCAGTCCGCGGCGACGTACTGCGTGTGGATCGGCTCCTTGAAGCAGTTCGACGAGTACAACGTCAACATCATCGACACCCCCGGCCACGTTGACTTCACGATCGAAGTCGAGCGCGCGCTGCGCGTGCTCGACGGCGCGATCCTCGTGCTCGACTCGGGCAAGGGCGTTCAGTCGCAGTCGATCACGGTCGACCGCCAGATGAAGCGCTACCACGTGCCGCGCATCGCGTTCGTGAACAAGATGGACAACCCGGGCGCCAACTACGAGCGCGTCTCGGACATGCTCAAAGAGAAGCTCGGTCACCACCCGGTGAACCTGCAGGTGCCGATGGGCGCCGAGGACAAGTTCGCCGGCATCATCGATGCCATCACCGGCAAGGCCTACACCTTCGAAGGCTCTGACGGCGAAAAGATCATCGAGGCGGATCCGCCGGCTGAATACGTCGAAAAGACCAAAGAAGCG
>Ga0247740_1000789_pt1 | contig 14161 bp, 17 predicted proteins | sample UWRJL148409B2_FD_180942 | JGI IMG/M metagenome (GOLD analysis project Ga0247740, IMG submission 180942) | Plant litter microbial communities from Arlington Agricultural Research Station in Wisconsin, United States - UWRJ-L148-409B-2 | ecosystem: Environmental > Terrestrial > Plant litter >...
TGTTGATGGCGATGGGCCCAAGAACTCCCGTTGTCGGGGTCGGCATTCCGAGCAGGTCTTCGTCTTCGTCTGAGCCGTCGTAGGGCGCCCAGTCGAGCAGGCCGTCTTCTCGTGAGATGGGTAGCAGCACCCGAATGCCGCTGTCGCACGCCCACTTGAGAAACTCGCGCGTCGACGGCTCATCGGGTGTGGAGAGGTACGCGGCGATCGAGGTGACCCCAAGGCTCGAGGTCAGTGACTCGAGGTGCGTTGTAATCGCCGAGGCTGCTGTTGAGCGCTCCGTTGAGGTGAGAGTGCGGCGGCGCTCGCGGAGCTCGGCCCGCAGTGCTCGCTTGTCATTCGCCGTATCTGCGCTCATAGGAGTTATCCTACGAGGCCATGCCGGGTAGCCTAGGAGAATGGCTTTTAAGATAACCAAGGCAGTTATTCCTGCGGCGGGTCTCGGTACACGCTTTCTCCCCGCCACAAAGGCGATGCCCAAGGAGATGCTTCCTGTCGTAGACAAGCCCGCGATTCAGTACGTCGTCGAGGAGGCAGTCGCTGCCGGACTCAACGATGTTCTGCTCATCACGGGTCGCAACAAGACTGCACTTGAGAACCACTTCGACCGTGCGACCGAGCTCGAGGCTACCCTCGCGACCAAGGGTGACACCGACAAGCTCCAGAAGGTCGAGTTCTCGAACGACCTCGCCGACGTCCACTACGTGCGCCAGGGTGACCCCCGCGGTCTCGGCCACGCGGTGCTTCGTGCACGCATGCACGTCGGCCAGCAGCCCTTCGCCGTTCTCCTCGGCGACGACCTGATTGACGCGCGCGACGTTCTTCTGTCCCGCATGATCGATGAGGCAGAGACCCGCGGTGCAACGATCGTTGCGCTGCTCGAGGTAGACCCTGCCGTTGCGCACATGTATGGCGTCGCGACGGTTGAGGCGACAGATGTTGACGATGTTGTGCGAATTACAAGTCTTGTTGAGAAGCCAGCACCCGGCACCGCGCCATCCAATCTTGCAATTATCGGTCGCTACGTTCTGCAGCCGGAGATCTTCGACGTTCTCGAGAAGACCCCGCCCGGCAAGGGCAACGAGATTCAGCTCACCGACGCGCTTTTGACGCTCGCCGAGGGGAACATCGCCGGCGGAGTCTTCGGTGTTGTGTTCCGTGGCCGCCGTTATGACACGGGTGACCGTGTCGACTACATCAAGGCGATCGTGCAGCTGGCCGTCGACCGCGACGACCTCGGTGCCGAGCTCAAGCCGTGGCTCAAGGAATTCTCGGCGAACCTGGACTAGTACGGTGCCCGCCCTCATCCCGACCCTCCGTGAGGGCGATATTACGATTCGCCCGATCCGGCTCCGGGATTCGAAGGCGCTCGAGCGTGAGCTTCTCGACAACCGCGGCTGGTTGCGCAAGTGGGAGGCGACCAACCCGGTCGGCCCAATGAGCTTCGACGTTCGATCGAGCATCAAGCACCTTCAGGCAAACGCGCGCGCAGGCCTCGGGCTGCCGTACATCATCGAGTACAAGGGCCAGCTCGCCGGGCAGCTCAATGTCTCGGGGCTCACATATGGCTCGCTCTCGAGCGCGACGATCGGCTACTGGGTGAGCGAGCGGTTCGCGGGGCTCGGCCTGACGCCGACCGCAGTGGCACTCGCGACCGACCACTGCTTTTTCACCGTCGGGTTGCACCGCATGGAGATCTGCATCCGCCCCGAGAACGAGCCCTCGCTGCGCGTCGTCGAGAAGCTCGGATTTCGGTACGAGGGGCTGCGTCGTCGCTACATCCACATCAACGGCGACTGGCGCGACCACTTCTGTTTTGGGCTGACCGTCGAGGAGGTTCCGACGGGAGTTCTTCGTCGCTGGCTCGACGGCCGGGCGCCCGAAGATGTCGCGCGGGTGTCTGACGCGGATCGCACCGCGGCTTCGCACCCTCTTATCGCGCGCCTTCCCTGATTTTCGCGCGTCGCCTCGTACCGTAGGGGAATGGAAATCGGTGGAGTCGCGGGTGGCGGCGTAATGCTCGCCCTCGCCGCTGGGCTGTGGATGGTCTACCTCGTTCCGAGCTGGCTGCGCCGTCGTGAATACGACGCGACCGAGCGAAACGCCGTGCGTCTTCAGCAGACACTGCGGGTGCTCGCCGAGACCGCCGAGGTGCCCGAGGCCGTCCGTGCCGAGACGACGGCGCGCAGCGTCGCCGAGCAGCAGCGCACCCTCAAGAACAAACAGGTGATGGATGCAACGGCTCGCGCCCGCGACGCCGCCGTCGCCCGTGCTGCCGCACGTGAGCTCGCCGCGCTACAGCCGAGCGGTGTGGCTGCCGCAAAGGTTCGATCGACCGCGGCTCAGCGCCTGCGTCGTACGCGCGCCGTGACATCCATCATCTTTCTCGTTTCGGCTCTCGCGCTCACAGTGCTTCTTGCAGCGGGGCTCGCGGCTGTTGCTCCCGTCGCTGTCGCGTTCGCCGGGGTCGCCGTTGTCTCGTCCGTAGCCCTGCTCGGGCGCCTTGCTCGCGCGGCCCGGCCACGCGTTGTGGCTCCCGTCACGCGCCAGCCTCGCGTTGTGCGCATGAGCGCCGCCCCGGTTGCGGAGGTCGCCGAGCCCGTCGTCGAGCGCTCGTGGACTCCCGTGGGTGTGCCGCGTCCGATCTATCAGTCGCGCTCGGTTGCTCCCCAGCCCGCGTTTGACGCCGCCGCAGTTGTCGCCGAGATGCGCCGCGCCGCTGCCTCGTCTGACGAGGCGCTTCGGGCGGCAGCCGCGGCCCCCGAGGTCGCACCAATCGAGCGCCAGGCGCCGAGCCGTTTCGCCGCGATGGGCGTCGTTGACGACTCCGCCACGGTCACGACCGACATCGATGCTGTGCTGCGTCGCCGTCGTGCGAGTGCCTAGTTCTAAGTGGTAACGTAGCTACGCAACATACGGGCCCTTGGCGCAGTTGGTAGCGCGCCTCGTTCGCATCGAGGAGGTCAGGAGTTCAAATCTCCTAGGGTCCACAGTTGTCGAGAAGCCATCCTTCGGGGTGGCTTCTCGTGTTTAACGGCGCCGACATTCCCCTCTTCTCCCTCACGTGTGCGTCTCAGCGTCCGCCTCCACAGGCAGCCATCGGATGTCGTCCACTCTCGTTACTTTTTCCCCGTGAACGAAGAAACTCAGTGCCCGGCCTGGTGCGTCGCCGACCATGCCACAGAAGACGAGGGCATCGCGCGACACCGGGCAGCGATAGTCGACGTGCCCGTCGTGAGCAGTTCGGGCGCCGCGAGCCTCATGATCGAGCAGCACATGCTCGATGGTGAACCCTCGGCGTGGGTCTATGTCGGTGACGGTGTTGACCAAGCAATCGAGATAAGTCGCGAGAGCGTCAACCGGCTCGTGCAGCAGTTGATCGCACTGCCGCCCTAGACGCTGGCCTTGAGCAGTTCGAGAGGGTCGACGTCGATCTTTTGCGCGATGCGTTCGACCGAGCGCAGCGTCAGGTTGCGCTCGCCGCGCTCGACGCCGCCCATGTAGGTGCGGTGCACTCCGAGCAGTTCGGCGAACTCTTCCTGGCTCAAGCCGCGCTCGGTGCGATAGGCGCGCAGATTGCGCCCGAGAGTCTTCTGCAGCTCGCCCTCAACCCCTGTCGCAATCACGCTTTCAACGGTTGTGGAATGCTACTTGTCAGTCTACAGACTTATGAGTATCATCTTCCCAACGCACGGACAACCGCTCGGTTTTCCGTCCAGTCAGCGATCGCGACACAGGTGTTCAAGCACGTGCATATCCACTGCAGTCCCGTCTCGTCCTGAGTGTGGGGCAGCTTTACACGAGTAAAGGCGATGTCCATGTTCCGTGATTCCCCTACCTTCCCGAGTCGCACCTTCCCGAGTCGCCTTGGCGACATCGCGATAGCCGCCGTTCTCGGCACAGCACTCGCCTTCGGCGCGACGCTTCCGCCCACCGCCGTGGCCGATGACTCGGGAGGGAGCGTTGCGGCGGCCGACGACTGGCTCACCGAAATACCGCTCTCTTCCGAGTTGCCCGGCGCTCCGCTCGTGAGCGGCACACTCGACGACGCGAGCGGCGGCCCCGTCGCGGCGGGCAATCCCATAGTGCTCTGGGGCTGGCCGAGCAATGAGGTTCTCGAGGCGATGGCCGACGGCGACTCGGTGAACCTCATCCCATTGGGCAAGGCGCTCACGACCGAGAGCGGCGAGTTCGCGCTGCGCGTCGACGACGACTCGGTGGCCGAAAGGCTTGCCGGCGATGGCGGCGCGGTGAATCTTGAGGTTCAAGCCTGGACGCCCGAGGGTGTTGCGTCGTATTCCTTCTCGAGCGACATAACGGCGGGTGGCGAACTCACTGCAGACAGCGCTGCGGATGTCGCGGGCGTCGAGCTCGTCACCGACACAGTCGCCGACACGGCGGTCTTTCCGCGCGACGTCACCGCCGTGTTCAACAAGACCGACGTGTGTGGCGCGACGAAGAAAGCGACCTACCGAGACGTCGACACGATCGTCGGTCGCATGTATTCGACGACAAGCGGCATCAAGTCATACTTCAGCCTCAGAGACGGCGCCGAGAGCACACTCGGCGTCGGTGTATCGGTGAGCGGCGCCTATGGCTCGTTCGAGCAAAGTGGCACAAGCTCGGTTGCGATTGACGACACTTTCACGTGGGACAAAAAGGCGCTCAACGGCGGCCGCCAGTTTCGCACCGACTTCACGTACGGAAAGTTCGCGCACTGGTGCTACCCGGTGTCGTCGCCCTCGCTGAAGCGCACCTACAAGTACTCGGTGAAGCCAATCACGTGGGAGGGAGGCGGGTCGTACGCCACCGAAACCCCGCCCGCGGTCGGTTCGGGCAACTGCCGTCCATTTGCCGGTGGTACCTCTCAGGAGCGCAAGACGACACGGGCGACGACGACCGCCACGGGCGCGAAACTGTCGAGCTTCATCGGCGTGAACCTCTCGTCGCAGGTCGGATACTCGTCTGATGCCATCGCGCGTATCTACAACGATGGCAGTGTGCAGCGGCGAATCTGCGGAACGAATGGCGTACCGACCTCACCCGGCCGTTACCTGGCGAAGAACTGATGCGCCGTCGGGTCGCAGTAACGCTCGCGGCGGGTGTCAGCGTGCTTGTAGCGCTGGCGCTCGCCGGGTGCGGGCCCAACGATGATGGACCACTCGAAGTGCCGGAAGACCTGGACATCACGTGCATGCCGCAGAGCCTCTACCCGGTCGCGGCAATCGGCACGATCCTCACCAACGCGTCGTCTGACGAGCTCACGATCACCGACGTGAAATCCATCAACGCGAACGGACTCAGGCTCGGCAGCCAGAGTCTTATGCCCTCGCCGGGTGACAAGCTCCTCGCCGACGGGTACCCGCCCACCGATCAGTTTCCTGACCAGTGGCCGCTCGCCAAGGCCATCAACGAGGCTGATATCGAACCGCACGAGCAAGATCTTGTGCTCGTCTCCGAGGTGCATCTCGATGATGAAAGAGACAAAGGAACGCTCGACGGATTCGAGATCTTCTACACAGACGAGGCCGGCAATAGCTTCGTCGAGAGAACAACGCACGGTCTCAGATTCGAACGAGACAGCTGCGAATGACTACGAGATGTCGGCGACTCGGTAACCGCTGAAACTCGTCGCGCACCCGAAGAAATGCTCACGGCGGGTGACGACGAGGTTCGGATGGTCATCGAATGCGGCGGCGGAGCGTGCTCCGTCGCCGTATGCCCGCAGATAGCGCCAGAGCATGCTGTACTCGGTCGAGTCCGACGCGAGCATGCGCCCCACGATCGGCACAATTCGGCTGAGGTAGAAGTCGTAGAGCCACCGCAGCATTGCGGTCGACGGCTGGGTCACCTCGATGAACGCGAACTGTCCACCGGGGCGGAGAATACGAAAGACCTCGGCCGCGAGCCCGTGCGATTGCGCCGCGTCGAATGTCTTGAGTCCGTAGGCGCTCACAACAACGTCGAAGTGCTCGGCGGGCAGCCCTCCGGCTAGTACATCGTCGGCGACGAGGGTGAAGGCGCCATCGAAGCGGTCGTTGTTCTTTGTGCGAGCGTGCTCGATCATCTCCGGCGAGAAGTCGAGGGCGTGGAGAGCGGCGTTCGGAAAAGCGCGACGCACCGAGGGCCACGTCTCGCCCATGCCCGACATCAGGTCGACCACCGTTGTCGCCGCGTGCGGTCGGGCGATGAGGCCGACGAGCTCGCGCCGCCAGCGCTCCGAAAACCCGAACGACATAACGAAGTTCATCACCTCGTATGAGCGCGACATCCGATCAAAAAGTCCTGAGACGAAGCGCGCACTGTAGATGTCTTCTTCGGTGTCGGGCACGGTCGTCAGCCTAGCTAGCATTATCGAAGCGGCCCGACGGGAATGCGCGAACTTCGAACGCGGTTGACATAGTTCATACACGCGCATGGAAAATGAGGAGCGAAAATGTCACAGCCGATCGAACTCGGGCTCGACACCTTTGGTGATGTCACTGTCGAAGCGGACGGCTCGCCGACCCCGTACCCCCAGGTCATCCGCAATGTCATTGCCGAGGCTGTTCTCGCCGACGAGACCGGTGTCGACTTCATTGGGGTTGGCGAGCATCACCGCGACGATTTCGCTGTCTCGAGCCCCGAGATGGTTCTCGCCGCGATCGCCGGCCAGACGAAGCGCATCAAGCTCGGCTCCGCCGTGACAGTTCTCAGCTCTGACGAGCCGGTTCGTGTGTTCCAGCGCTTCGCTACCCTCGACGCCGTTTCGAACGGCCGCGCTGAGATCATTCTCGGTCGTGGGTCGTTCACCGAGTCGTTCCCGCTCTTCGGCCTCGAGCTGAGCGATTACAACGTGCTGTTCGAGGAGAAGCTCGAGCTATTCGCAGAGCTGCTCAAGGAGGGCCCCGTCACCTGGCAGGGCTCGACGCGCGCGCACCTCGACGGCGTCGATGTGTACCCGAAGACCGAGTCCGGCTCGATCAAGACCTGGATCGGTGTCGGCGGAAGCCCCGAGTCCGTCGTGCGCGCAGCGAGCTACGGCCTGCCGCTTATGCTCGCGATCATTGGGGGAGAGCCCGCGCGCTTCGCTCCCTACGCCGACCTGTACCATCGCGCTCTCGCGCAGTTCGAGAAGCCCGCCCAGCCGATCGGTATCCACTCGCCCGGCTTCATTGGGGAGACCGACGAAGAAGCGCGTGAGCTTCTCTGGCCGCACTACAAGATCATGCGTGACCGCATTGGCAAGGAGCGCGGTTGGGGCGAGATGACCCGCGCCGAGTTCGACTCCGAAGCGAACACAGGCTCGCTCTACGTCGGCTCGGCGGAGACGGTCGCGCGCCGCATCGCGTCGACCATCATCGCGCTCGGCGCCGATCGCTTCGACCTCAAGTACAGCGCCGGTCCGCTTCCGCATGCCGCACTGCTTCGTGGCATCGAGCTGTACGGCACCAAGGTCATCCCGATGGTCAAGGAGATCGTCGGCGAGGCTCGCGCCTAAACCGTGAGGCGCATGTAGCGAGAGCAGCCGCGACATCCTGAGTATCTGAGCCGGGCTGTGGCAGTCTTGTGCCGTGCCATTCCTCGACCTGCCGCTTGCCGAGCTTCGTGCCTACCGACCCGCTGTCTCCGAGCCCGCCGACTTTGACGACTTCTGGGCGTCGACTCTTGATGAGTCGCGCGCCGCGGGAGGCGTCGTCACTGTCGAACCATTTGATGCCGGCCTGAGCACCGTCGACGTCTGGGACGTCACCTTTCCCGGCTTCGGCGGCGACCCGGTCAAGGGCTGGTTTATCGTGCCCGCAGGCTCGACCGGGCAACTGCCGACGGTCGTCGAGTTCAACGGCTACGGCGGCGGCCGCGGGCTTCCGCACGAGAAGCTCGCCTGGCCGTCGGCGGGCTATGCCTACTTCTTTATGGACACGCGCGGGCAGGGCAGCGGCTGGGGTTCGGGCGGCTCGACGGCCGACGCGCACGGCACGGGCGCGAGCGCACCGGGCTTTATGACGCGTGGCATCGACGACCCCGCCAGTTATTACTACCGTCGCGTTTTCACCGATGCGGTGCGAGCCGTCGACGCTGTGCGTGATTTCGAGCGAGTGGATGCGACGCGCCTGACGGTCACGGGAGCCAGCCAGGGTGGCGGTATAGCGCTCGCGGTTGCGGGGCTCGTGCCCGGGCTCGCCGCGGTGATGCCTGACGTGCCGTTCCTCTGCCATTTCGAGCGTGCCATCGGGCTCACGAGCAATGACCCGTACAACGAGATCGTGCGTTACCTCGCCGTGCATCGCGACCTTGTCGAGCAGAGCTTCGCGACGCTCTCGTACTTCGACGGGGTGAACTTCGCCGCGCGTGCGACAGCGCCGTCACTGTTCTCGGTCGCCCTGATGGATCCGGTGTGTCCACCGTCGACGGTCTTCGCCGCACACAACCTTTATGGCGGCGATGCATCGATCGAGGTGTACCCCTTCAACGAACACGAAGGCGGCCTGGGGCACCACTGGGTGCGACAGGCCGCCTGGTTGCGAGCGCTGGTCTAATCGGTCGGTAGCACCGGTGCCGGGTAGTCAATGGGGGCGACGCTGCGCTTGCGGCGACGCAGGATAAACACAACAGCGGCGCCGATGATCCCGAAGAACACGATCCACGGCAGCAACATTCCAAGAACGACGAGAACGCCGCTTCCGAAGGCGATGAACGCGAGCCAGCCGGCTTCGAGGCCTGAGAAGAAGGTCGCGGGGGCGTCGACGGGAGCGTCCGCCTCGGAGATGAAGCTCACGCTGATCGTCGAGAGACTGACCTGGTCGGCGAGGTAGCGCTGTTGTGACTGCATGCTCTCGAGCTCGCTTTGGCGCTCGGTGATCGCCGTCTCCAGTTCGATGAGATCGCCCGTGTCTTTGGCCGTGCGAAGAAGCGCGTGAAGCCGGGTGATCGACGCAGCCAGTGCTGATGTTCGCGCGTCAAGGTCTTCGACCTCGGTCGTGACGTCGTCGCTCGACATCTCGAGGGTCTCGACCTCGCCGAGTTTCTTGAGTTTGTCGAGGGTCTCGGTGAGGGAGTCGGAGGGGAGACGCAGAGTCAGGCTCGCGCGTCCTTTGTCGCCGTCGGCTGGCGCGTACTCATTGCGCGCGTCGACCCGCCCTCCCGACGCCTCGGTGATGCGCACGGCCTCTCGGGAGGCGTCGGCGGGCGCATCGACGGTGAGCGTGAGATCGCCGGTGATGATGACCGAACGATCGGCAATGGATTCGCCGGCGGCTTCGGGAGCAGCCTCGTATCCGTTGTTGACCGTGCCGCCATCCGACGATTGGCTCTCGGCGGGGCTGAAGCCTGCGGAGCATCCGGCAAGGGATAGGGCGGCCACCAGGAGCGCCGCGGGAATGATAATTGTTCGCCTCATGGGGCAACCGTAGGACTGCGTTGGGCAAGCCGCTACCCAACGTTTGTAACTATCTGATCGTCAGACCTTGGCAGTTTCTGGGAGTCAACTGGATAAAGCATCACAATGCGAGAACGTCAGTCTCGGAGTCGTAACGTCGATATAACGGAACGCTACAAAGGAGCAATTATGGGATTCCTCGACGATGCCAAAGACGCAGCACAGGCCACCGGCAAGAAGGTTGGCGAGTGGGCTGACGACACCAAGGAGCGCATAAGCGACAAGGTTGACGAGGCGAAGGCTGACGCCGAAGTCAAGCGCGCTGAGAGCGACGTGAAGAAGGCAGAAGCAGAGCGCGACGCCACAGCAGCGAAGAACGATTACAAGGAAAAGCTGCGCGACTAGAGTTTTAGTCATGGGCGTACGCGAGTGGTTGCATCCACGGCGAATGCCTGTTCTGCATATTGCAGACGACGAGGGCGAGGGTCCCGTGGTCATCATGATCCACGGGATCGCCTCGTCTTCGGTCACGTTCAGCGAGCTTCTGCCTCTGCTGCGTGACAAGTACCGCTGCATAACCATCGACCTCATGGGGTTCGGTGCGAGCCCGATGGCCCCCGAGGGGGCGACCTACACAATCGAAGAACACGTGGATGCGGTGCGCTCGACGATCAAGGCGCTCAGGCTCAAGGCGCCGTTCGTTTTGATCGGGCACTCAATGGGCAGCCTGATAGCGGCTCGCTACGCTGCACGGTTTCCGGGCAAGGTCTCGAAGCTCGTTCTCGTGAGCCCGCCAATCTACGTCGCGCCGACCGAGCTCGGTGATCCGCGCAGTCGTGCCGCAATGGGCGCCTACCTGAAGGCGTACGAATACCTGCGCGGCAACAAGGTTTTCACAACGCGCAGCGCGTCATTTCTGTCGCGACTGTCGCCCATCAAGAACGTGCTCGAGGTGACAGAGCGCAACTGGGAACCATTCGTGCTCTCGCTGCAGAACTCGATCGAGTCGCAGACGGCGCTGAGCGACATCGCGTCGGTCAAGGTTCCCGTTGACATCGTCTACGGCACTCTCGACCCCTTCATCATGACCGGCGGCCTGCGCATCGCCGAGCAATTGCGGCACGTCACTGTGTATCGCGTTGAAGCAAATGATCACCTCGTGCGCAAGCGTCTCGCGAAAGCAGTTGCCAAAGCTGTTAACTAGCGGCGGGTCGTCGGCGACTAGCTAGGCTGGCGAGCATGGAAACTCGCAATGTCGCGCGCATCAATCGCCCGCTCTCGGTCATCGGTCTTGGTACCTGGCAGCTCGGAGCCGATTGGGGCGACGTCTCCGAAGAAGATGCCCGAGCCGTTCTCGACGCGTCGGTCGAGTCGGGCGTTACGATCTTCGACACTGCCGACGTGTACGGCGACGGCCGTAGCGAACAGGTGATCGGCGGCTACCTCGCCGACAACCCCGACCTCGACATCTTCGTCGCGACCAAGATGGGCCGTCGCGAGGCTCAGGATCCCGCCAATTTCACCCTCGCGAAGTTTCGCGAGTGGACTGACCGCAGCCGTGAAAACCTGCGCCGAGACACGCTCGACCTCGTGCAGCTGCACTGCCCGCCGACCCCGGTCTTCTCGAGTGACGAGACCTACGACGCACTCGACACCCTCGTCGCCGAAGGTGTCATCGCTCGCTACGGCGTGAGCGTCGAGACGGTCGACGAAGCCCTCGCGGCGATCGCTCGCCCGGGCACCGCGAGTGTGCAGATCATTCTCAACGCCTTCCGCCTCAAGCCGCTCGAACGTGTGCTGCCCGCAGCGATCGAGGCGGGCGTCGCGGTGATTGCCCGGGTACCCCTCGCGTCCGGGTTGCTCACCGGCAAGTACACCGAAGAGACAACCTTCGCCGAGAACGACCACCGCACCTTCAACCGCAACGGTGAAGCGTTTGACGTGGGGGAGACCTTCTCGGGCGTCGACTTCGAGCAGGGCGTTGCGGCGGCACGGGAGTTCTCAACCCAGGCGCTCGAGGCTGGCCTCACGCCGTCGGTCGCAGCACTCGCCTGGCTCGCGCAACTGCCGGGCGTGACAACGGTGATTCCGGGAGCGCGTAACGTTCCGCAAGCCGAGTCGAACGCATCGGCCGGGTCGGTCGCACCACTCGGGCAGCAGTTCACCGACGAGATCGTTGCGCGCTACGACAGGTACTTCCGCGAGGCTGTGCACGGCCGCTGGTAATACTCGGTGGTTGAGTAGGCCCGCCAGGGCCGTATCGAAACCGAATGAGGGCTTCGCTACGGCCGCGGGCGGCTTACTCACCAGCGATGTCAGCGAGCCACGCGTACAGCGCCGCCATTGTCGCGTCGAAGTCGTCGCGGAACGGCGAGTGACCCGTGCCGGGCACAACCTCGTAGGTCACGAGCGGGTTCGCGTCGACGATCGCCGCGGCCGTCTCCGGCTTGAGCATCGTGTAGACGGCGGGGTCTCCGCTGAGGATGAGCGTCGGAACCGGCAGTGCCATGGTCTGCGCGACAACGTTCCAGGTGGGGTTGTCGTCGAACGAACCGCGGGCGGTGCGCTCCGACGAGAGTTGCACTCCGGCAACCTTGAGCGCGACATCCATTGAATGCCAGTGCGGTTTGGATGTCGCGAGCGACTGCTCGGTGAGCTCGAGCTCGGCGAGCTGGTCGTCGGTGATTTCGTCGCGCTCGGCCGCGTCGACGAAAAGCACGGGGTCGAGAAGCGCAAGGGCTCGCGTGAACCCCGGCTCGACGGAGGCGAGTACCGAGGTCGCGCCGCCGAGCGAGTGGCCGACGACGAGATCCCAGGTGTCTCGGGGCAGGTCTGCCGCGTAGCTCGACAGGGCGAGGTCGTCGCCCTGGTCTGCGGCGCCATGCCCGCGCAGGTCGACGGTTGTCACGCGCCAACCGGCGGCGACGAGCGACTCGGCGACGCGCCACCAGGTCTGGCCGGTTCCGTTGAGGCCGTGCACAAGCAGCGCGCGCCGTTCGCCGGTTGCCGACCATTCGTGACGGGGAAGCTTCATGCTCAGAATCTATCGAAGTTCATGCGCGGGAATGAATCTTCAGTCAACGGGTGTTGGATAGAAGCGTGAATACGCTCATGATCGTTGTAGGTTCCGTCCGTCCCGGCCGTGCTGGTCTTCCCGTTGCCGAGTGGGTGCAGCGCGCTGCCGCAGCCGCTGGTGATTTCGAGATCGATTTCGTCGACCTCGCCGAACTCGCTCTTCCTTTTATGGACGAGCCGAACCACCCGGCCAAGCGCCAGTACACACAGCCGCACACCATCGCGTGGAGCGAGCGCGTCGACGCCGCCGACGCCTTTTTGTTTGTCACCCCCGAGTACAACCACAGCTACTCGCCCGTGCTCGGCAACGCGATCGACTTTCTCTCGCAGGAGTGGTGGCGAAAGCCGGTCGGCTTCGTGAGCTACGGCGGAGTCTCTGCGGGTTCACGCGGTGTCGCGAGCATCGAGCCCGTGCTCACGACCGTCGGCCTGGTCAAGGCCGGAGCTAACGTCGAGATTCCGTTCATCGGAACCCGCGTCGTCGATGGTGCTTTCGAGCCGAACGAGAAGGAGTCGGCGATTCTCGGCAAGCTTCTCGCAGAGCTCGGCACGCTCGCCGACGCTCTCAAGCCGCTGCGCTAAGACCCTGACCCCCGTACGGGTGACGAATCGAGCATTTCTCCGCTAGCATTCAGGGGTGCCTCAGCCGAAACTGACTTCGACGGTAGCGATCGTCGCGTACATTCTCGTTTTCGCGGTGCTGACAGCGGTCGTCTGGTTCGAGGTCATTGACGGAATCGGCCGCGAGTACGTTGTGTATCCGGCGGCGGTCACAGTGCTGCTTGTGGGTATTGCCATAGTCGGAAGCATCGTCGGGCGCAAGCTCTCGCACAACGCTGTGAGTCTGGCTTCGGCAGCTTACGCGCACGGTTTTGACTACAGCCCCGAGCTGCGCGCGCCCGGTCTTCCCGGCCTTCTGTTTCGCGCAGGAGCCAATGTCACGGTTACCGGCCTCATTGACGCGACCTCGAGCGAGACGCCGTTTCTTGCCGGTTCGCTCACCGGCCAGTACGCGATGGAAACGTCGACCCCGCGTATGCTCGCGGCCAGTTTTGTTGCGATTCCGCTAGCGCGAACAGTTCCGAACATCGTGCTGCTCGGCACCGGCTTTGGCATTCTCAAGCGCGCCGGTCTCGGTCTTGATGGTCGCCAGCGTCTCGGCCTTGAGGGCGACTTCGACAAGTCGTTCGCCCTGCACGTACCCGCGGGCTACGAACGTGATGCGCTCGAGATCTTCACACCAAACCTTATGCAGCTGCTGCTCGACACAACTGCCGGATGCGATGTCGAACTCGTCGACGACTGGATGTTCGTCTACTCGGGCTTGGGTAAGTACAACAAGCCCGAGGCGCTGGACGGGCTCGTTACCGTAACCGAGCAGTCGCGCGCGACGATCGAGCGGCAGACCTCGCGCTACCGTGACGAACGCAGCGCGCGGGCTGCCTCCCACACGATCTCGCCCGACGAGCACGCGGCGCGGGTTGGTCGAGTCGCCGCCGCGGGCAGCCGGGTCAAGACTCGCGAGACACTCTTTCAACGCATCATCACCATCGGGTCGTCACTGCTGCTTGTTGGCGCACTCGCTTATGTCTTTGTCGTCCAGATTCTCCCTTCCCTGTAACCCTTGCGTCAGAAACATCGAAAGGCACCTCCATGGCAACCACCGACGACCTCGTCACCCGCTTCAACGCTCCCGACGGCTTCAAGAAGTACATCGGTTTTCTCGGC
>Ga0247740_1000790_pt1 | contig 14150 bp, 12 predicted proteins | sample UWRJL148409B2_FD_180942 | JGI IMG/M metagenome (GOLD analysis project Ga0247740, IMG submission 180942) | Plant litter microbial communities from Arlington Agricultural Research Station in Wisconsin, United States - UWRJ-L148-409B-2 | ecosystem: Environmental > Terrestrial > Plant litter >...
CGGCCTTGCCCTGAGGGTCAAGCAGAACGGCCTTCGGCATGACCTCTACGACGATTGTTGGCACCAGTAACTCCAGCGGTTTCGCGCGGCGGGGGAATGGGGCAAGTCTACTTCAGGTCGTTCTCTGTAATTGCGTCGCCCTGTTCGAGCGACCAGAGGGCGACGCCCCCGAGGTCATATTCTTTGGCGAGGTCGACCCTGAGTTCAAACGATTGGATGTCGCTGAACCACAGCTCGGTGCCGTCGGCCAGTGTCGCGGTCCACTCGCCGGCAGCGGAGTAGAAGGTTGCGTTGGGTGCGAGCCCGCGCGCCTGAGCGACGCTCAGCTGACCCTCGGGCGCCGACGGCCCCCACGCGTAACCGTATCCCGCGACTCCGAGCTCGACCTTGTCGGGCGCAACCGCTTCGAGCAGCGCCTCAAGGCCCGCGCGTTGCCAGTCGAGGGATCCGACGGGGCCGGGGATGTTCTCCCACGGACCGTGCTCGTCGTAGGCCATCACGATAAACCGGTCGACATACTCGGAGAGTGATTCGAGGTCGAACCCGGCATCGGCGTAGGCGTCGGGCGAACTCTTCAGCGGGATCGCGATGCTCACCGACTTCGCGGGGCCGAGTGCGCTCTTGAGCTCGCGTGCAAAGAGCGTGACTCCGCCGGCTTCGTCACCATCGATTGCCTCGATGTCGATGTTTACGCCGTCCCAGCCTTGCTGCTCGACGAGCTCCACGACCTCGTCGACCGCTGTGGCGCGTCCCGAGCTCGTGAGAGCTTCTGCCGCGAGGTCGGCGCTGAAGTCGCCCAACTCGTTGTCAAAATTGCCGACCATAAGTTCAGCACGCAGGCCTTTCTCGTGGGCGTGCTCGAGCAGTTCGAGTGCGCTCGGTTCGACAGCTGACACGCCCTGGCGCTGCAACACGACCGACCCGCTCGAGGGGGCGAAGTTGACCCCGTCGATGGCGAGCGTGGTCATGGCGGCCGCCGAGGCATCCATGATTGCGGGGTTGCTGCCTTGGCTCTGAAAGCCCGTGAATGACAGTCGATCCTCTGGGACGGGTGCGGGGGTGGGTTGCGCGGTGCACGCGCTTAGCGCGAGAACAAGGGGAATAACGAGCCAGCGCATGGTTCGAGCGTAGGGCTTGTGTTTCGTGCCCGGGCAGGCGTATATTCCATCTGGAATAGTTCACTCCGAACAATCAATCAGGAATATCCATGTCTTACGAACTCATGCCGCTCGGAATCGCTGCGCTCGCGCTGCTCGCCGAGCGACCCATGCATCCGTACGAGATGTACCAAGTTTTGTTGCTGCGTAAGGAAGACCGCATCGTCAAGGTGCGTCCCGGCTCGCTCTATCACGCCGTCAACAAGCTCGAAGACGCAGGCCTCGTACGCGCGACCGGCATCGACCGCGAGGGTAATCGCCCCGAGCGCACGACCTACGAGATCACCGACGAGGGCCGCGAACAGTTTCTCGATCGCATCGAAGAGCTCATCGCCGAACCAATCAACGAATACCCTCGGTTTCCCCTCGCCATCGGCGAGGCGCACAACCTGCCGCTTGCGAAGGTCGTGCAGCTCATCCGCACGCGACTCGCGGCCCTCGCCGTCGACCGCGAGCAGGGCATGCGCGAGTACGCCGAGGTGCAGGCAAAGGGTGTGCCCGCGCGTTTTCTCCTCGACGCGCCGTACCTCATCGCCATGCACGAGGCCGAGGTCGCGTGGCTCGAACAACTTGTCGTCGACCTCGAGAGCGGCGCCATCGACTGGGAGGCGCAGAAACCTGCCGGCCTCCAACACACCATCAAGGACTAGAAAATGAACCAGCCAGAAGTAGTAGCAAAACCGTGGCCAGCGCTGTGGGCGCTTGTACTCGGATTCTTTATGATCCTCGTAGACTCGACGATCGTCTCGGTCGCGACTCCGGCCATCATCGACGACCTCGGCGCGAGCATCACCGCGGTCGTCTGGGTGACGAGCGCGTACCTGCTCGCCTACGCCGTTCCACTGCTCATCACCGGTCGCCTCGGTGACCGGTTCGGGCCGAAGAACCTGTACCTGACCGGCCTCGTCATCTTTACGCTGTCGTCACTGTGGTGCGGACTCGCGGGTGACATCAACATGCTCATCATCGCCCGCGTCGTTCAGGGTCTGGGTGCGGCACTCATGACGCCGCAGACGATGGCCGTCATCACCCGCATCTTCGCGCCGAACAAGCGCGGCGCCGCGATGGGTCTCTGGGGCGCGACTGCCGGTGTCGCGACTCTCGTCGGCCCGATTCTCGGTGGCGTTCTTGTCGACGGCTTCGGCTGGGAGTGGATCTTCATCGTCAACGTTCCCGTTGGAATCGTCGCCTTCGTTCTCGCCTGGCGCCTCGTGCCGTCGCTCACGACTCACGCTCACAAGTTCGACATCCTCGGTGTTGTGCTTTCGGGTGTCGGTCTGTTCCTCGTGGTGTTCGGCCTCCAGGAGGGCGAGACCTATGAGTGGGGAACCATCACGGGCTTCATCAGCGTGCCGCTGCTCATCGGCGTCGGCGTTGTTGTTCTCATCGCCTTCGTCATCTGGCAGGCAGTGCAGAAGGGCGAGCCGCTTCTTCCGCTCTCGCTCTTCAAAGACCGCAACTTCGCCCTCGCCAATGTCGCGATCACGGCAATGGGATTTGTCATCACCGGAATGGTGCTGCCGCTGATGATCTTCTTCCAGTCGGTTCGTGAGCTCAGCCCGACGCAGTCGGCGCTTATGCTCGTTCCGATGGCGGTCATCTCCGGAGTGCTCGCGCCGTTCGTCGGAAAGCTCGTCGACCGGGTCAACCCGCGCTACATCGCGGGAACCGGCTTCGTCTTTCTCACCGTCGCACTGTTCTGGTTCGGCGCTGCCCTCTCTCCCGATGTGCCGCTCTGGGTGCTGCTGTTCCCGTCGGCCCTTCTCGGCCTTGCGAACGCGGGAATCTGGGCACCGCTCTCGTCGACAGCGACCCGCAACCTGCCGATGGCGCTCGCCGGAGCCGGCTCGGGCGTCTACAACACGACCCGCCAGATCGGTGCAGTGCTCGGATCGGCGGCCATCGCCGCGCTGATGCAGGCCCGCCTCACCGAAGAGCTCGGTGCCGGCGCCTCGGCGGGTGGTTCTGGCTACGAAGGCTCGATGCCCGCCGCGATCGCCGACGGCTTCAGCGCCGCAATGGGACAGTCGATGTTCCTGCCCGCCGCCGTCGCGATCATCGGCATCATTGCGTCGGTCTTCTTCGCGAAGCCGTCGCTGCCGGCCTGGGCGCAGAAGCCTGCAGCCGCTGTTCCCGAGTCGACGACGGTCTAACCGCGTGAAGGGCCCTCGTGCTTCGGCGCGGGGGCTTTTTTGCGCTCGCTAGGGCAGGCGAATCACGTCGTCTGCCCGGGCAGCGGACGCGTGGATGACTCGGGCGTTCGTTTCGTCGGGGCCGAGCGCCCAGGCGCGCGCGTCTTCCGGTGACTTGCCAAAGCGAATGTGTCGCTCGATGAGTCGCTGTCGCCGGAGCTCGGGATCGACCTCGACGAAGAACGTGAGGTCGAGCAACGGGTGCACGCCCTGCCATCCGCCCGTCTCGAGCAGCAGGTAGTTTCCTTCGACGATGATCGTGCGTAATTCAGGCTGGAACGCGATGGCGTTCGGCACGGGCTCCTCGATCTCGCGGTCGAAGTCTGCCGCGAACTGCGTTGAGCCTGAATTCTTGACGCGCGCAATCGCGTCGACAAACCCCGGCACGTCGAAGGTGTCTGGAGCCCCCATGCGGTCGCGACGGCCGAGCTCGCGCAGACGCTGCTGCGGCAAATGGTAGCCATCCATGGGCAACAGGGCCGCGGTCGGGCCGAGCGCCGCGACAAGCAGGGCGGCAATCGTCGATTTGCCCGCGCCCGGTTCGCCCGCGATGCCAACGAGCAATCGATCGGAGCCGCGCGCGGCCTCGATCGCCTCTACTACTTCACCGATCGACGTGGCAGCCAATAGTCCACAGCCTTCCGTGCCCACGCCGCGTAGCCGGCAGCCGAGGGGTGAAAATTGTCGCGCGCAAAGAAGCCGGGCGTCTCAATCGGCCACGGCGGAGTGTGCACAATGCGCGGGTGTGCCGCGAGCACCGAATGGGCAGCGGTGTTCATGCGGTACGCCCGTGCCCCAAGAATCGTGCCGAGCGGATCAGGTAGGGAGGTGAAGTGCTCCATGCGCGGGATGCCCGCGAGAATTATCGACGCATCCGGCGAGGCTGTCTCGAGCCCGTCAAGAATGAGCGCGAGATCTGATGCGAAGGCTCGTTTCGTGCGCAACTGCATAACGTCGTTGACACCCGTCGTCACAAAAACGATGTCGAACGGCTGCCGTGAGGCGAGCCCGAGAAAGAAGTTGCGGATCTCGCCCGTCGTGGCTCCCGAGCGAGCGATAACGCTCCAGTGGATGCCGCGACCGAGGCCCGCGGCAAGCTCACGCGCGAGGTTGCCAGCCAGGCCATCGCTGATCGACTCAACGCCGACGCCCGCGGCGGTTGAGTCGCCGAGCACAAGCAGGCGCAGAGGGTCGGGTCCGGCGACGGTGCCCTCCCAATCGTTATCCGCTTCGGGCAGAACGGGAAGGTGAGACAGAATGACTCGGCTCTGCGGAAACAGGTAGGGCGCGAGCACAAAAGCGAGAAGCCGGCTGCCGTATCCCACACCGCGACGGGCGCGCTGGCTCGCGAGGGCGTTACCGATGCGATCGGCGGTTGTGGAGTTGACGCGCTGGCTCGTGCCGCGCTGGCTCGTGCCGCGCTCGGCGCCGGCTCCTGCGCCGTTGGTCGCACTCACGTCATTGCTGATGCTCATGTCAGTTGCCCTCGCTCAAACGCGTCGTCGATCGCGAATCTCGCCCAGTCGCGATAGCCGCTCGCCGAGGGATGAAAGAGATCTGTGGCAAAGAAGCCCTCCGTGTAGGGCGGTGGAGGAGGAGACATGATGACACCGGGATAACCCGCGACGATGTGCCGGGCCTCGCGCTCGAGGTTCTGTGAGTGCAGGTACAGGTTGAAACGCAGCGGGTTGGGCAGAAGCTCGAACCGGAAGAACGCGGGCAGAGACGACATCATGATCGTGGCGTCCGGTGATGCCGCGCGCAGTGCGTCGAGGATGATCCGGATGTCGCGGCCGAACGCCCGGCGCGAGCGAATGCCGAGTGCGTCATTAGCGCCGATGCTGAGAAAGACGAAGTCGTACCGGTCAGCGGTCGCCGATGTGAGGTACCGCTCGACGAGGTCGCGCGCCGTTGCGCCGTTCGCGCCCATCGCCGTCCACGCGACATCCATTCGCCAGCGTGTGCCGAGTTCTCGGGCGAGGTTGCCGGGCAGTGCGTCGTGCTGGGTCTGCGCGCCGACCCCTGCGGCCGTCGAATCGCCGAGCACAAGCAGGCGCAGCGCGGGCTTGGCACTGTCGGGGTTCGACGAGAAGCGTCCCGACCAGGGCAGCGCGGCATCCGGAAGCAAAGGGGTTGTGCGGCGCAGGCGTTTTCCCTGCGCGAAAAGCACGGGCGCCACAGGAACCATCGCGACCCGACTCAGCAGGTGCGGGTCGATCTGACGGAGGCCGGGCACACGCCAATGCTATGCGCCTCGATAGGCTCGACACATGGACACCTCAGGGCTCGGCGCATTTCTCGAAGAACACGACTTCAACGGGGTTGTGCTCGTGCGAAAGTCCGGCGGCACCATCTTTGAGCAGGCATCGGGGCTCGCGAGTCGCCGCTGGAACGTGCCGAACACGCTCGACACACGCTTCGATGTCGCATCCATTACAAAGCTTTTTACGTCCGTTGCGGTGCTGCAGCAGGTAGGCAAGGGCAACCTCGACCTCGAGCTCTCGATTCACCACTACGTTGATGCGCTTGAGGGCACGCAGATTCCGATCGAGGTCAACCTTCTTCACCTGCTGACGCACACGAGCGGCATTCGCGACGACGCCGACGAGGAAGACGGCGAGTCGTATGAAGACCTCTTCGTCGACACTCCGAACTACCGCTTTATCGACACCAAGGACTACCTGCCGCAGTTCGTCAACAAGGAGCCCAACGCGGCGCCCGGTGTCGAGTGCCGGTACTGCAACGTCGGGTACATCCTCGCCGGGCTCGCGCTCGAGAAGGTCACCGGCGTTCCCTACCGCCAGTACGTCTTCGACGAAGTCTTCGCCGCGGCGGGTATGAGTGACTCGGGCTTCTACGACCGCCGTGACGCGGCCCCGCGCATTGCCGAGGGCTGGGACCGTCGCGAAGACGGCACCTGGAAGTCGAACATCTTCAGCTACCCGCCCATCGGTTCGCCCGCAGATGGCGCCCACGTGTCGGCCGCCGATCTGCTCAAGTTTCTCGATGCCGTGCAAGACGGCCGTCTGCTCGACGCCGAGTACACCGAAGAGTTCTTCTCGCCCCAGGTCGAGCACGACGAAGAGACGAAGTACGGCTTCGGCCTCGAGTTCGATCTCAACGAAGACGGCACGGTGCGGTCGTATTACAAGGACGGCATCAACACCGGTGCGAGCGGAATCGTTCGCCACTACCTCGAGCAAGACATCGACGTTGTTGTTCTCTCCAACGAGGAAGACGGCGCATGGGATGTCATCACGGAGATCGACGAGCTCGTCGACTGACGGCGTTCTCCCAGCCTGCGCACCGTCTCAGGCAGCGCGGGCTAACGTGAAAATATGGCCCGTCGTAAGCAGCTCACTTCAACACGGGTCAATGGGTATGTCGACCTCCGCGAGTACGCGGCGATAGGTGACGGCCGCACCGTCGCCCTCATCGCACTCGACGGTTCGATTGACTGGTTGCCGATTCCCAATCTCGACTCGGCTCCCGCCTTCGCGCGCATGCTCGACTCGAGTAGCGGCGGGTGCATTGAGCTTGCCCCCGATGTGCAGTTCTCAGTCTCACGCCGCTACGTTCCCGGAACCAATGTTCTCGAGACGACGTTCACCACCGACGCGGGAACTGCGCGGGTGACCGACGCGCTCGTCACCGGTATCGCCGGGCGCCTGCCCTGGGTGGAACTCGCGCGCCGCATCGAGGGTCTCACCGGCACCGTGCGATTCCGGTGGAGCGTCTCTCCCGGCACGATGTTTGACGCGGCCTCGCCGTGGAAAGACGAGACCCCGAACAACACGGTCCTCCGCGTCGACGGTGTCACGCTCGCCGTGCGGGGAACTGATCACGGCCCGCGGGGTGGTGGTGACCGGGCGCTCGCCGGCACGTTTGTGACGAAACAGGGTTCGCACCATCTGGTGACCCTCGTCGGCACCGCCGACGAACCGCTGCACCTGCCGGTTGCCGAGAAGACCGATGTGGGAATCGACAGAACGATCGCCAACTGGAAGAACTGGTCGCGCGAGTTCAAGTACGAGGGCCCTTGGGCCGACAGCGTTCAGCGCAGTGCGCTCGCGCTCAAACTCCTGATCTTCGCGCCAACCGGCGCGATAGCAGCGGCCCCGACGACGTCGCTGCCCGAGAGTACAAGGGGCGGAAAGAACTGGGACTACCGCTTCGCCTGGGTTCGCGATGCCGCGTACACCGTTCACGCACTCACGCGCTTCGGCCTGCGTGAAGAAACTCACGCGTCGGTCGCCTGGCTCGTTCGAACGATTCGCGAGCACGGTCCCGAGCCGCACATCTTCTACACGCTCGACGGCTCGACCGCGGGCGAGGTGCACGAAGTTCCGGCACCCGGCTGGCGCGGCATCGGGCCGGTCGTCACGGGAAACCCCGCCGCCGAGCAGTCCCAGCACGGCGTGCTCGGCGACCTTCTCGGCATGATGCTCAACTACGTGCGCGCGGGCAACGTGCTCGACGAGCAGACTGCACACATGCTTCTCGCGGCCGCCGACCGGGCGAGCGACATCTGGCGCCAGCCCGACTCCGGAATGTGGGAGCTTCCCGAACTGCGTCGCTACACCTCGTCGATGATGGGCTGCTGGCAGGCGCTCGACTCCGCTGTCACGTTGTGCGAGCTGGGGCAGATCCCCGGCAGCCCCGATCGCTGGGCCCGCGAGCGAGACGCCATTGCCGAGTTCGTCAACGAGAAGTGCTGGTCAGAAGAGAGGCAGTCGTACGTTGCCTTCGAGGGCACGGATGAATTGGATGCCTCGGTGCTGCTGCACGCGCCCAGCGGTTTTGATCGCGGCGAACGCATGTCGCGAACCATCGACGCGCTGCGCGACGAGCTCGCTGTCGGCCCGCTGGTCTACCGTTACAGCGGGGCCCAGGCAGAGGAGGGCGCGTTCGTCGCCTGCTCGTTCTGGATGGTCGCCGCCCTGGCTTGCGTCGGTCGTCGTGACGAGGCGTCCGACCTTATGAACGAGATGGTCGCACTCTCGAACGACGTCGGCCTTTTCTCAGAGATGATCGAGCCGAGCGACAACTCGTTTTGGGGAAACCTGCCGCAGGGCCTGAGCCACCTCGCGCTCGTCAACGCCGCGATCACCTATGAAGAAACGGCGCCAGGGAGTTAGCCGAACAGCCCCTTCTTGCGCTTCCAGCCCTCGGCTTCGAGAAAGTCGAAGAGCGGCCCCTTGATCTTGTCGGAGTCAAACGACCACTTGAGCACCGGGCTGATGCCGTCTTCGGTGTTGTTGATGCCTCCGAGAGTAAAGCTAAACGACTTCTGAGAGCGCTTGCCCGAGAACGTGTTGGCTTCACCACCGAAGCGGATGCCGCCCGCGTCGATGTTCGAGCGCATCTCCGAGTCGACCTCGCGCGGCTTCCAGGTGCCCTTGCCCTCATCGAGCGTGATGATCACGGCGAACTTCTTATCGATCGTCTTGAACTCGGTCGGGTACAGCGACTGGGCACGAACGATGTCCCACTTGCCGATGATCTTGCCATCTTCGACCTCGTAGGTGAACGGGTTAGCGGGGTCGTTGAGCGTTGCGACCTTGGCGAGCAGCTCGGGAAGTGGAGTTGTCATGCCGCAAGACTAGGGCGTTCGCTACGCGGATACGCGGATGAGATTTGCCCACGGGTCATCAAACGACACAGTCTGTCCGTCATCGCGCGTCGCGACGCCGAAATGCTTGAGTCTTTCGGTGATGGATGCGACATCCTCTGTCGTCGGAACCGTGATGTCGATCTGGCCGAGGCCAAGAGCGGGGAGTCGCGGGCCGGCGCCTGCGGAGTTCCAGACATTCATCGCCATGTGGTGGTGGTAGCCACCCGCGCTCACGAAGAGTGCCGTGCCGCCGTAGTTGATCGTCTGCTCGAACCCGAGCTTGTCGACGTAGAAGTCGTGGGCGCTCTGCACGTCGCCGACCTGCAGGTGCACGTGCCCGACCGATGCGCCGCCGATCATCGGCTGGTCGACGGCCTCTTGCGTGAGGTTCTCCTGAAGGAACGCGTTCGGGTCGAGGTAGAGGGTACCCATCTCGATCGTGCCGTGGGTCCAGCTCCAGGTGGTTCGGTCGCGGTCCCAGTACAGTTCGACGCCATTGCCCTCGGGGTCGGTGAAGTAGAAGGCCTTGCTCACGAGGTGGTCGGAACTCCCGGTAAAGGTGTTCGGGTAGAGCTGCGCGACCGAGTAGACCGCGGCGGCGAGGGCAAGCTCGGTGTCGAAGAGGATCGCCGTGTGAAACAGCCCAGCATCGCGCGGGGACGCGTGCTTGAGCTCGGGAGCGTGCTCGAGAATTACAACGGGAGTGGTACCGCGCCCGAGGGTCACGGTTCCCGCCTCCTCGCTGAGCACCTGCAGGGCAATCGCATCGCGGTAGTACTTCGTCATTGCGTCGACGTTGCCCACCTTGAGCGTCACTGCGCCCATCGAGGTGTCAGCGGCGAGCAGGTTCGAGTTCGCGGTGGTCATTGTGCCCTTTCGGTGTTGTGCGGCGCTTGGGTATCTCACGCCGCACAGGAGCCAACTTAGTTGAGATCTCAAGTATTCCCATAGAGTGGATGCATGGCCCTCACCCGCGAGCAGAACGACGCCTGGCGTTCCCTCGTGCTTGCCACCCATGTGCTTGACGACGCACTCGACCGGCAGTCGCAGCGTGATGGCGGACTGCCGCACGCGTATTACAAGGTGCTCATCTTTCTGTACGAGGCACCCGACCGGCGCATGACGATGAGCGCGCTCGCCGAAACACTCCGCTTCTCGCTCAGCCGCATGACTCACGCCGTCGCGAGCATGGAGAAATCGGGCTGGCTGCTTCGGAGTGTCGACCCCGACGACCGCCGCGTGCGGGTCGTGCAGCTCACCGCCGACGGTGTTGCCCTCGTGCGCCATGTGTCGCCGCGACAGGTGACAGACGTTCGGGAGAAGGCCTTTGCGCAGCTCAGCCCGCAGCAGGTCGAGCAGCTCGCGGCGATTGGTCGCGCACTGGTTGCAGGGCTCGACGCCTGAGCTCGCGCCTGACCGGTGGTCCCGACCTCGCGCCTGACACTCGAGGCCGCCCTCGCGCCTGACCTCGCGCCTGACCGGTGGGGCCCGAGCTCGCGCCGCCCTCGCGCCCGACCGGTGCGGCCCGACCTCGCGTGACCCTCGGGGCCGCCGCGCGAGCTCGGGGCCGTCGCAACGGTGGCGGCCGCGAGTCCTAACGGCGGCCCCGAGCGACGCGGCCCCGAGCGACGCGGCCCCGAGCGACGCGGCCCCGAGCGACGCGGCCCCGAGCGACGCGGCCCCGAGCGACGCGGCCCCGAGCGACGCGGCCCCGAGCGACGTGGCCCCGAGCGACGCACCTCGCGACAGGGGATACGGCCGGCGACCCGACGAGCCCGGGCTCCGCACCGTGGCCCGGGTTGCAGCCCGTGCCGCCGTCGCGTGCCCGGGCGGCGACCGCGACATCCATGCCGCCGTAGTTCGCGACTGGGCCGAGCCTGTCAACCACCCGGCCGAGCCTTTCGGGGCTTGGCCGTTCATTAGGTAGTCTCATCCCCAGTGTGACGACCGATGGGGGTTTGTGCGTGAGCTGGCTGGTGAGCACCACAGTGCGTCGTTGGCGCGCGCAGTGGCGCCTCGTCGGCGCTGTGCTCGGCGTGACCCTTCTTGCCTGCACGCTCGTCACCGCCCTCGGCCTGCTCGTGACAACGACCGAGCAGAACGGTGTCAGCAGGGCTCTCGCCTCGCTGCCGACCGAGCAATCCCGCATCAGCATCGTGCTTCTCGACCCGAGCGAGACCGTCGCCGATACGACGCGGAATGTCGAGCAAGCGATCGGCGCGATTCTCGGGCCGGCGGCGAAACTCGACATTTCAAGCCTTTCGTACACGGGGCTCTTCGACGCCGATCTCGAGTCGACGAATCCCGCCCAGGCCTTCTACGCGGAGCTCGATGGCATCGAGCAACGGGCCGAGCTCGTCTCTGGTGAGTGGGCGGATGTCGCGGCTCCGCTCTCGATCGCCCTGCCCGAGTCGGCCGCTCAAGACTTTGATCTGGAGGTTGGCGATACCTTCACGGTAGAGGGCAACGAACTCACGATTGCCGGCATCTATGCTCCGCTCGATCCGGGCGACGAGTTCTGGAACGCCGACCCGCTCGGCGGCAACGGCAATGACCCGGCATTCCCCCGCCCGGGGATCATGGACTTCGAACCGGTGCACGCGTTCGGCCCGCTCATTGCGGCGCCCGGTGGGCTCGCTATCGCCGACGTGCGAGTCAGCCGCGCAGAACTCACGGTGCTGCCCGATCTCAGCGCGACGACCGTGCAAGAGCTTGGCCCCCTGACTGATCGCCTCGCTGACGGCGACTACAACGTGCGGCAGGAACTCAGCGGCGCGAGTTCGGGGGTTTTCTACGACTCGAACCTTGGCGTCGGTGTGCGTTCGGTCGCCGCGGGCCTCATCGTTACGCGTTCGACGGTGATCGTTGTGAGTCTTTTGCTGCTTGTGCTTGCCATCGCAGCGATCGGCCAGACGGCGCGGGTGCTCGCCGATGCTCGCGCGAGCGACAGGCAGTTGATGCGATCGCGGGGAGCCTCGACCGGGCACGTGATCTCGATCGCGATTGTCGAGGCCGTCGCTCTCGGTGTGATCACCGCGCTGCTGAGCCCCCTTCTCGCGACGCTCGTTTACCGTGCGTTCGCGGCTACCCCTGCCGCGGTCACGGCGGGGGTTCCGGCGGCGGCAACGCTCGACCCGCTCACGTGGATCACTTCTGCGGCGACCGCGTTTTTGTTCGTCATAGTTCTCGTGGCACCGTTGCTCACTCGGGGCTCCGCGACATCCGATGCAACAAAGAGCCGGGGTCGCCAGAAAGTCGCGCGCACGGGATTGGATGTCGCGCTGCTCGTTCTCGCCGGCGTCGCGTACACGCAACTGCAGTCGTACAGCACACCCGTTGACACATCGTCGTCGCTCGAGATTGACCCCATTCTTGTTGTCGGCCCGGCGATTGTGCTGCTCGCCGGTGCCTTCGCGTGCCTGCGGGTTCTGCCGCTCGTGGCGCGGGTGATCGCGCATTTCGGCTCACGGGCGAAGGGCATCGTGATTCCGCTTGCCGCGTGGGAGATCGGCCGCCGCTCGCAACGCGCCGCGACCGCAGTTCTGTTGCTGAGCCTCGCGCTCGCCGTCGGCACGTTCAGCCTCTCGTTTCTCGCGACCTGGCGGCAGTCCCAAGTCGATCAGGCGTCGCTCGCCGTTGGCGCACCCGCGCGAACTCTTGTTGAGCCCGCGGGCGACGCCTCGCCGGTCTTCCGCGCTGCTGGCCGGCTGGGCGGCGCGGAGGGCGCTGTCGGTGCGAACTTCGGCGGCAGCGGCCAGGCCGTGCAGGTTCTTGCGCTCTCGGCCGATGCGCGGTCGCTCATCGATCAAGGTCGGTTGAGCGAGCTGGGCGGTGAGGTCATCACCACGGGGCTGGGCTTCGAGCCTGCTGCATCGCAGGGCATCGACCTGCCGGGTCAGTTGAGCGGGCTCAATGCCAATGTGCGTTTTGGTGATGAGACGACTGCACCTCTCGGCATCACGGCGCTGGTCATCGCTGTACTCGAAGACGAGTCGGGGGTGTTGCACACCGTTAACTGGGAAGAGGTGCCCGTAGACGGAAATGAGCACGCCGTCGAGGGCATAACCGACCTCACGAATGTGCGCCTGGTCGGAGTCACCGCAACGTTTTTTGTAGGGGGTGGGTTCGAAAGTTCACAGAGTGTCCCAGCGGTGATTGACAATATCGAGCTTGTTCGGGCCGACGAGTCGAAAGAGCACGTCGAAGCTGTGACCGATGGTTGGTACGTTCTAGACAGTTACAAGAACTCGGTCGCGGCAGAGGCTTCGAGCGACGACCGACTGAGCTTCACGTCGGTCATTCCCGGCTCGTACTCGACAGTTCCCGCGGTCTTCGCCTATCTGGGCTGGCAACCCGAGAAGTACCTCCGGGCGGTGATACCCACCGAAATCGCTGTCACCGAACAGCTTCAGCCGCAGCAGCAGGTTGTGCTTTTTGTTGGCGGAGCGGCGATCACCATTGCCATCTCCGGCGACACCGAGGTTGCGCCCGGTTCGACGATCTACAGCGAGGTACAAGAGGGCAGCGTCAGCCCGACCGCGACAGTCGTCGTCGACCACACCCTTCTCCAACGAGCGCTCGTCGAGAGCGGCAGCTCGCGCGAGTTCGCCGACGAGTGGTGGGTCGACGTCGAACCGGGCGCGGGTGCGCGCTTCGTCAGCGAGAACCCCGACTCGGTGAGCTCAGAAGTGCTTGGGCTCGAACTGCAGGAGGCCCCGCTGCGCATCGCAACGCCGATAGCGCTCTGGCTCGCCATCATCGCGGGCGCCCTGCTCGCGGCGATCGGCTTTGTTATGCACACGACCGCGGGTCTGCGCAGCCGTCGGCTCGAACTCGCGCAACTTGCGGCCATCGGGGTTGCCCGGCCAAAGCTGCTCGCCCTTGTGACGATCGAGTCACTCATCACGGGCGCACTCGGCGCTGTTCTCGGGGCAGCGATCGGCATACTTCTCGCCCTTCTCGTTGGGCCACTCGTTGCATCCTCGCCCGACGGTAATCCTCCGGTGCCAAGTGTCATCGTCGAACTGCCGTGGGCGCAGTTTGCGCTGCTCGACCTGGGCGTCGCCATCGTGCTGGCCGGTGTGGTTCTCGCCGTCGCACGTGGCCGTGCTTTTGTGCGGCCCGCCGAACTTTTGAGATGGGGCGGCGAGTGATCACCATGACCCTGCGCCGCGCCGATCGCCATAT
>Ga0247740_1000791_pt1 | contig 14146 bp, 11 predicted proteins | sample UWRJL148409B2_FD_180942 | JGI IMG/M metagenome (GOLD analysis project Ga0247740, IMG submission 180942) | Plant litter microbial communities from Arlington Agricultural Research Station in Wisconsin, United States - UWRJ-L148-409B-2 | ecosystem: Environmental > Terrestrial > Plant litter >...
ACTGAGGGGAAGGCGCTCAGCGAAGCGTTGGCCGCGTGCGGGTTTGTGGCCTTCGAATCGTCGACCCAGGTCACGCCGTTCGCGACGGCGACGATCTCGGTTCGGTGAGAGTCCATGCGGAAGGTCGCGAGAGCGTCGCGAACAACCGCGGGCTCGACGCCAAAAGCGCGAGCGAGGGCGGATGCCGCGAGCACGTTGGCAACGGAGTGCGGCGCCGCGAGACCGGCCTTGGCGAGTTCGCCATGGGTTGTCAGTTCGAGGGCGGCGTTGTGGCGGTCCGCGTGGAATGCCCGGTCAACGATGATGTCGTCGACGACACCGAAGTCACTCGGCCCTGGCATGCCTAAGTCAAAACCTATTGCGCGACATCCATCGATCACTTCTGCTTCTTCGACCATGTGCTGGGTCGCAAGATCCGCCTTGTTGTACACGCACGCGATGCGCGTGTTGGCATAGACCTTTGCCTTCGCGGCGGCGTATGCGGCGGCAGAGCCGTGCCAGTCGAGGTGGTCGTCGTCGAGATTGAGGCACACGCTCGCGAGCGGTGACAGCGCGCCCTCGGGGCTCGAGTTGATCCAATGCAGCTGGTAGCTCGAGAGCTCGACAACGAGAACGTCGAAACCGATCGGGTCGCGAACCGCGTCGAGAACGGGAATTCCGATGTTGCCAACTGCGGCGACGCGCGCGCCCGAGGCGTTGATGATGTGTGCGGTGAGCTGCACCGTGGTCGTCTTGCCGTTGGTGCCCGTGACGGCTATCCACTCGGCGGCGCGCACCTTGTCGCGAACGCGCCAGGCGAGCTCGATGTCTCCCCAGATCGGAATGCCCTGTTCGGCAGCCCACAGCAAGAGCGGGTGGTCGGGGTGGAAGCCCGGTGAAACGATGAGTAGCTCCGCGTCGAAGTCGACGAGTTGCTGCGGGGGCTCGGTTAGATCGGCTTCGACGAGGGCGGCGCCGATGACGTCGAGAAGCTTCGCCTGCGGCTCCGGGGCGCTCGACGCGACGACAAGAACCTCGGCGCCGAGCTCGGTGAGGGTGTCCGCGACGGCGAATCCCGTGACGCCTAGGCCGAGCACACCGACGCGCAGGCCTTTCCAGTCAGCGTGCCAACTCGTGAGGGTTGTGAGATCGGTCACGGCTAGCGGCTAACCCATTCGAAGTAGAAGAGGCCGACGCCGACGGCGACAAACAAGCCGGCGATGAGCCAGAACCGCACGACGACAGTGATCTCTGCCCAGCCCTTGAGCTCGAAATGGTGGTGCAGCGGGCTCATCAGGAATATTCGTTTTCCCTTTGTGAGCTTGAAGTAGATGCGCTGCACGATGACCGAACCCGTGACGATGAGGAAGAGTCCGCCGATGAGCACAAGAAGAAGATCGGTGCGGCTGAGGATCGCAAGACCGGCGAGTGCTCCACCGAGGCCGAGCGAGCCCGTGTCGCCCATAAAGATCTGGGCGGGGCTGGTGTTCCACCAGAGGAAGCCGATAAGGCTTCCGGCGATCGCCGCGGCGATGACGGCGAGGTCCAGCGGGTCGCGCACCTCGTAACACTTGTCGAGGTTCTCATCGAGAATGTTTGCGAGGTTGTAGCACGACTGGTTCCACTGCCAGAAGCCGATGAAGATGTACGACGAGATCGCGAGGATCGAGGCGCCCGTTGCGAGACCGTCGAGGCCATCGGCGACGTTGACCCCGTTTGAGGCGCTCACGACGATGACGTTGACCCAGATCGCGAAGAGAATCGCCCCGGCGATGGAGCCGAAGACGGTGAGCTCGAGCCACTGAATCTCGCGAACTCCCGAGATGAAGACGTGAAGGGCGCCGTCGGTGTAGTTACCCGCGGGGCTCAGCTTGTTTTCATCGGGAAAGTTGACGGCGATGACTGCGAAGATGCTCGCGACGATGACCTGGCCGAGAATCTTCGCCCAGCCGCCAAGGCCGAGGCTGCGCTGGTTGCGAGTCTTGAGAAAGTCGTCGATGAAGCCGACGAATCCGAGACCGACCATCAGGAACATCACGAGGAAGGCGACGAGTGTAAACGGCTCGTTTGCGACGATGTGACCGACGAAGTAGCCGGTCACGGCTCCGATGATAAAGACGATGCCGCCCATGGTGGGCGTTCCGCGCTTTGCGTGGTGCGACTGCGGGCCGTCATCGCGGATGAACTGGCCCCAACCGAGCCGATTGAAGAGCTTGATGAACAGCGGGGTAAGAAAGAGTGTGAAGCCCATGGAGAATCCACCGGCGATGAGCAGTGCAATCACGCGCTAACCCCTCCCAATCGATCTCCGAGTGCCCCAAGCCCCGCGGCTCTCGACGACTTCACGAGCACAACGTCTCCGTTGTGCAGTTCATTGATGAGCAAATCGTATGCCTCCTCGGGGGTGCCGACGAGCAGCGACTCCCCGTCCCACGAACCTTCGAGGCCCGCGGCGTTGTGAATGTGTCGCGCGGAATCTCCCACAACGACAAGCTTCGCGATATTGAGTCGCACGACGAGTCGACCGATGCGGTCGTGCTCCTCGCGCCATTCGTCGCCTGTATCGCTCAGTTCGCCGAGCACGGCGATCGAGCGGCTTCCGTCGAGCGCGAGCTCGGCGAGGGTCTTGAGGGCTGCGGACGTCGAGTCGGCCGTCGCCTCGGCAGCGTCATTAATCACGAGGATGCCGGGAGCCGGGTACAGCGCGGTCATTGACCACTCCCCCGCACTCGTGACGGTCTCGACAGCGCTGATCGACTCGGTGAGGTCGTTACCCGCGGCAACCTGCGCTGCGATCGCGTCGAGTGCGAGATCGACGAAACGCTCGCCGATGAGGGCGAGCGTCACCGGTCGCCCGTCGACGGTGAAAGTTGTTCCCGCGCGAGTCACCCGAACGTCGTCGGCAACGAGCGAGTGCACGGGTGGCGCGCTCGAATCGGTCAGAAAGGGATTACTCACACCCAGCCAGCCTCGGCAAGCGCGGCGCGCGCTTCGTCACGGGCGGAGTAGGGGGTGCGCACACCCTGGATGTCGCGGTAGTCCTGATGTCCTGGGCCGGCCCACAGAATCGAGTCGCCCTCTTTGGCGAGTGAGACGGCAACGCGAATCGCACGCTCGGGCGGGCTCACCTCGTGAACCTCCGAGGGGTGCTCGGCGAGTGCTGCGCCCTCGAGAAGAGTCGCACGAATCGACGCGGCGTCTTCGAACCGCGGGTGGTGGTCAGTGATGACGAGAATGTCGGAGTGCTCGGCGCCAACGCGACCCATCTCGTGGCGCTTTGTTGTGTCGCGGTCGCCGTCGGCACCGAAGACCATAATCACGCGGCCGGTCGTTACCTTGCGCACGGCCCCGAGGGTCTGCTCGAACGCATCGGGGCTGTGCCCGAAGTCGACGTAAACGGTCGGGCCGCGGTCGCCTGAGACGCGCTCGGTGCGCCCGGGAAGGTACGCGTCGATGCCACCCTCGGGATGTTGTTCGTTCGGCTCGAGCGCCTGGCCGATTGCCTCGAGTTCGAATCCCGCCTCGACGAGCATCACGATGGCGAGGGCGCCATTGGCCGCCATGTGCCAGCCGATGAGCGGCACGCGCGTTGTGAGCGATCGACCCTCGGGGCCGGTGAGAGTGAACTCGGTGTACGCCGCGGTCTCTTCGTCGATTCTGACGTTCCACTCGCCGACGACACCCTCGGTCGCCGAGACGGTTGTAACGGGGATACGGGTCTCATCGACGACGCGCTGACCGTAGCTCGTGTCGAGCGAGATGACGCCGCGCTTGCCCCGCTCGGGCTGGAAGAGCGGAAGCTTCGCCTGGAAGTACTCCTCCATGTCGGCGTAGTCGTCGAGGTGGTCGTGGCTGAGGTTCGTGAAACCGACAACGTCGAAGACGATTCCGTCAACGCGGTTGCGGCTGAGAGCCTGGGCGCTCACCTCGACGACGACCGCACGCACCTCGCTTTCGCGCATACGCGCGAGAAGCGCGTGCATCTCGCTCGCCTCGGGAGTCGTGAGGCGGCTGACGACCGTGAGGTCGCCGATGTGGCGCTCCGCGGTCGAGCTCAGTCCCGTAACAAGGCCGAGCTGGCGCAGGATTCCCTCGAGCAGGTACGAGACGCTCGTTTTGCCATTGGTGCCGGTTGTGCCGAAGAGCAGTGGCGGGTGTTCCATCGTGCGGTAGACCCACGCGGCGATGTCGCCGAGGGCCGCACGAGGGGAATCGACGAGAACGATCGGCAGTCCGACCTCGGCTGCGATTTCGGCGCCGGCAGCATCGGTGAGCAGCGCGACAGCGCCACCTTCCTTAGCCTGCGCCGCGTAGCTCGCACCGTGGCTGTGTGCACCGGGAACTCCGACGTACAGGTCACCGGGATGAAGATCGGTCGTCGAAAGAGTGACGCCGGTGATCTCGACGCCGTCGAGCGAACCGCTGAACTCGAGGGCAAAATCATCGACGAGCCCGGCAAGGGATCGGGCCGAGGGATGCTCCGGTCGAAGGACCGTGGGAATCCGAGCGGTCACGCGGTTCTCATTTCTGCACTTGGGTGCCTCACCAGGTCTGGGGAATGTTAGGTGCGGGCTTTGTGGACGGTGTGACCTTAAAGGTCTTGATCACCTGGGTCATGATCTTTGTAAACGTTGGTGCGGCTGCACTTGAACTCTTTATCGTATCGGGCTTGCCGAACGTCAGAACAACCACGTACTCCGGGTTCTCTGCCGGAACCATGCCCGCGACCGAGATCACGTAGTCATCGCCGTAGACGCCGCCCTCGGCGATCTGCGCCGTTCCGGTCTTGGCCGCGACGCGGTAGCCGGGGATCTTCAGGTCAGAGCTCAACCAGCCCTGCGTGACAACGTTCTCCATCATCTGAACGGTCTGCTTGGCGGCCCGCTCGGAGACGGCGCGCACGCCCTCGGTCTCGGGCAGTTCGGTGACGGTGCCATCCGCCTGCTCGCAGCCTTCTACGAGGGTGAGCGGGAGGCGCACCCCATCGTTGCCGAGCGCCTGGTACGCGGACGCGACCTGGGCAGACGTGGTCGTCATGCCCTGGCCGAACGAGATTGCGTATTTGGTGATGTTGTCCCATTTGCTCGTCTCGGGCACATCGCCGTTCGACTCACCGTTGAACCCGACCGCTGTCTTCTGGTCGAGACCAAACTTGAGAAGGTAGTCGCGACGGGCATCGACGCCGAGCTTCTTCGACAGCAGCGAGATACCGATGTTCGACGAGTTCGTGATGACGCCGCCGGTCGTGTAGTTGATCGTGCCGTGAACGAAGGAGTCCTTGATCGATCCGCCGCCATCCACGGCGAGGCGACCGGGCGTCACAACATGGGTCGTCTGGGTGATCTTGCCCGCATCGAGCAGCGACGCAGCGGTGAGTGGCTTCATCGTCGAGCCGGGCTCGTACGGGGTGCTGAAGGCGAGCGAACCGAGCGCGTCACGCTTTGCCGCATTGAGGTTGTTCGGGTCGACAGTCGGGTAGTCGACGACGGCCATGAGGTGGGCGTCTTCGACGCGCACAACAACCGCAGTTGCCCAGTCGGCGCCAAGTTCCTTCGCGCGCTTACCAACAACCTGCTGAACGTAGTAGTTGAAGTCACTGTCGATCGAGAGCTTGAGCGTGCCCCCGGCCTTCGAGGCCTTTGTCGTCACGGTGCTGCCGGGAATCCGAACGCCGTCAGAGCCGCGCTCGTACACCGACGAGCCGTTGGTGTTGGCGAGGCAGGTGTTCTCGGTCAGCTCGAGACCGGTCTGCGCGCCATCCTTGCCCATAAATCCGACGAGGTTCGCCGCAACAGCGCCGTTGGGGTAGGTGCGACTCGGCACAACTTCGCTGTACACCCACGGAATCTTCAGAGCCTGCACGGCGAGAAGCACCTTGAGCGTCTTCTTCTTCGCGATATAAGCGTGGTTGGATGTCGGATTCGAAGTCAGAGCGGAGCGAACATCTTCTTCGGACTCACCCGTCGCCTCCGCGAGCTCAGCGACACCCTGCTCGAAGGGGATCTTCACTGTCGTCGTTTTGTCGCCCGTGACCACCTTGCGCGGGAACGTCGCCTCGATCACACGCGGCGACGCGGTGATGTCGTATCGGTCGACGCTGCCCGCGAGCACAACACCGTTGGTGTCAACGATCGAGCCGCGCGCCGCGTAATCGGTGACCGTGATCGATCTCTTGCCGAGTGACTCGGTGTTCAGTTCTTCTGCGCGAACGACCTGAATATCTACGAGTCGCCCAACGAAGAGTCCGACAACCAGAAGGATTCCGAGAATCGAGGCCGCGAGGCGCCGCCTCGTTTTGCGTGAGTTGTCCACGTATTTCCCTACGAACTAGCTGGCTACCGGGTCACGGGTGAAGGAAGTGTCCCTGGAGTCGACGCTACGTTCGATGCCGGCTTTTCGATCGAAGGCGCGCCCGAGTCTGGCTCTTGCTCAGTTGTGGAAGCGGCAGTTCCCGCGCCCGCTGTCGCGAGACCCTTGAGCAGCGCGTTGGGAACGAAGTTTCTACCGTCAACGAGCTTGCTGCCCTCGCCGGCGGCTCCCGCCGAGCCAAGAACCTTGCCGTCGGAGAGACGAAGGAACATCGGGGTGTCGCTGCTGATGACCATTCCGAGCGACTCGGCGGTCTTTGCAAGGTTCTGCGGCGACTTGAGAAGATCGAGCTCTTCGCCGAGTGCCTGCTCCTGGCGCGCGAGATCGCGCTGCTCGACTCGGAGCCCGGAGATTTGGTACGCGCCATCCGCGAGAACGATGCTCAAGAGAAGCTGCGCCATAAACAGGGCGAAAAGCGCGCCCACCGTCACGAGCGCGTAGAAAACCTTCGGACGCGACCGACGCTGCGAACGCGTCGGGGCTACCTCGATGTGGCGAGGCTCCGGCGCGTGCGGGCGCGGGTTTCTCTGGGGTGTCGCGTAAGCGAGGTTCGTGCTCATTCGACTCTCCTCAGTCGTTCTGCGGCGCGGAGGCGCACCGACGTTGCTCGGGAATTGACGGCTCGTTCTTCTTCTGAGGCCATTTCTGACCCGCGAACGAGAAGCTTGAACTCCGGCTTGTGTTGCGGCAGCTCCACGGGAAGACCCGCGGGAGCCGTTGACTTCGACCGCTTGGCGAGGATTCGCTTGACGATCCGGTCTTCGAGTGATTGGAACGAGAGGATGACGATGCGTCCACCCACCTCGAGCAGGTCGAGGGCCGCGGGAACCGCGCGTTCGAGAACGGCGAGCTCCTGGTTGACCTCGATGCGCAGCGCCTGGAAGACGCGCTTCGCGGGATGCCCAGCACGCTGCACTGCTGCGGGTGTCGCGGCGACGATGATCTCGTTCAACTGAGCAGAGCGTGTGATCGGCTCGACTTCGCGCGCCTGCACGATTTTCGAGGCGTAGCGCGGCGCGAGCTTCTCTTCACCGTATTCGTAAAAGATGCGTCGCAGTTCGAGCTCGCTGTACTCGGCGAGGATGCGCTCTGCGGTGAGCTCAGAGGTCGGATCCATCCGCATGTCGAGCGGTGCGTCTTTCGAGTACGAGAAGCCGCGCTCCACCTCGTCGAGTTGCAGCGATGAGACGCCAAGGTCGAAGAGCACACCGCTGACGTGCGTGTGACCGATCGAGTGAACGGCCTCGGTGATTTTGTCGTTGACCGAGTGAACAAAGTGAACGCGATCGGCGAAAGGCGCGAGACGTTCTTTCGCTATAGCGAGTGCGTGGGTATCACGGTCGATGCCGAGAAGAACGAGCTCGGGAAAGCGCTGGAGAAAGGCTTCGGCGTGGCCGGCCATTCCGAGAGTGCCATCGACGAGAACTGCTCCGGGCTGCGCAATAGCGGGGCCGAGCAGTTCGATCGTTCGCTCGAGGTTGACCGAGACGTGAATGTCGTTGTGTGTCATAAGTAGTGAGTTGTTCCGGATCGTTGGCCCTGATCCCCATCCGTCCGACCTGTCACCGGGGAAGTGTGACAGGGCGTATGAACGGCTGGGAGTCAGAACCAAGGAGCTAGAAGAGTCCCGGAATCACCTCCTCGGCGGTTTCAGAGAACGCTGTTTCCTGTTCGTTGTAGTAGGCGGTCCACGCCTCGGAGTCCCAGATCTCAACGCGGTCGCCCGCGCCAATCACCGTGAGGTCGCGACCGAGTCCCGCGTACTCGCGAAGAGCGACGGGAATCGTTATGCGGTGCTGGCTGTCCGGTCGTTCCTGGCTCGCTCCGGAGAGGAACATGCGAAGAAAGTCGCGGGCCTGCTTGTTGGAGACGGGCGCCTTGCGGATCTTCTCGTGAACACCCTCGAACTCACGCTCGCTGTACACGTACAGGCAACGCTCTTGTCCTCGGGTGATGACGAGACCTGACGCGAGTTCGTCCCAGAACTTCGCGGGAAGAATGACGCGGCCTTTGTCGTCGAGCTTGGGTGCGTGGGTGCCTAGAAACACGTGTGCACTCCCCTCACTCTCCGGCCCAGGTTTAGGTGATCTCCACTTTACTCCACTTTCCACCACAAAAGGGAGAAATTCGGCGAAACTGGGAATATACCGGCGTGACACCCCAGTAAATGCTTGGGTTTAGCGGGTGGAGGGAAGTGGCGCCCTCAGGGGCATTAGAGCACAAAAAAAGGGGCCGACCCGAAGGTCGACCCCTTTTAGGAGAAAGTGCGAGAGTTGTTACTGCTGGCCGCGCTCGTCCTGGCGCTTGTCCCAGCGGTCGTTGAGTCCGTCCATAAAGCTTGAGGAACGCTGCCTGCTCGACGCGGCCTGCGGTGCGGCGCTCTCGTGGGCAACTCCGCGACGCGGCGGCGCGAGAGCCGTGAGCACCCCGGCGAACATCACAATGAAGCCGGCAAGACCGAGAAGCGGAAGCTGGAACACAACGCCCGAAACCAAAACGGCGATCCCGGCGATGACGACGAGAACGCCGATCGCAACAATCGTGTAATTGGGCTTGCCGCGACGCTGGCCAACGGTGGCGACGAAATCAGCGTCGTTTTGATAGAGATTGCGCTCCATCTCTTCGAGGAGTCGCTGCTCCTGCTCAGAAAGTGGCATCCTGTTCCCCTCAGCCTCGGGATTAGTGGCCCGGTTGTAGAAGTCAATAGTACGCCTCGTGAGCATCGCTAGGCTAGGAGCGTGGCTGAGAGTACGCGGTTAGTCGACCTGGTCCAGGACCGCATAGACAAGTTCCTGGCGGATCGGGCTCCTCAATTGACCGCCATCGCGCCGGAGTTAGAGCCGCTCATCGGCTTTTCTCGTGATTTTCTTTCAGGAGGCAAACGCTTCAGAGCGCTCTTCTGTTACTGGGGTTGGCAGGCTGTTTCGAACGCCGAACCGGGCTTCGACGTGCTCGCCACGGCTGGCGCAGAGACCGAGCTCCCAGCCGTTCTTCAGGCTGGGACGGCGCTCGAGCTCTTTCATGCGGCCGCCCTTGTGCACGACGACATCATGGACAACTCCGACACGAGACGTGGCGCGCCCTCCGCTCACAAACGCTTCGAGGCACTGCACAAAGACGGCGAGTGGATCGGCAACTCCCGCACGTTCGGCACATCCGCGAGTCTCCTGCTCGGAGACCTACTGCTCAGTTGGAGCGACGAGCTGTTCGACGGCGCCCTTCGTAAGCTATCCAGCGTGGATGCCTCGGCAGCGGCTCGAGCAGAGTTCAACCTCATGCGCACGGAGGTGACTGTTGGCCAGTACCTCGACATCCTCGAAGAGAACGCCTGGCTGCGCCACCCCGATGTCGAGCTTCTCCCCCGTGCTCACCGCGTCATCGTCTATAAGTCGGCGAAGTACAGCGTCGAGGCGCCGCTCTCAATCGGCGCGGCGCTTGGCGGGGCCAACGCCGCTCAGCTCACCGCGCTTCGCGAGTTCGGCCTGCCGCTCGGCATCGCCTACCAGCTGCGCGACGACATGCTCGGGGTGTTCGGAGACCCGGCCGTGACCGGCAAGCCCGCGGGCGACGACCTTCGCGAGGGCAAGCGCACTGTGCTTATTGCTCTCGCACGCGCAGCTCTCCCTGCCAATGCTCGCAACATTCTGGATGAGTTGCTCGGTGACCCCGACCTCGACGCAGAACAGGTCAGCATGCTGCAGACGGCTATTCGTGACAGCGGCGCGATCGATCAGGTCGAACGCATCATCGACCGCAACGTCGGGCTTGCGAAGTCGGCGATCGCCGACGCTCCGTTGTCGGCGTCAGCGCGCTCGCAGCTTCTTCAGCTCGCTGACACGGTTATCCGTCGCACGGCATAGCGGTCGCGAAGCTGCGGCTGTGCTCGCGGCCCAGCAGCGGCGCAGCAGGGTGAGAGCTTAGAAGCCCAGCGCTTGGGCCACGCGGCGAACCTCTGCCTTGCGGCCGGCACGCAGCGCTTCGATCGGCGACGTGCCGAGGCTGTCTTCCGCGTCGAGAAGCCAGTCCATCGCTTCGTCGTCAGAGAAGCCGGCGTCGCCAAGCACAACGAGGGTGCCCTTGAGCTCTTTGAGCGGCTCGCTACCCGAAATGAAGAGCGCGGGCACTTTCCACACGCCGTCGATCTTGCGGGCGAGCAGAGCGCGGTCTTCGATGAGACGGCGAACCTGGCTGACCTTGAGGCCGAGCGCTTCTGTGAGGTCGGGAACGGTGAGCCAGAGAGTATCGGGTGAATCAGTCACGGGTTAACAGTGCCACGACGGTGCGCCGATCGCTGGCAAAACCCACCGGTAAGCCAAATGTTTCGAACAGATTAACTCAAACCACATGAGCCCCACTAATTGACAGTGGGTTATATCTGTGTCAGCGTGGATGATCGACGTGTCACAGCGTCGTCCTGGCCGGGAAGCATGACAGAAGCACTACGGGGAACACTCATGACCGATATCACGGAGTACGAATCGGGAGCAACGGCGCATAACGTGCTGTCGGGACTCGTTCCCACGCAGCAGTACGACGACCCTCACCGCGCGAAGCACTCGCTTCCCCGTGAGTCGGCGTTCGCCAAGAACCTCTTCGCCACGGTGCCGATCGTTCTCGTCGGCTCGATGGCAATGAGCATGAACCTCACCGGGCCGGTCTCGCCGGTTGACGCCAAGCCCTCGCCAAAGCCGAAGACCGAGACCTCCAATCTCGGACAGGGACTGCGCTCCACGACAACGGCTGCCGCAACGCCCACCGTCGCCGCTGTTGCCACGCCCGTCGCGAAAGCCGCAGTCGCGGTTCCCAAGACCTACAAGGTGCAGGGTGGCGACACGGTCAGTTCGATCGCGGGCGCATACGGCCTCTCGACAGCCTCGGTTCTCGCCCTCAACGGCCTGAGCTGGAAGTCGATCATCTACCCCAACCAGGTGCTTCAGCTCAGCAAGACGGGCACCTCGGTGACAGCACCAGCAGCGACCGTCACGGTGGCTGCCGCGACATCCACTGCGAAAAAGCACACTGTCGTCAAGGGAGATACCCTCTCGGGCATCGCCAAGAAGTACGCGGTGACACTCGCTGCGATTCTGAGCGCCAACAACCTCAAGGTCACAAACGTCATCTACCCCGGGCAGAAGCTCGTTGTACCGGCGAAGGCCGCATCAACAACGCCGCCCGCGCAGACGCCCGTTGTCGTTACGCCGAAGCCCACGACGTCTGCAAAGAGCCACCTCATCAAGAGCGGCGACACCCTGTCGGCGATCGCCAAGAAGTACGGCGTGACGCTCACGGCACTCGTTTCTGCGAACAAGATCAAGCTCACGACGATCATCTACCCCGGACAGAAGCTCGTGATCCCCGGCGCCACAACGACGCCGCCGGTCGTCACAGAGCCACCAGTCACTACGCCTCCCGTCGCCGACCCGCCCGCTGCGGTCAACGGCACCCACGTCATCAAGAGCGGCGACACCCTGTCGGCGATCGCCAAGAAGTACGGCATCACCCTCACGGCGCTGCTCAACGCAAACGGCCTCAAGGCGACGAGCATCATCTACGCGGGTCGCACGCTCATCATCCCCGGTGTTGTGACGACAACGCCCGCGGGAACCGGCGGAACAGTCACGCTGCTCTCTGGTGCGCAAGAGACCAACGCGAAGACGATCATCAGCGTGGGGCGCAGCCTCGGCGTGAGCGACTACGGAATCATCATCGCTCTCGCGACGGCAATGCAGGAGTCGACGATGCGCAACATCGACTACGGCGACCTCGACAGCGTCGGCCTCTTCCAGCAGCGCCCGAGTTCGGGCTGGGGAACCGTCGCGCAGCTCACAACGCCCTCGTACGCTGCGAAGCTGTTTTACGGCGGACCGTCAAACCCCAACAAGGGAAAGACCCGCGGCCTTCTCGACATATCGGGCTGGGAGAAACTCACTGTCACCCAGGCCGCACAGAAGGTGCAGATCTCTGCGTACCCCAACGCCTACGCGAAATGGGAGGCCTCGGCGCGCTTCTGGCTCAAGGATCTCGGATAACGAACCGGGTGCAATCCTGCCCCGAGCCGTGTTTGAGCGGGCTCTCCCAGTTGCCGAACTTTAGAATCGTGTCGTGAACACGAATAGCAGCGACCCCATGATTGGCCGTCTCATCGACGGCCGGTACCAGGTCCGTTCACGAATCGCGCGCGGCGGAATGGCGACCGTCTACGTTGCGACAGACCTGCGACTCGAGCGCCGTGTTGCGCTCAAGATCATGCACGGCCACCTCGCTGACGACGCCGAGTTCAAAGAGCGTTTCGTTCAAGAAGCTCGCTCCGCCGCACGACTCGCTCACCCCAACGTCGTCAACGTGTTCGACCAGGGTCAAGACAGCGACATGGCCTATCTGGTCATGGAATACCTTCCGGGCATCACGCTGCGCGACCTGCTGCACGAACACAAGACCCTCACGACCGAGCAGACCTTCGACATTCTCGAGGCCGTGCTTTCCGGCCTGGCTGCCGCTCACAAGTCGGGCATCGTGCACCGCGACCTCAAGCCCGAGAACGTGCTTCTCGCCGATGACGGGCGCATAAAGATCGGCGACTTCGGTCTCGCGCGGGCAGCAACGAACAACACGGCGACGGGCGCAGCGTTGCTCGGCACTATCGCCTACCTCTCCCCAGAGCTCGTCACTCGCGGCATCGCCGATACCCGCAGCGACATCTATGCGGTCGGCATCATGATGTACGAGATGCTCGCGGGCGAGCAGCCGTTCAAGGGCGACCAGCCCATGCAGATCGCCTACCAGCACGCGAACGACTCGGTGCCGACACCGTCGACAAAGAACCCGCGCGTTCCCGCCGAGCTCGACGAGCTTGTGCTCTGGGCTACGGCACGCGAGCCCGACGAGCGTCCGCGTGACGCCCGCGCCATGCTCGAGCAGTTGCTCGAGACGCAGAACCAGATGCAGACGGCACTGCCGAACGCGACATCCACCCAGCGAACAATGGTTCTGCCGAGTGCGCCGGTCGGCAACGACAACGAAACGCAGGTGCTTCGGCCGCAGCAGGCGATGGCCGTTGCCCTCGCAGACACCGGCGGCGTGGATGGCGCTACTCACGCTCTCGCAGTGATCTCCGACAAGCGCAAGGCGCGCGGCTGGTGGCTGCTCGGGCTCGTGTTGCTTCTTGCAGCACTTGCCGGTGGCACCGGTTGGTGGTTCGGCTGGGGACCGGGATCGACGGCCGCGGTGCCCGAGAGCGTCGTAGGCCTGAGCCCCGAGGCAGCAACAACTGTCATCACCGATGCCGGCCTCGTCGTCGCGGGCGAAACCGTCGAGGTCTTTGACCCCTACGTCGAGATCGGCGCCGTTGCGGCGACCGACCCGGAGGTCGGCGTTGCAGTTCCGCGCGACACGATTGTGACGCTGAAGATTTCCAAGGGGCCAGCGAGCCTCGACGTTCCCGAGTTCGCCGGCCAGCCGGAAGACGAGGTAACCACCCTTCTCGAAGAGACGGGATTCATCGTCGACGCCGACGCCCGCTCCGAGCGCTTCAGCGCCAAGATCGCCGCAGGTTCTGTGATCGGAATCCGTGGGGTCGACGAGAACGGCGAGACGTTCTCGATCAAAGCCGGAGACCAGTACTTCGACCAGGGCACCGTCATTCTTATCGTCTCGGTCGGTCCGCTTCCCGAGGTTTCGGGCAAGACCTTCGAAGAGGTGACCACGCTGCTCGCAGCGGCCGACCTCACGGGCGTACAGGGCGGATCCGCCTACAACGACTCGATCGAAGAGGGCCGGGTCATCGAGGTGCAGTCGAAGG
>Ga0247740_1000792_pt1 | contig 14142 bp, 14 predicted proteins | sample UWRJL148409B2_FD_180942 | JGI IMG/M metagenome (GOLD analysis project Ga0247740, IMG submission 180942) | Plant litter microbial communities from Arlington Agricultural Research Station in Wisconsin, United States - UWRJ-L148-409B-2 | ecosystem: Environmental > Terrestrial > Plant litter >...
GTTTTTATCACATGTATGGTTGAAGTACTTTTGAAAAAACTAATCATAAAACACAACAAAAATGGAAGCACAAATTAAACACTACGAAAACAAACTGGCCTTCGAAATGGATCCTTCTGATTTATTTGATGCTTTGAACAATGGTGAGAAAGTAATTGTAATTGATGCAAGAAAAGCATTTGGTTTTGAAGCCGAACATATTCCAACAGCTATTAATATTCCGCACAGAGAAATGACGGCTGAAACTACAAAACATCTGGAAAAAGATGTTTTGTACGTGACGTATTGCGACGGAATTGGATGTAACGCTTCGACAAGGGGCGCTTTGAATATGGCAAAATTAGGTTTTAAAGTAAAAGAATTAATGGGAGGAATCGAGTGGTGGAAGTTTGACGGTTACGCCACCGAAGGAACAAAGGGAGTAAAAGCAGGATTGAAAATTGAATGTGCCTGTTAAAGAAAAAGGGCAAACTTTAATTTTAAAGTTTGCCCTTGATTTTTGATTTATATCCGAATTATTCGATGACAATATTGTTTTCTGCCGCAATTTTTTTGAAAACATCTTCTTTGTTTTCTTTTACCATTTTTTGATAAATAGCTCCCATAAGCATTTCGGTGTCTTTTGAATATTCTGATTTGTCTGCAGTATATATTCTGTGGGCTATAAAAATATCGTTCAATGCTTTTTCGTCATTGTTGAGTTGCAGGTAGTTTTTTCCGGCGCCAAAATATCCTTCAGCATTGTTGGGCTGATGTTTTATAAGCCTTTCGTAATAATCGATAGCCGTTTTATAATCTGATTTTAGCGAATAAACTACTCCAATATTCATTAAAGCATATTCGCCTTCAGGATATATTTCGAGTGACTTTTTATAATATTTTATGGCGTTGTCATAATCATTTAATTGTCTGTAACAAACAGCCAGATCATCTAAGGCCAAAACAAACTTTGGATCTTGTTTTAATGCCATTTGCAAACCTTCTATCGCTAGTTTATACTTTTGAGCCTGCATAAAATCTTTTGCAATGATATAAGAATTTTGTGCCTTTTCATTTTTAGAATCACTATAATAAATATCTGATTTGTTTTCAGGTGTTTTTGGTAAAAACTTCGAACAGGTTTTGGCAATAGTTTCATCTGATTTTTGAAGCAGAGACTTGATTCCTTCTACCGTATTAATGCCTTCTCTTACTTTTGCATCTTTATCCTGCAAAACTACTTCTGCCATCGAATTGGTCAAACAATTTCTGTAGATTTCTTCATTTACTTCTTTGCTTTTTTCCAGGCAAGTGCAAGCTTTAGCAGCTATTTTTTCTTCTAAGGTCTGACTCTTAGCATTGAAAAAACTTAAAGTAATAAAAAGCAGAAATGTTTTCTTCATAATGGTTAGGTTAGAAAAGTTTATTTATTCTGGTCTTACAGCAGGTTTTAAACTGTCTTTTGTAATAACAGTGCTATCTTTTACCGCTGTTGCAGGTGCAAGAGGAGTTACCGGTGCTGTATATTTTTTTATTTTTTGTTGAATTAATATAGCATCATTTAAAACAAATGGAGTAGGCATCATCCAGTCGCTTCTTGGTTTTATTTGTAATAACGGATTTGTCATTAAATCGAATGAACTTTCGATTAAATCCATATCAAAAACAGAAGATTTATTAATATAGAAATCCATGACAAGCGGTTCATTGCCTACAACATAATAGCATAGTATTTTTGCACCATCTCTTTCTAAACGGTTTCCTTTTTCTCCGGAAGTTGCGACACCATTGGCTTTAAAATTAAAAAATGTCATTTTAGGATTCGCGTAAATATCGTAACGATTGACTTTTCTGTTTGGAGTAATTTTAATTTTTAAATATCTGTTATTGCCAACAACACTGTCTTTTAGGAAAGCAATCGTTGGTTTTGGAATATCAACAACAGGAGCAATTGCGCTGTAAGTAAATCCGGAATTGTATTTGCTGGCTAGAGGCAATGAATTTAAACCAACAGCTTTTTGATTTTTTTCTCCTAAATAGGTTTTAGTCCATTCGTCTAAATTGACATCATAAGTGGTCCAGACAGCAGAGTTGGTATTGGCATTATAAACATATAATAAACTGTTTGATTTTGCTTCTCCGTGTTGGTAGCCAGAATGGTAACCCGCATAAATAAAGAATCCGATAGAAACGGCAAAAAAGAACATAGTCCATGCTCCTTTTTTAAAGAAGTCACCAAATACAGGAAGTAATAATCCGAAAAGTAAAACGGTTAGGATAGCACTTCCAAAAAGAATCTTTAAACCTAAACCAACTGGAAACATCACAATAAAAGGCGCAATAATGGCCAATGCAGGAATGCTGAATAATAAATTTACGCCTAAGCTATAGTGTTTGGTAATGACAAAAATACCGAATAGCATAATGCCAAAATAAACCGGAATAATCAGGAATCCAGCGCCTGTTAAGCTATTTGCCAGAAATGCATTGATGATAATCCAAAGCAGCAAAGGTGCTACAAAATGATTCATTGTGATTTTTGCTTCTGAAAAATGATGGTAGAAAGCAAAAGAAATGGCGATACTCAGCGATACAAAAGCACCAATGTAAGCATGTCCGTTATAAGTAAATCCGTTAAGGAGATCTGAATATTGAGGATAAATTTGAAGTAAAATTTTCCATCCTAAAAAAGTAACTAATCCTGAAATAATGATGGCGCCTAAAAGAGGAACAAATCCTCTGAAAATTTCTCTGAAAGTAATGACACGCTTGGCTTTTCCTACAAAAATAAAAAGAATCAATAAACCTAAAGCAATAATCGTCATTGGAAAAACCCAGGTAAAGGGATAACTTATGAAAGAGAACGGAACGCTGAAATAGACATCATCTTCTGCAGAATCAGTAGCGTTCAAATCAACATTCGAAAAGTATTTTAGTAAAGGCATTAAATACGTTCCCTGATGTTTTAATGTGGTTTTGCTTAAATGCTGAACATCGTCTTGTTGCGTATGATAATTATAATGCCCGTCGATAAAAGCAAAATTAAAACCCTGAATATTTCCCTGTTCTCTAAAAACGGTTAAATCAGTATCGTTAGGAAGCATCTTATAAATACTGTACATGAGCGAATTCGAAACCGGATATTGGGTTTTTGCATTGGCAAATTCTTTTACAAGCGCCTGATTTCCCTTGTTGGTTTCCATTAACATGTAACTTGGTCCTGAAGAACCTCTTGCTTCAAAATTGATCACAAGTCCAACTTCTTTTGCCCATGGATGTTTGTTTACAAAAAGAGCAGCTCCGTTTAAACCCAATTCTTCGGCATCAGAAAAAAGAATAATAATATCGTTTTTATGGGGTTGCTTGGCGTATAAAAAAGCACGAACTCCTTCTAAAATAGTAGCAACTCCTGAGGCATCGTCGCTGGCACCTTTAGAAAATGAATGCGGTGCACTGTCGTAATGAGATAAAAGTAATAGCGCTTTTGAGCTATCAGTTCCTTTAATTCGGGCCAGAATGTTTTTAGACTTTACTAATAATCCTTTATCGTTGAGGGTAAAACCTTCCTGAATAGAGGTTTCCAATCCAATCCTATTGAGTTCAAGTTTAAGATAATTGGCAACCAGTTCATGATTGGTCGAGCCAACATAATGTGGTTTTTGCGCAATAATTTCGACTTGGTTTAGCGCTCTTTCGGTAGAAAAATCAGCAAGAGCTTCTTCATCTTTTGAAATCCACTGTGGCATCATCGAGGCGTATATGATGCCAAGAATGGCTAAAATGCAGATTATGGCCAGAATTGAGGTGGGGTTTTTCTTCATTACTTACTATATTTCTTTTTTAACAAGCATAAAATAATCATTGTCCAAAGATCGATATCCCTGATCATACAGGAAATAGTAGGTATTCCCTGTTTTGGTCTGCAAGATATTGGTAAAGAATTCGAAATCAAAACCTTTGTTGATCATTTTATCCCTTGTTGCTTTAGATTTTCCATCAGTATTTAATTCACACAAAATACGGTAATTTTTTCGTAATTTGTTGTTTACATTCCTCATGAAATTAGTACTGTCTTTATTTATTTTATTATTGTAGGCATTTCTACAGCTGTCTGAACAGAATTTTTTGTCTTCGCGGCCTACAATTTTTTCCGAACATTCGAGACATGTTTTCATGGTTCAATCTTTTTAATTTCATATAAATCGGTACGTCGGTCTTTTAAAATCCTCACACTTCCGTGCTCGTGAAGTTGTTTAAGTAAATTCAAATCGACATCGACAATTAGCGTCATCTCAGTATTTGGAGTTGCTTCTGCCTTTATACCATTACTAGGAAAAGCAAAATCTGATGGTGTAAACACAGATGCCTGTGCATATTGAATGTCCATATTATTCACTTTTGGTAAATTCCCCACGCAACCTGCTATGGCTACATAACACTCATTTTCTATGGCACGAGCCTGCGAACAATGTTTTACACGAGTGTACGCATTTTGTGTATCGGTTAAGAAAGGAACAAACAAAATATTCATCCCTTCATTGGCCAGAATTCTTGAAAGTTCGGGAAACTCAACGTCATAACAAATCAGGATTCCAATTTTACCACAATCAGTATCAAAGGTTTTAAAGTGCGATCCGCCTTTCATTCCCCAATGCTGTACTTCGTTTGGTGTAACGTGAATTTTAGTATACATTTCTGATGTACCGTCTCTTTTGCATAAAAAACCAACATTGTACAAGTTACCATTGTCTAAAAGCGGCATGCTTCCGGTAATGATATTGATGTTATACGAAATAGCAAATTCCTGAAAACGTTTTCTGATAGGATCAGAATATCGGGCAAGTTCACGAATGGCTTCGGCTTCAGATAAATGATTGTAATCGGCCATCAAAGGCGCAATAAAAAGTTCCGGAAACAAAGCAAAATCTGCCCCATAACCTGAGACGACGTCGATAAAAAATTCTGACTGTTCAAAAAATTCCTCCAGATTATTCAGTTGGCGCATTTGCCATTGTACCAATCCTAAACGAATAACGCTTTTTTCAAGATTAATTAGCTTTGGACTTTCATCGTAATAAACATTGTTCCATTCTAAAAGAACCGCAAATTCTTTGGATTCTTCGTCACCTTCAAGATAGTTTTTGATAATTCGCAAAACGTGAAAATCATTACTCAACTGAAATGAAAGTACCGGATCGTGTAATTCTTTATGTTTTACTTTATCGATGTACACTCTTGGTGTCATCTTTTTTGAGTGTTGAGAATAATTTGGAATTCTTCCGGCAAAAACAATTGCTTTTAGGTTTAATTGCTCACACAGTTCTTTACGCGTATCGTATAAACGGCGGCCTAAACGCAAACCGCGATAATTAGGATGGATAAAAACGTCTATACCGTACAATATTTCCCCATCTGGATTATGAGTCGAAAAAGTATAATCGCCTATAATTTGTTTGTAATTGTGTCTTTTGTCTACTAATTTTTCGTCGACAATTAGTGATAATGCTGATCCTACAACTATACCATCTACTAGTATAACCAGTTGGCCTTCAGGGAATATCGAGAGTAATTTTTTTATATCGTTAGGTCTCCAGTATGAATTCGCCATTTCAGGATACGATTCAACCATTGAATTTTTTAACTGCTGATAGTCGTCGAATTCTAAATTTCTTAATTCAACTTTATTGATTTGTGTTTGCATTGTAGTATGATTTATGTTAAATATACAAAGAAATATTTCCATTTACAAACGCTTACAAATAGTTACAACCGAAAGTAATTACTTTACAACCGATTATTTTTTGGAGTCTGTCGCATCTTTGCCCTGTTGAATTTGATAAACGAATTCTTTATATACGAACATTTAAATATTACACGCCATGAATGCAATGAAAAACAGAGTACAATTAATTGGTAATGCAGGAAACGACCCGGAAATCAGAACTTTAGACAGTGGAAGAAAATTAGCTTATCTAACGATTGCTACAAACGAGAAATACACGAATGATAAAGGTGAAAAAGTGGAACAAACAGAATGGCATCGTGTGACGGCCTGGGGTAAAACGGCTGAAATTATCGAAAAATATGTAGTAAAAGGGAAAGAAGTTGCTGTTGAAGGAAAACTAACCCATAGAAGTTATGACAATAAAAACGGTGAAAAAAGATACGTGACCGAAGTTATTGTTAATGAAATTTTATTGCTTAGCAGATAACGTTTATTCAAATTGAATATAACCCGATTGCCTGGATAAAGTAATCGGGTTTTTTGTGTTGCATACAATGTAAATTATAAAACAGAAGCTCCATTGATATCGGTTGAAAGTATTTCGCTCATATAGTCGAAAAAAGGTCTCATATTTTTGCAAGTGTCTAAAGCCTGTTCTAAAAATAACGGACTTAAAACTTCCTCGTCAGTAAAACGTTTGATGATCAAAAACTGTTTGTAGCGAAGCAAATCTATGGCTTCGTGGTTGATATCGTAGCCTTTTGGTGCTGTTTTGAGTTGTTCGCCTTGTAGAGCTCCAAAGGTTTTTACAAAAGATTTTGATTGCAATATTTTATTCATTGGTCCGGCATCGTGAGCAAATTCGCTACGTATGCGTTTTAAGTCTCCAGCATTGGGTCCCCAAAAACCACCTGCAAAAAAGCTGTTACCTTTTTCGATATGAAAATAATAACCGCCGCGTCTTGCACTTGTTGCTCTTGTGTAACTGCCGCCCCAAAAGGTTTTAAAAGGAGTTTTATCTTTAGAAAACCGAATGTCGCGATAAATCCTGTAGACACTTTTTTTACCCGAAGAAGTTTCCAAAACATCAGTTTTTGAAAGCTGCTCAAGCAAAGCACCTGCAAAAGTTTCAATATGATTTAATTCTTTTAAATATTCCGTTTTATTGGCGTCGAACCAGGGCTTGTTGTTATTTTCTTTAAGCTGAGTCAAAAAATCAAGACTGGAGTGGGGTATAGTAATCTGGTTTTTCATAATTAAATTTTGAGGAATCAATGTTAAATGTTAAAGAGAAACATTAAAAAATTTATACGCCTAATTATTTTTTACCGCAGAGAAACGAAGGTTTTTCGCAGAGTTCACTAAGATTTAAGTGCATTTACACCATCTAAGTCCGCAAAGCTTTGTAAGCTTTGTGTTTTACCAAAGTTAGCATATTTAGAAAAACTTTGTGTTCTCCGTGGTAAATTTCTTCTCTCTCCACAGATTTTAGAATTGATCTATTTTAAGTCTTAAGACGACTGCATTTAAACTAAAAACCCACCAAATTTCTTGGTGGGTTTTATATATTTTAGTTAAGCAGTTTTTTTGAATAAATCAAACATAGGACAACGCGAGCAACGTTTCTTTTCGCTCTTTTTGTATTTCTCACAGCAGGAAGATTTACAGTTTTCCAACTTTTTAATCTTATCAAGGATAACTTCTTTCTTCTTTTTCTTTTTATCCTTTTTCTTGTCCTTATCTTTTTCTTTCTTGCTCAATTTTCCTCCGTATTTAAAAACAGGGACAAATATAAAAGAAAATAGTTATTTTTAAGTATTCTAAATAAACTTTAACTTTTTTATTTAGGGTTGATAGCAATAGAGCTTGTCACCGTTAATTGCTGGATATCACGGTCGAACAAGTAAAGTCCTCCTTTGTCATCTCCAATTAAGTTGATTTTATCTAATATAGATTTAGCTGTTGCTTCTTCCTCGATTTGCTCTGCTACATACCATTGTAAGAAATTGTGAGTTGCATAATCTTTTTCTGAAAAAGTGATGTGTACCAGTTCATTGATAGATTCTGAAACAAAAATCTCATGGTTGTAAAGTGCTTCAAACATTTCTTTAAATGTAGAATAAGATGTTTTTGGCGCTTTAAGATCGGTAATCTGAGCGTGACCTCCGCGTTCGTTGATATACTTAACTAGCTTAAGCATATGTGCGCGCTCTTCATCTGATTGGGTATACATAAATTGTGCAATTCCCTCTAATCCGTGTACTTCGGCCCAACAAGCCATAGAAAGGTAGGTTTGCGAAGATTCTGCCTCTATGCGAATTTGCTTGTTTAAAGCTGCTTCAATATTTTTCGATAACATAATGTGACTTTTTTGTAAAGTTAGAAAAAATAATTGGTTCCGGTTTTTTGAAACTCAGAAACACAACACATTTGGATTAATTCTCAATAAATTTAAGCTTTTCAAATTTAGCCGGTCTCGAGAATTGAGACTTATTCATGATCGGATTTCCGTTGTCTTCTCTAATAAAACCATCTGTAAATTTTCGTAATACAAACTGTTTTAAAGCAGTGTCGTAATAGCTCAGGATGTAATAATTCTTTAATTTAAGAATGTTTTGAAGCGATACATTTTTGTTGATACTTAGAAAATAGAAAATATTGTCGATTGCTAAAGGCTCTTGTTGCGGGTTATTTACAAATTCATAATTAGCATTTAATAGCGCATCAAAAGAAACCATTTTACTTTGTGAATACTGCTGAATTCCCATATCATCAAAATCTCTTAGTGACATATCAAATGGGCTATAAGCAACAGAAGAAAAAATGTGTTCAATAAATCCGCCAAAAGTGACTACGTTATTGTTGTTGTTTTTAAAAACTGAAACTCCAACATTTAAATTCGCTAATTGTTTGAGAAACTTTCCGGTAGTTTTTAATTCCTGCGGTTTTTCATTATTTACCTGAAGAAAAATAGGAGAGTTTTTAAAGCGTATCGTATCATTTTTTGAAATTGAAACACTTTTGATTGATTTTTGCGAATCAAAATCTTTGATCTCTAATAAAAATTCGTCTTTGCTTGCCTTAACCTGAAATAATTTGTTTTGACTGTAAAATGAATTCGAAGATTTAGATTGGTTTTTTGAAACAGGCTGTTCAAAATTTTTCTCTGTAATCTCGCCACTTTCCATATTAAGACTCATTACTTGTGTTTTCTTTGAGTTATAGTCAAATGTCAAAAGAATTTGATCTTCAGTTATATACATTTTGTTTAGACCACTAGTTTTGTCTAAAGAATTAAAATCGCCTGATTCCATTTTTTGAAGCGGAAAATATCGAATAAGCGAGCTAAAGGTAAACTTTTGTCCTTTTTCATTTTGGAATGCAATACCTGTGAAATCAAACATTTTGATTTCGCATTTTCCATTCTGAAACTCGTAAAGAAGCAAATGTTGTTGGTTTTTCTCTTTTGCAATAATGTAGAAAATATTGTCTTTTTGAAAAGTAGTGACAAAATATTCAATGTTTTCAGGAAAGTCAAAGTTTAAAGCCCTGGAAGTTTTAGTTTCCAGATAGTATTTGATGATTCTTAAGTTTCTTCTGTTTTGTGAACTCCAGTAAAGTGTTGGATTTCCATCTTCGCTAATACTGTGGCCAATTAAAGTTCGATCCTCTACATGCCTTAGCGTGTCTGAAAATTGGTTGGCGAGGAATAACGATTTATTGTATTTTAAAATAGTAATTTTTTTATCATCTGCTGCAAAAACATAGATATCATGAGTTTTTATATCCTCAACATTCAAAGCCTGACCATTTCCTAAAGGATTGTTTAAAATTAATGGATACGTGTTTAAAACCGTTTGGCTAAATAGTATTGATTGATAAAGTAGCAGGAAAAAAAATATAAGCTTTTTCATAATTAATTGGGGCACAAATATTATTCCAAATTTAATTAAATATACGTTAATAAAATTGTCAAAAAAAGCATTTCTTTTGTTTCGGAATTCCTTAAAAAAAGCCCTAAAAGAATTTTCCTTTAGGGCTTGATTTTATTTTTGATTAAGATTATTATCTTACTCTAAAAGTAACTCTTCGTGCTAATCTTCTTGCTTCTTCAGAATCTTTTTGGATAGATGTATCAGCTCCGTTAGCAACAACATTTAATCGGGAAGATGCAATACCTGCTTTTTCTAAAATAGTTTTCACATTATTAGCTCTTGCATTTGATAATTTTTCATTGTACTCAGACTTACCAACCTGATCTGCATAACCTAAAATGTCTATAGAAGCAGATGGGTTTTTTCTTAAATAAGTTAAAATAACATCAAGTGCTGCAGTAGAATTTTCTATTGGAATCGATTTGTTGAAATCAAAGTAAACACTGTAATATTTGTCATTGATCATTTCTTTTACAATGTCTTTGTCACTTACCGTATTAGTGGTAACAGGTTTTTCGACAATAACTTGTTTTGATGGTATGTTCTTAATTTGATTTTCAAGGTCCGCGATCTTATTATCATACGCTGTAAGATCAACATTTTGTGTAAGAACAGTCCAGTCCGCATGTTTTGTGTTTTTCCCTAAATACACTGTCAAACCAGCAGTTCCGTTGAATACAAGTCCCGAAAGTCCTCTAGAGTTTGTAAGTCCGGCTCCGTCAAAAGTGGCATCCTGAAAAGCATTAACAATAGTAGTAACATCACCTGTTAAAGCAAGACGGTTTGATAGTCTGATTTGACCTGTAAAACCTGCAATGAAATTACCCATTCTGTCTTTTACATGTAAGTCTTCGTTTTCTAATTGAGCAACCCCAATACCAGCATGACCTAATAAACCAATCGTTTTAGTCCATGTTTCAAAATTCATGATTCTTCCTAAGTTGGCTACTCCTTGTAAATCAACTCTGTAGTATTTAGAATCAAAAGTATTTGAATTGCCATGATCTGTGAAACTGTTGTATCCGAAATCAGCTTTCAAACCAAATTTATTGTTCATCATATATCTTACACCCAGATCAGCAGTAAAAGGACTAACTCTTGCAGTGTAATAATCATTTGACATTGGGCGTTGAGGTTTGTTAAAACCGCCAGCTAATTCGATAGACCATTTATTATAGTCATTTCCGCTATTTTGTGTTTGCGCGTTTAGGTTGTTGATACCCAGCGAAAACGCTAAAATAATTACAATTTTTTTCATTATTATTTGAGATTTTAAATTTTTCCCAAACAAATGATTTATTGTAAGAATTACTTTCCTATATAGGTTTTTATAATAATAGAATAAGGTTAAATATGATTTCAGGTATTCATCAACTCCTGAAAATAATCAACAAATTGGCCCATATGCAAACCATCCATCAAACCGTGATGAACATGTACGGACATGGCCATTGTTTTTTTTCCAGTTTCTGAAGTAATCATTTTTCCAAATGAAATTTTTGGGCAGCTATCTGGAAAAGTGTAACTCCGTGCATGCGAAAGAGACGTAAAATTGAGCCACGGAATTGCCGAAAAATGAATCAGATTATCATCATCAAATGATCTTGTAAAAAGTCCGGTTGTGTTTTGAATGCGTTCAATTTCGGCTAAAGCATTTTGTTCGAATATTTTAAAATCCGGATTGTATTCGATTAATGAAAAACCAAAAGTACCGTCCTGACGCCCAATTGTTGCTGATGCATCTATACGGTTGTTAATGTAAATCTTGTCATCAGCAATTCTGTACTTGAAATTTTCAATAGAGTTTACGGCAACCAGTGTTTTGTGTAAATAATAAATGAAGAAAGAAGCTTTCAGGTTTTTTGCAGTTTGATAGGCTTTGGTACAATCAATTGCTACGGTTGCACCAAAAAAAGGTTCTTCCATCTGTTTAAAGTGCTGGAAATGTTCTTTGCGATTCCAGTTTTCTAAATCTAAAAGTGTTTTCATTATGATAAGTTCTGAAGTACCTGGGTAATTTTTTCGAATGAACTAAAATGTTTGTGTTCGACTTTATGACTAATTTTTTCGTGTTCCCAAGTGGTGTGAAACGGAATATGAACGGCGTAACCTCCAAGTCCTAAAACGGGTAAAACATCAGATTTTAATGAATTTCCGATCATAAGAAATTCATGTGCCTGAATGTCTAAACGACCTAATAGTTTTTCATAATCAATTTCCTGCTTGTCTGACATTACTTCTATGTGATGAAAATAGTGCCCCAAACCGGACCGATGTAATTTGCTGTGTTGGTCTTTCAGGTCTCCTTTTGTGGCCACAACCAACTTATATTTTCCGTGTAAAGCTTGTAAAGTTTCTTCAACTCCATCCAAAAGTTCGATGGGTTTTTCGAGTAATTCTTTTCCGTATTGGATGATTTTTGTAATAACCTCAATTGGAATTGTATTGTTCGAAATGTTCATCGCTGCTTCGATCATCGAAAGAATATAACCTTTTATTCCGTAACCATATAAAGGCAGGTTGGCAATTTCGATCTTAAACAATTCCTGCGAAATACCCTGATGAGAAAGATAATCTTCCATCAAAGCGCAAAATTTATGCTCCGTTTCCTCAAAGTAAGGTTCATTCACAAATAAAGTATCATCAGCATCAAATGCGATTACTTTTAAGTTTGGTATTTTGTTTTTATGTAACATAAAGATGTTGTTTTTTAGTTTCAAGTTTTCTTTTGCCACAGATTAAATGATTTTAAAGATTATAAAAATCTGCTTAAATCTCTTTAAATCTGCGTGAAACCCTTTTTAAATCTGTGTCATCTGTGGGCTGTTTTTTCGCCAAGAATTCACGAATTATTTTAAATAAATCAGCTCAATCTTCCGAATCTGCGCGAGAACTTTTTCTCAATTAGTTAAAAACCAATCAGCGTAAACCCGTTTAAACCCGTGTCATCCGTGGGCTGTTTTTTCGCCACGAATTCACGAATTATTTTAAATAAATCAGCCCAATCTGCGAAATCTGCGAGAACTTTTTCGCAATCAGTTAAAAACCAATCAGCGTAAACCCGTTTAAACCCGTGTGCCATTTCTCAATCTTAATTCTTAGTAAACAGTTTTTTTAATGAAATCGTCTTATCGTAAAAAGTGATTCTAATTCCGAATAGCAAAATGATGCCGCCAAAAACCATTTGTAAAGTTATTTGTTCTTCTAAAAACAACCAAGCTAATATAGATGTAATTACAGCCTGACTCAATAAACTTAGCGAAACTCTCGTGGCTCGCATGTGTTGTGTGGCGTAACTAATAGAAATCCAGGCACACAACTGGCAAATAACAGCCTGCAAAATTAGTACAAACCATCCTGTATCTGAGAATCCGGTAAAAGGTTCATTTAAAGCATAACAAAGAATTCCTAAATAAATACTCGAGGCAAATAAGCTAATGGTCATAAACGATAAAACATCAACTTGTGAAAGAACATTTTTACTTACTAAAAGATAAATTGAATATAGAATTCCTGATAAAACGGCGAAAAGAAAGGCATGGTCAAAGTTCAATTCAAGGAAAAAATTAAAACCAACTAACGTAATCATTCCAAATAAAGAAACCACAGTTCCAATCCAAAAATTAGTTGCAGGTCTTACTTTCAAAAAGAAAAAAGAACCAATTCCTACCCAAAGTGGCGATAAATTCGTTAATAAAGATGCTTGTGTTGCACTTGAATCCTGAATGGCGATATTCCAAACTGCAACATCTGAGGAAAACAAGATACCGCAAAGAATTGCTAACAGAACATATTTTGTTTTTGGCAGTTTAAAATTTTGAGTAATCAGCACATAAGGTAAAAGTAAAATCACGGCAAAAGCCATGCGATAAAAAGCGGAAATTAATCCCGGAGCTAATTTAAGTTTAACCAATATTGGGAATATTGAAATACAAAGTATTCCGCAGATTAAGGCTAATCTTGGTTTGGTAATTTTCATTAGGTATATATATTCGCGTATTATTTTTCAAAGATACTTTACAAAGTGAATACTTTGAAAGCAAAAAACGCGAATCAATTAAAAATCTTAATCGGTTCGCGCTTTTTGATGAAAGAATGAATTCTTATTCTTCTTTTTCTACAACTTGAATTGTTGGAGGAACTTCAGGAGTATCTTCACCCTTTAGGTAAGACGGTAAATTAAGTCCGGCCATATTGAATAAATCGTTCAATGGAGGAACCGTTTTCATCATTCCTGAAACAAAGTTTGCAGTCGATGAACTTCCGTTATCGCCTTGTCCGTTACCAGAATCCCAAACCGTGATTTTATCAATTTTAATGTTTTTAACAGCCTCAACCTGAGTTTTTACCAGTTCCGGAAGTTTTTCTAATAACAATAATTGGAAAGCTTTGCTCGGATCTCCGCCTGCAGCAGCCACAACCTCTTTATAACCTTCGGCTTGTTTTGTCAATATTTCAAAGAGACCTTTTGCTTCCGCTTCCATTTTGGCAAAAATAGCATCT
>Ga0247740_1000793_pt1 | contig 14138 bp, 18 predicted proteins | sample UWRJL148409B2_FD_180942 | JGI IMG/M metagenome (GOLD analysis project Ga0247740, IMG submission 180942) | Plant litter microbial communities from Arlington Agricultural Research Station in Wisconsin, United States - UWRJ-L148-409B-2 | ecosystem: Environmental > Terrestrial > Plant litter >...
CTACGTCCACTTTTCTATCCACATCGCCGGAGCACATCAACCATGCTCGTCTCCCGCCACCCAAAACACTCTTGTCAATGAACCAGGTGACCGCGAGCGTGATCGATGCTTCCCTCAACGCCAGGACTCTGTCATCGGATGTGGAAGACACCACGGCCGGGTCACCCTTTGCGCACGAAACATACTCTTGGACATTCACCGAGAAGGATCTCATCATCATGAAGAGGTTCCAAGAACGCACTGTGTTGACGATTGGAAATCTCAAAACAGCGCCTATATATCGAGATTGCATAGGGCAACTCGCACTCAGTGTTCGTCTCCCCTCCTACCTCCCTCCCTTCACTAAATCTAACACCACCCCCAGCACCCCTTCCTAATGCACATGCTCCTTAGCCTAACCCTCCTACATGACGCCTACCTCCTCCATCCCATCTCTCCCCAAACAGCATCGATCCACCAAACCGCTGCCCTCCAACACTGGAACACCGCCACTACGCTCTTCAACGCCATTCTCTCCCGCCCGATCCCCGCCTCCTCTCGCGATGCCGTCTGGGCCACCGGCGCCCTCCTCGGCGCCGCAGTCTTCGCTTACGTCGAGCCCTCACACCCAGAAGAAGCGTGGCCGCTCAAACCCGCGGATCCTACGGACCTCGATTGGCTGAAGCTTGGTGAGGGGAAAAAGGCGATCTGGAGTATTGCGAATCCGACGAGGCCTGATAGTATGTTTAGAGCGTTGGCGCGGGACTTGAATCATTTGCAGCTCCCGACTTGGGCGACGGATCCAGATTTCGAGGTGGTGCCGGGATGTTGGAAAAGGGTGTTTGACATCACACCGACCACCACCATAACGAGTAGTCCGTACTGCTTTCCGGTCATCATCCTCTCGCGGCTCCACGGCCTGAGTCTTACACACGAGAACATCCTCGACTTCCTATACTTCATAGCGTATATGCCTACGGATTTTAAGACTTTGCTGGAGTGCAAGGATCCGCGAGCAATGTTGTTGCTGCTATGGTGGTATCGGAAGCTAGAGCATGGAGATTTGTGGTGGATCCACAGGAGGGCGGCATTGGAGGGGAGGGCCATTGAGATTTGGCTCGAGCGATGGTTTGGGGTTGCTGAGATGCCGCGGGGTTGTAGGGATGGCGAGGATTGGTTGAAAGGGGGAAAAGGGATGGCGCTTCTGAGGGGGACGTTTAGGAGGGATGAGAGGGTGGTGGAGAGGGTGGTGGAGAGGGTTGTATCTCCTGTAGAGGAGGAAGAGGGTGAGCATCGTGAGTGTGCCGAGTGTCCTGTTCAGTGAGATGGGAGTGAAGTTCAGAGTGACCCAGTTGCTGTCATGACGCTTGACCGCACATCTTCTTATACTTAAAGCACCGGATCTTGCACCGTTATGCTCTGATATCGCTCCCATTACTGAGATGGCACGTTTACCCGAATACTACCTTTCCTTGACATGCTGTTTCCCAATTCCTCTGCAGACACGGACCAAATGCGGTCACTAAACCCAATTTCCCTCATCTCCTCTAATCACCTTCTACCAGCTGTGAACAGACGTTATCGGCCGGCGCTCAGGGTGTTGTAGATGGCAGCGATGGAGCAAGCTGGGTCTAGATACCTGGCTTGAGAGATAGAGGCACGACTTTGGGCTCTTCATTTGTAATGGCCGGTTAAACGATGAACACAGTTGGCTCCTGGTTGATCATGTTGCCGGCAGGCGGTTCGAAGAGGCGGCTGGTGATAAAAAGGCTTTGGGGGTCCGAACGGCAGTGGAAAGATGGTGGCGCACATCTCAATCTGGCCAGTTTGATAAGCGTAGTTCTATCTTTTCGAGAGCGAAGAGAAAGTGGAATTGATCACGGATGGAGTAGGCAAAGTAGAGATTTAATGTTTTCTAGATGTGGCTGAAGCAACCTCCTCGTTCCTGTCGCAGGTGAGCGAGACCTGTTCAAGAGCTGCTGCGCCGTGGCGTGTTGTGGTACTAGGATGATCAACTGTGACGAGCGGTTTGAGGGTGAATAGGCTGCCAGCAACCCGAGAACATGACAATGCGAGACTAAATGAGATTAAAGGTCTGCCTATGCTCGGCATAAAACCGACCGTAAAAGTTCGCTGAAAGCACAGGTTTGCCGATACTTGCTTCATGCTTTGAAAGCACACTGGCTTGCAAATACTCGCTTTGTGCTCTGCAGGGTACCAAGAAGCGGCGCGTTGCTTGGTGATATGGGAAATCGACAAAGAAGATGCGAATGTCACAGAGGTAAAGAAGGGTACAGTCTGGACGGCTTTGGCAGTATGCAAGATGATATTCCTTGCTGATAGCATGCCCTGAGTACTCATACCATTTCATGCGCCAAAAATGCTAATCATGCCAAACGCCTGTTGATGCCAATATACCACCTCTTCTATATCATCTCAAGATCGAAGTCGTCCAGCTTGTCGCGGTACTTCATGATGTTCCTCTTGATCTTCGACGAGTCGACCCAGGTCACGAAATCTTCCATGTTGCTGCTTTCGTTAGCGGTTGTCCACGTATTCGAGTCGGCCTGTCCTACCGAGTAACCAGATATGCGGTATCTGTCATCACGTCAGTCCCCACGCGCACATGACCCTGCTCGATGAACTTGATGGCGGCCTGGACGTTGTCGGCCATCTTCAACCTCGTCATCACGACGGGCAGTCTCCGCCGGCAGAAGGCGCTGACTGTGACTTTGTGTTCGACGTCGGAGAGCTTTCCACGGCCTATGATAGCAAAATGGTTAGCGCATTCGTGCAAGCTGGTTCGTTCCCACATACCTCCGCCGCCGGTTCCGAGCAAGCCCATATCCCACAGCTTGGACAGGAGCAGATCTTCCTGTCGTCTCCGAAACGGATCGCTCGGCTCGAGTGCGGCGAGGCGATGTGCCAGCTGACGCAGCGAGCCTGCCAGTCGGTTGTATTTGGTGTAGTCGTCGCGTTTCTGGAGGCCGTATCGGCGTATTATGGCGGCATCGCGGTGGTCGCCGTCCGACTTGTATGTGTTGAAGTCGACCTTCCGCAGCAGCTTCTGCTCGTGGTGCTTGAGCTTGCGGACCATGATGGCGGGCAGCGGGCGGAGGGTCGAGTGGTTGCGGAGGGTGCGGAGGTGTGATTGTGAAATGTCAGAACCCCGAACTTTTTTCGAGGGGCGCTATGTCATCCCGGGCTAGCGCAGTTTAGCGCTCCTGCCTGCCCCTCTAGATGCCGATGGCGGGGCCAGGCGTAGACAAATATTTCCAACGGTGACACACTTTCCTACTTCCTACTTTCCTACTCTCCCTCCTTTTCCTTCACTACACGTGAACATGCCCACCGTACACCTCCTCGATTATGTCGCCGGCAACGTGCGCTCGCTCGTCAATGCCATCGAGGCCGTCGGCTACACCGTTGCATGGGTCAAGACGCCCGCTGACGTACCCTCTGCTGAGGTATGAGCTCCACCGCAACGCTGCAGCCTGCCATTGACGTGCGCTGATAGCCGTACCCGTAGAAACTCATCATCCCTGGCGTCGGCCACTTCGGACACTGCATGAGCCAACTCGAGACGGCTGGCTACATCGAGCCTATCCGCCAGCATATCAAGGCGGGGAAGCCGTTTATGGGCATATGCGTGGGAATACAAGCCCTCTTCGAGGGCTCCGAGGAGGACCCAGATGTCAAAGGCCTGGGACTGATCCCAATACGGCTGCGCAAGTTCAAGGAACAAGATAAGAGTGTGCCGCATATCGGATGGAACAGCGCAAACACGTCGTGGCCTAGCCAAGTGACGGACGAGTCGCTATATGGGCTGCACCCGAGCTCCAAGTACTACTACGTACACTCGTACGCTGCACCATACACAGAAGGAGAATTGGAGAAGGATGGCTGGACGGTTGCGACTGCACGGTATGGAAACGAAGAGTTTGTGGGCGCAGTGGCTCGGGACAACGTCTTTGCGACCCAGTTTCACCCCGAGAAGAGCGGTGCAGCCGGACTACGCGTGCTGAAAGCTTTCCTGGACGGAAAGAAGTCACAAAAGCTGCCCGAACGACCGCCAGTCGAAGCGACGAAAGAGGGCCTAACGCGACGGGTCATCGCCTGTCTCGACGTACGGACAAATGACCAGGGAGACCTCGTTGTGACCAAGGGCGACCAGTACGACGTTCGGGAGAAGGATGGAGTGAGCAGTGGTGGTGCAGTGCGCAACCTGGGCAAGCCCGTCGAGATGGCAAAAAAGTACTACGAGCAGGGCGCAGACGAAGTGACCTTCCTGAACATCACGTCATTTCGCAACTGCCCAGTCGCCGATACTCCGATGCTCGAGATCCTCCGGCGGACGAGCGAAACAGTCTTCGTTCCCTTGACAATAGGTGGTGGTATAAAAGATACCGTGGATATGGATGGTACCAAAGTATCGGCGTTGGAGATTGCGACCATGTATTTCAAGTCCGGGGCCGACAAAGTGAGCATCGGGTCGGACGCCGTCACCGCGGCTGAGGAGTACTACGCTCGAGACAAGAAGTTGGACGGGAAGACGGCTATAGAAACCATATCCGCAGCGTACGGCAACCAGGCAGTGGTTATCAGCGTCGACCCGCGGCGAGTGTATGTTTCATCACCAAACGCCACCTCCCACCACACCATCAAGACGAAGAACCCAGGCCCAAACGGCGAAGAGTACTGCTGGTATCAGTGCACTATCAAGGGAGGCCGCGAGGGACGAGACTTTGATGTACGGCAGCTCATCACTGCAGTGGAAGCCATGGGTGCGGGCGAGATTCTGCTCAATTGCATAGACAAGGACGGCACGAACAGCGGATTCGACTTGGAACTTATCAATGACGTCAAAGCAGCGATCAAGATTCCGGTCATCGCGAGCAGTGGAGCAGGTAATCCCGGGCACTTTGACGAGGTGTTTGCGAAGACGAGGACGGATGCAGCGCTGGGCGCAGGTATGGTAGGTACCTCCTCCGTATAGTACTATGGGCGTCACTAACGAATGTGCAGTTCCACAGAGGTGAGTATACCGTCAAGCACGTCAAGGAGTATCTGCAAGAAAAGGGACAGCTGGTGCGACAGTTCGAAGAGGCCATGTAATCTCTGAATAGCATAGTGAATGGAATAGAATAGATCATCATAGACGCCAGATTTTGGTATCCGTCCAACACCCGCAATGCATCAAATGCCTCAAACGCCGCGCAATGCTTCTCCATGTCTCTAACTTATCATGCAAAGTGTATCCCCTCAGTGTTGAAAGCATACAACATCCGCAGAAAATCGCCCTCGTCGCACATGCGCGCCCGCTTGTCCGCCAACTTAGTCTCGTCCTCCAAAACTCTCCGTATTTTCTCCTTGATCAACTGCGTCACCCGCCCCCGCTTCTTCCTCCCTCTTGTCTTCTTCGCCACTTGCTTGAAGAAGTCAGGTATCTCGTCATCGTCCATATCTGGATCGGAGAATCCCTTCCACTCATCTTCTTCTACACCCTGATCAATGTCCATGCTCTCCACCTCGTCGACCTGTCCATCGACCGGACTGTCATCAACAGGCACATCGTTCTGTGCACACCACAGCCTGTAGTTTCCCTCCAACAGCTCAATCACGGCCGTGGTCCCCAGAAAACTCGCCCTTAGCGTCTTGTTCTTGCGCACAAATGCTATCCGGAGAAGGCCGTCCCACTCGTCGTAACTAATCTGCGGCCGCGGGTGCTTGGGCTCGATGCGCACCACATTTGACTCGACCTGCGGAGGTGGATTGAAGTTGGCCCGCCCCACTTTCATGATATGCGTTACGCGCGCCCACATTTGTACATTGACGGAGAGTCGTGAGTAGAGCTTGTCGCCTGGATTGGCGAAGAGTCGCATGGCGAATTCGCGCTGGAACATGAGGATGCAGGTTCGTGGGGGCGTGGGCAGGCTGAGGAGCTTGAAGACGAGGGGGGAGGAGATTTGGTAGGGTGTGTTTGATATGCAGACACTGTCGCTGTTAGTATGCAATCACCACACAAATACCGAAAACACCGCAAGTCGGGCTCAACGTACTCGAAGTACGGCAAGTCCGTCTTAATGACATCCCCCAACATGACCTTCAACCTCTTCCCGTCCGGAGTGCCCTGCACGCGCTTTGTCACCTCAGCCGCCATCCTAGGATCCATCTCCACAGCCGTGACCTGCTTCGCCTTGCGTAGGATCAGCACCGTTAAGTTTCCTGTTCCAGGACCGACTTCGAGGACGTGGTCGCTTTGCTTTAGGTTGGCTTTTTCGACGATGGCACTGGCCACCCCGGGATTTTTCAGGATGTGCTGCCCGAGGTCGGTGTTCATTTTGAAGATGGAGTGTGCGGCCGAGGCTTTGGAGGAGTTTGAGGGCTTGGAGTAGGGGGAGGACGAGGGGCCGCTGGGCCGTTTTCGCTTGTCTTTGGGCATTTTGGGTGGAGGAGGGTGGAGATTGGGGTGTTGTTGCAGACGTGGTGGGAGGGAACAGCGTGTTGCGGTGGTTTTGGAGGTGCCTTTGGCGGGACCGGGGGTTTTTTTTTCTGGTTCGCGGGATGATCAGATCGCGATAAGATAAGAAAGTTTTGTGGGGAAGGGCACGTGAGTGGGCGTTGACCTCGGGGAGGCCCGGCGCGTACCTTCTTTTCCCACGAGAAGAGTCGCTGAGAGCTATTGATCCAAACTGCATGAGGACGTTTTCAGGATGCGCAGCTCTTTCAATCGCTTCTCTCTCTGCTGAGTTCCTCCGTTGCGCCCGCTCTGGCTCACCGCGCACACTTTCCACAATCTACTCGTCATCTACACCGCGCATCCTGTCGCGATCTCTTCGTCGCGTCGCCGGCTTCAATTGTGTGTCTGAGGCTTCTCCCTACGTTACTGATACCTTGTTAGGGCAATTGGCATACAATATCTTCTTACAAGCCGCCTCAGTCCAATCCCAGCGCCTGTCTTCAGACGGTGCGTGCTGTCCTCTCACCTCACTTTAAACGCGAAGCTCACTTACTTGCCAGTACCCATTCACCCTCGCCGCCCCTCCTCACAAGCTCTCCCTCCTCGCTCTACATACGTCCGACCGTACACCATCTACCCCCATACGCCACAACATCGCTCCACATCCTCACCAATGACGCGTAAGCTCATCGACTCAGCGTCCGACTCGTCGCTCTCACCGTTTCCCGATAATGTGGAGACACCGTCTACCGCAGACGCAGTGGAAAGCTCTTCTGGCAAGAAGCGGAAGGCCGTGGCAACGGCCAAGACTACCAAGAAGCGCAAGACTGCTGTGAAGGCGGAGGATGCTGCCGACGAGGAAGTTGAGAAGCCCAAGAAGAGGGCGCGCAAGGTGAAGGTCGAAGAGGAGACTGTCGAGTATGTTTCCCGTCAACAGACTTCACGAACACGAACTGGTCTGGAGTGTTCGGTGTGGACATCATCTGGGTTAGGTTTGCTGACTATGGTTCTACACAGGCGAGAGGTCAAGGTAGAAGAGAACGGAGCTACTACCAAAGTCAAGACAACTCAGAAGCGCAAGAAAAAAGCAGAGGACGCCGCACCGCTCGAGGAACGCACCCAGGGAAGCAAACTGCGTGTTGGCGCACACGTTAGTATCGCCGGTGGTAAGTCGCCTTCGTCGCCACCACTTTCGAAGCGTGAAGGAGAGTGGCTAACGCAGAACGGCCGGGCGTGAACCAGGTGTGCATAATGCTGTTACAAATGTTCTCCACATTGGGTACGTCATCCAGTTTCCTTCGATGGCATACAGCTAACCTCGCAGCGCCAACGCCTTCGCCCTGTTCCTGAAGAATCAGCGAAAATGGGTAAATCCGGCTCTCGATCCTGATCACACAACCATCTTCCTAGACGGCTGCAAGAACCACAGCATCGAGGTTAGCGATTGCTGCCTCCCGCATGGCTCGTACCTCGTGAATCTTGCCCATCCGGACGAAGAGCGCAAGAAGCAGGCGTACGACTCATTCTACGACGACCTTACGCGTTGCCACAAGCTTGGAATCAAGCTCTACAACTTTCATCCCGGCAACGCGAACGCCACTACCCGAGAAAACGGCATCAAGCTCATCGCCGATGCCATCAACAAGGCGCACAAGGATCCAGAGACGGGCAACGTGGTGCCTGTTTTGGAGACCATGGCTTCTCTAGGCAACACCATTGGCGGCACGTTTGAAGATTTAGCTGCCATCATCGAGCATGTCCAGAACAAGGAGCGAGTTGGTGTCTGCTTGGATACGTGCCATATCTTTGCTGCGGGTTACGATCTGCGCACCCCTGAAGCCTACGCAGAAACCATGACTAAGTTCGACGACATTGTCGGTTTGAAGTACCTCAAAGCTTTCCACATGAACGACAGCAAGGCTCCTCTTGGCTCCTATCGTGACCTCCACGCCCGCATCGGCACCGGCTACCTCGGTCTCCGCGCATTCCACAACATCGTCAACGATGAGCGGCTCCATGGTCTTCCCATGGTCCTCGAGACTCCCATCGACGTCAAAGACGAGAATGGCAAGAAGACCGAGGATAAGGGCATCTGGGCCCGTGAAATCAAGATGCTGGAAAACCTCGTCGGGATGGATACCGAGAGTGACGATTTCTTGAACTGGGAAGCCGACCTTTTCAAAGAGGGTACTGGTGAGCGGGAGCGGATTGGAGATCAGGTGAAGCGGAAGAAGGAGAAGGACGCGAGTCCGAAGAAGAAGAAGGGAAAGAAGCAGAAGGTTGAAAGTGAAGAGGAAGACGAGGATGAGGTTTGAGTGGGTGGCCCGGTGGAAGCGTGAATATGGCGAAAAGAGCATCAGGAAACACGGTCCGGCTTGGAAGAGCTGGTGGAAGTATTCTGCAGCATCTTGACTGCGACTCCGGTCTTCATCGTGCGAAGCACCGGTTCGCGTCTTACAGGATTTTGGATACGCCGAAGAGTGGCATATGGCATATCCTTCCTGCATTCAATATCGGGTCACAAAGAATGCACTCAGTTGGTAGCGCTGAAACTGTGGCGACTAAGTCTATTGGATTAACGCAGCTGAGATGCTATTCGTGGTCTGTCTTCAGAGTCAGACACCCGATAGCACATAAGCCTTCCATCTGACTCTTCCAAAACTGCTTCAACGTGAATCCCATTAACCCTATGCGTGGCCAAAGACTAATTCATCGCAAGGTCAAGTTCAATTCGTTTAGGCCCCTGATCAGTGGACTTGTCATTTGGCAGAGCTGCTGGTAAGCAATGTGGTTTGGTAAAGGTGTTGATTGATTGTGTCCCCCTCTCTCAAGTAAGCGCCAGGGTAGACTGCTTTTCAAATCACGAGTCAACCTCGACAATCAAGAAAAACTTCTCACGCTTTTCCCTCTATGGTTTTCTCCTGTAGCGCTTCCCGATCTTTCTGTTGTACCGCAACCGTTCGCTTCGTATATTTCCTCCGATCCACAGTCGGTATAAAGAACGCCGCCACAACACCCACAAGCCCAAACGCCAGTGCAACCTGATAGGACAAACGTGCTCCCGTCAGATACGCTTGCTTATTACCCAGGGAAGCAGCCGCTTGTATCGCAGGCGTGATGCCCGGAACGGCCTTGTATGCTGCCGCCGTGCCCAATTTGGCCGCCGCGATGAGCTTGGTGAGTGTTTCTGTAGGAAGGTTGAAGGAGGACACGTTGTTGCGGATGGCGGTTGGGAGACTGGTCCCGTACTTTTGATTTGTGATGTTGCCGAAGATGGCTGGGTGTGAAGTTAGCAGGTGCCCGAAGGAGTGTGTGCGAGTTGTCTTACCGGTTGCAACGGCGCCGGCGAGGAGTCGGGAGGTTCCTGCTAGACCTGCCGCGGTACCACTGGAAGAATGATTAGTATGTTTCGAAAGACGATCTTGCGGTAGAAACTTACATGTCTTCTTGGTAGACGATACCGAAACCGACCAATACCATGCCGTTAAGTAGATTGACAGATGTAGTAAGCGAAATTATGAAGGTGAGAATGATAGATTTGGCGGGATTGTCTAAGGTTGCCGTGGACATGGCGCCGACGCACTGCAACAATATGAGCTACAACCGATTTCTTCAAGAAGCAGGGAGGAGACTGACGGCTGTTTGAAGTGCGACTGCGAACACGAGCTGCCAGCGCTGATGGCCAATATACTTGCTAAAGGCAACGATAATACCTCCGACTAGGGTGGATCAGCGTGTTGCTTGTACATGCATGGAGTGGCTATGTGCTTACTGATAGTACCCAAAGGTAGGACTTCAGCATAGAGACCTTTCGATATCTCGTCGGACGCGTACAGAAGCTGTGAGAGGCGGTTCCAGAGCGTCGCATTGCTATAATATTGCATACCGCCAATAGCCATAACTATCATCGGCACGGTAAAGTGGCGCAGCGCCCTGAATAAACGTGGAGGAAATAGCGGTTCCTTCAGCGGAGCGTATGCCTCGTAGAAACCCAGCCCAACAAGTGTCATGAAGCCGATGATGATTGGACAGAGCGTCGTGGCACTGGTCCAAGGGTAGAGAGTGCCTCCCCATGAGACGCCGACGATGAAGAGGGTGCAGCCAGAGAAGAAAAGGAAAAGGCCAATCCAGTCGAATTCTTGAAGCAATTGGCGACGCGATTTTCCGTGCTCGGCTTGTCTCTCGGCGAACGATGGGGGGTGGTCTGCAATTGGGAGTATAGGATCAGCAAATGTCCGAAAATTTTAAGGATCGGGTACGGTGTGGTAGACAGTCTAAACAGCGTACAAAGGCGCGTAGGAGCAGCAGAATTAACATACAGAAGAACCATAGCATTGCTAGATTGATCGATTGGAAAGCGATCATGATGTAGTAGCAGATTCTCCAGTTGCCAGTGTACTTAATGATGGCCCATGCACAGAGAGGCATGATTTGCGCGATTACGCTGGATACATCGAATAGACCGATCGTTATGTGCCGGTACTGGCTTGGGACGACTTCCTGTGCGTTGTTAGCTAATGGAAGGCTTCGGGGTGGACCTTGCTTACCTGTACAGCGCCAAATGCCATCTCCAGAAATCCACTTCCGGCGCCGAAGATGGCTCCACCCGCGATCATCTGGTTAATGCTTTGTCCTGTCGCAGACACTATACTTCCAATGATCAGGATGATCGCACCGGCAAGGAAGAAGTATCGTCGACCAAACAGATCTGAGAGTCGACCTCCTATTGTTACGAAGATTGCGCCGCTTCTTTTTGTTAGCAAAAGTTCTCGAAACACGCTAAGCTGCTGCTCACCCCAAGTTCCAAGAGATCGTGATCCACGTGTAACGCGGATCCGGCCCAAGATCAGCGTTGATGAAGCTGAGAATTGCCGGAGGTATTAGAAGCGTAAATAGGTATGCGGAATAACACATGGCCATAGTCTACAATATAGTCAGAATCGTTCCGTATGAGCTAGGAGAGTAAACTCACGCTCGCTGCCATGATACTCCTCCATGTCATTCCAACCTCCTCTCCCGTAGTCTGCAGGTGCTGCACAATTTCTTCATTTGCGCTATTAGTACGTTTGATGCCGTCCGGCTCCGAAGTTTTTGCGTTTTCGATAGCATCGACATGGGCTATGGAAGCCTTGTCGTTCTCCATATTGACGACCATGGTGAACGAAACTGGCCGAGTGCTAAAGCGGAAGAGAAAACGGCGGCGACAGACCAGAGCGAACGGTAGAATATAAGGAAAGGCGCAGAGCCTTATAGTAAGCGGCCCTTCGCATCCCTTGTCACTAGGTGTTCTGGGATACCATACCCCAGGATATCCACATCCTCAATCTCGCCTCCACAAAATCCGTGTGTTCACCCCACAGATGAGAGGCTCGCGTATGCTCGGAATACAGCACCAGCGTTGGAGAAGCGCGCTATGAGATCGCTTGTGGCATGGTGTCTCGTGGAGAAGTGCGGAGACTAGGCCATGTGGCGGTTGGCGCCTCGGCGTCGCGGAAAAGGTTAACCACCTGGTGCTGGTCATCTCTTGCACTGCACCCGCTCATCGCCGCATTTTCCTTCCGAACGACCTGGAGACTGCGGAGCTTTACCAAGATGCTTGGGGGAGGCGATGTGGTGAGCGCGCCGAGGATTGATGATTCATTTGGTGATGTGATCCGAATCAGCGCGTTGAATGCACTAAAAATATCGGAGAGAATCGAGCCAGCTGCAAGCAATCCGGTTCCATGGCTACGGGATCTTCAACTTGGGCGATCATCGTTGCAGTAAGATATGGAAATGGCGTGCCGAACACGTAGTTGGGTTCGATGATGTGGATGTCGCAGGAGGGTGTGCCCCTCTGCAAATCGTCCCAATTCATGCCGGGGCGATCAACAACCTTCAAATCTGGCCAACGCCGCAAGTGGTAGGACATGCTGCGGATGAAAGCGAGAAGCGTCTTGGTTGGACGAATACTCCTTGGCGGTATTCAGATTGTGTTTTCCGGGGCGAAGGCCTAGCTCTTCCACTGGATACACCCACGCGCAGTAAGTGAATGGAACTCCCAGCACCGTTCGAGGCTTTTGCGAGTCGCATCTGTTCTCTCGTGTTGTCTGGTTTTATCGACTATGTCCAGTCGTGGAAAGTCTCGAAGAAGTGACACTAACAGTTTGCAAACCAAGTAACCTGGTCCACTGTCTCCATACCTAAGCCGAAAACTGAGCCACTATCTACGCCCAATATGCTATTACCTTTGCGTAAAGAATGCAACCAACCTCACCCAAACTGTTTACTTCCGGCCCTGGCACCCCCAAGAGGTTGTCAAGCAAAATGTGGATCAATGCCCGGAAATGCAATCATATCCCCTCACGCTTTCGTTTCCCAAGTTTTCGTATATCACGCTAATCCTTCTTCTCATTTTCCATGGCTGCCAGCTCGACATCCGTTGTTTTCCAGTAGTGGCTGAGATCACCCACTGGAAGGTTCAGCCAGCGCATCTCGGCTGCCATCATGACTAAGGGCGAAGCCATCATCAGTAAGTGTGTTCAGATGTAATCGATAGATGGGGCGCGTACCGAAGAGCATGTACCAACCGAGGAGAGCCACAATGAATAGTAAGGCACCTCCTGCCTGCGTTCCGTCAGTGACTGATTTCGTAACAGTCATACATTGTACTCACTTTCTGCAATCTCAGTGCTTCTTGGAAGTGTCCGTTGCTCAGTTTCCAGTAAGCTCCACTCAATACCCATGCGCCCATCGTCACAAACCCGAAGATACCCTACACGCTTTAGCAAGTTTGCTTATCTGAATGCTCGAAACAAAAGGTGAACACTGTAAGCACTTACTGCGAAGACTGCGTTGATCCTCAACGTAAAGATCCAAAACGTTCCTACCAAAACCTTGTGTTAGAGAATTGCTCCCCGCATATCTCCAGGCTACTCACCGAGCGCAAAACCCCATATGAGAAGGTACAACGCAATAACAGCGTTCATCTCCTTGCTCACCAATCCTTCAGCTGCATTCCCAGTCGCCGAATACGCAGTCGCGAGTCCGAGTGTTGGAAGCTGCAGGAGGCCAAAGGACAGCCAAAACACGCAAAAGAGGCCGCAGACCATCATGGCAAAGAATTGCGCTTGGATCCAGAGGAAGATGGTGGCGAGGAGTAGGAGCACGGGACCAGTGAAGAAAAAGATGCCACTGACAGCATATCAGCGACGAGAAATAGACGATGGTTTCGGTGACAAGAAATGAACACTCACGCAACGGCCGCCAAACCAGCCGCCCCACCCCAGCCCATCATTACCATTGAAAACGTAAAGGTTGAAATCACAAATCTGTTGCAGCGTCAGCGATCGCTCATTTAGTCCGACAAGAACTGCTAAACGTACCCCAGGAAACCCAGTGGAGCGGCATTTGCGAATCTACCCGCATGATCTACCGCATGCGGAGTCTTTGGTGTCAAATAGAGCTTCTCGAACATCTCCGGCGTCATGGAGATGTTGGTAGTCGTGTGTGTCAACTGCGGTTTCGACTCGATCCGATCCGTTGGCATTCCATTCACCTCACGTACGGTCGAAGGACCTGTTGTATCTGCTATGGTCGTCATGATTGCTATACTGCGTTTCAAGAATCTCGGTGGTGTGGGCAGAGGTAAAGTCTGGGACGCTCGAACAATTATCGTCCGAAAGCAGCTGGAAGCTTTCCAGATACCAGAATGACTTGC
>Ga0247740_1000796_pt1 | contig 14116 bp, 14 predicted proteins | sample UWRJL148409B2_FD_180942 | JGI IMG/M metagenome (GOLD analysis project Ga0247740, IMG submission 180942) | Plant litter microbial communities from Arlington Agricultural Research Station in Wisconsin, United States - UWRJ-L148-409B-2 | ecosystem: Environmental > Terrestrial > Plant litter >...
GCCTTTTTCCTCCGCAAGGCACTGCTTGGCGACAAAAAAGGCCTCGCTGCCTGGAACGACATCACGCCCCTCGCCCGCAACGAATGGATTTGTTGGGTTGAAGGCGCCAAACTTATTGAAACGCGCGCCCGCCGGGTTGAACGAACGCATACAGAACTCGCAGAAGGCATCCGCCGACCATGCTGCTGGCCTGGGTGTATGCACCGAGAACGGAATGGCAAATAGCCTGAACAGTCCTTACTAGCCTTTAAAACAAACGCTACTCACGCCGATCGTCACGGTGTCGTTAAATCTTACATAAATCGTACCAAGATCGGGCCTATGCCCACTCAAGTACAGGGGGGTCACACCATTTTTTTTCTGCCCCTCAAGAAGCGATGTCGTCCATCCTCCTGATTCAAGGGCGCTCCGTGATGATTCAATAGCAGCGTCGGTCGTTGTTTGGACAGTTCCCTCTACATTATAAGAATCCGGGCTGACAACAAGTTGATAGCCCCCCGGGCAGGCATCCACAGAATCAGATTTTTCTAGCTTATACTGACCATTCCATGAGATATCGCTCGACTGCATCACTGCATCTACGGCGGTCGATAAAGCAGCGTACCCATCCTCGCCCGACACGGATGAAAAACTGGTCTGGCCTCCCCAGCTAAGCGATAGCCACACGGAACAGAAGCTAAGGCCTACGAGCACCATGATAGCCAACGCAGCCAAGATGTGCCGCACAATAACTGCCAACGGCGAAAGCCGTCGTCGTAATATGAGTATCCCAATCCCTACAGGCACCGCTAATACCGCCGACCCTATAGCCACAAAAATTGCCACCAGCGGGCCCCAGCTATAGTCGGTATCGCCGCCTGGAGGCTGAAACAACACTCCGTACATGAGGTGCCATATGAAGAACAGCACGTACCACAGAAGAGGTGTAAGAATTGTGAAAATACCCAGAAGTGTCCAGTTGATGCGACGCTTCTGCGGAGGCGCCGGCGAGACGAGCTTTTGTGTATTAATTTTGGTCATGGTTTGATTATAGCAAAACAACATATACGCTATGCATCATGGTGCGCATACATAGCCTATAGAGGATGTTTGCTAAAATAGAAAATGAAATTAACTATTCATTAGGGGCACTCATCGATGGCAACTATCAATCCTTACATCAACTTCAACGGGAATGCAGAAGAAGCCTTCACTTTTTATAAATCAGTCTTTGGCGGAGAGTTCGCCAGTATTGTGCGCTTCAAAGACCTCGCAAGCTCTGAGTTTCCCGTGGCCGAGAACGAAGCTAATAAAATTATGCGTATCGTTTTGCCTATTGGTACCACTACTTTAATTGCCAATGATGTTCCTGAAGTTATGGGTCGAGTAAACGAAAATGAAAACCGCTCTAAGATATCTGTGAGTGCAGAAAGCCGCGAAGAAGCAGACGCTATCTTTGCCGGGCTTAGTGTAGGCGGAACGGTTGAGATGCCTATGGACGAGAGTCCTTGGGGAACGTATTTTGCTATGTTTCGGGATAAGTATGGGATTGAGTGGACGGTAGAGTTCGATCCACAAGCATAGGGTGCTACTACGCTATTTGAATGTCCACCGTTACCGCCTGATGATCTGAAAGTTCACCCGTCGATGTGGAAATATCAAGAAACGAATCAGCGTGCGGTATGAGAAAGTAATCAATTCGCTTATTCATCGCTGGGAAAGAGACGTAAGGCCTCTCTGTTGAAGATCGGTAGTGTTCTTCCCAGATGCCAGAAAGAGCCTCCAAATGGTCCATGTTAAAGTCCCCTGCAATAATACGCTCTTCGCCACGTGCAGATAGTATCTCTAGGGTCTCTTTAAGATGGGCGGTTGCAAAGTCGATCGTATCCGTTAGCGAGAAGTGAACGTTGGCAATCTTGAGCACTCGGTCTCCTAGTGAAATATCTAGTAGCTGCACGATTCTATTGTGTTCATCGCCAGGAGCTTTCTTGAGAACAAGCGTGTCAGACTCGATAATGGGGTATTTACTCATTGCCGCGAGGCCTTCTCGGTATGTCTCATAGTGAGCACTGGGCTGCAATCTCGTAATCGCACTGTGTATATTTGGATATTTTAAAGTTTGATTAAGGACCTGAGCTTGGTTGTACGGCGAGACGGTTGGCAGGTATACAGCTTCCTGAAAAAGGACGATATCGGCATCAACCAATCGTAGGTACTCGACGATGGCGGACTCTCGGGCGTCCCAATTATTGAAAGCTTGTAGGTTAAGGGTGGTTATCTTCATCTGGTTCAGTTTAGCACGGTACTCGCGGAGATGCTTGCGCTAAAACAAAAACACCATGAGTTAAATCATAGTGCTTATGCTTGGCTCCGACGGCTGGACTCGAACCAGCAACCTCGAAGTTAACAGCTTCTTGCTCCACCATTGAGCTACGTCGGAATACAAGTGGTATTATACCGTTACCCCTGTGGGATAGTCAATGGCTAGCGCTACTATTGTAGTGTTGCGTAAACAATCAGGCGGTGGTCAAGCGTACCTTTTTCCTGTACCCATTTGCCCGTACAGGTAATGATGTTCAAACCTTGCGCAGCACCACCGTATGGCCGTGAGGCGGCTTTCATATCAACATCTTCAAGCGCACTCACCTGCGTATGCGCGACTACGTAGTTGAGTTTGGTACCATCGCCTTTTTCAATTGTAATCACGTCACCTTCTTTAATCTTGTCGAGGTAGCCAAAGAGCCCATAGCGTGAACCAGTTTCTGATGCGTGACCGTCCATCAGCATCGCGCCAGGTTGGCCAGGCTTCGCACTGCCTGTATACCAGCCGGCATCATAAATATTCTTTGGCGCTTGCAGACTATTGTCATCATTAAGGCCCATTGGTTGTACGCGGGCAGCAACGTTCAGACCATTAATATAGAGTGCGCGGGGCACATCATCGGCAACTTTATACGTCGAAAGGGCGCTCACCGCGGGCGCTGTCTGATCAACATCTCCCGCAAAGGTGGCAGTAGTCGTTTCGGGAGCAGTCTCGCTCGTCTGAGCCTGTTGTGGCACCGGTGCAGCCTGCGATTGCAAGCGCTTGTTTGTCAGCCATGTATCAACACCAACGTATCCGGTTGAAAGAAGCAACACAAACGCTACCAGTACTACAGCGAGACGTTTAAAGAATGATTTTTTGCGGCGCTCTTTTTCAAGATCTTTGCGTGCTTTTTCAAGTGCCCGCACCATCACACTCACCTTTTGCTTGGTTGAAAGCTCTTCTACTTGGCGAACTGGCTGCTTACTGGTCACCTTCTGTGCAACTTCTGCGACTTCTTCTGGGCGAGGTGCACGAATTTCGGTCACCTGCTCGGTGATCACTGTCGTACCCGCTTTATCAGTCGAGATATTAATCACCCGAGAACGCTCGGCATAAAGTCGCTTGTACGCGTCATCCGGGCGAGCCGCCGGGGCAATACTAACAGCGCGAGGTTGTGGACTCACTTTGCCGCGGGCTTTATGTGGTGGAATAATATCGTGCATATTTGTTTTGTTTTTTTGTTTTAAATGTAACGAGCAAAACTCTTAGCTTGCTCGTTACAGGATTGTTTTATTAATGTAGGGTGTAACTATTTTGTTGAACGGCTGCGGACAGCGATGAGTGTCAGGAAGGCTGCAGTAAGGATACCGAGGCCGATAATCAAGAAGGGATTTGCTTTAACAAAGGCAACTGCAGTATTTGGTGCGCTCGCATCGGTACCAATGACACAGGCGGTTGGACCGTTAAGGAATTGCGCTGCGTCGTTATTGTCAGTACCGTACTGGATACAGTGACCATTTGCGACAATACCGGCAAGGTTTACTGTTGAACCAGCAGCACCTGCGTCATTAAGGTCAAATCGAGCATTTCCTTGAAGAGTAATATTTGGAATATTAACTACTTGTCCAGCTTGACTCGCAAAGACGTATACTTGGGCTTCAAGATACCCGCTCTGGCCTACAGTTGCGGCTTGAACGGTAATTGCATTCGAGAATGTCCACGACGAACCAGTTGCTTCAAGCGCGAGAGATGCAGTTGGGCCAACGATAATTGTTGATGTACCAAAGATACCAGTGCTGCTCGAAGCCAGCGTGCCGCTTGTTCCACTGACAAGGTTAGTTGTTCCAGAATAAGAGTTAGTTGCTTCTAGGTATTGAGTTACCGTGTTAAGGACATTAATCGTTACAATACCCGCTCCAGTGATCTGCCCAATAGACAATGTTGAACCGCTATAGTTAGAATCTGAGGCAAGCGTCAGAGTATGTCCACCAAGCGCAACTGTATTGCCTGTAAGGCCGGCAACATACATATTAGTAAGAGTTGCATCAGCGCCAAGGACTATATTACCTTGCAAAGATGAAGAGCTAGAGGTCCCGGTTGAAGAAATCACATTGCCCGTTAAAGTTAAGGCGCTCGAGTTCGTAATCGAAACAGGGTTCGCACCACTAATCGTAATCGAGTGAATTGAAAGACCGGTCATGTTGTTAGTAACGCTCAAGCCAGAACCAGTCGAATTTGTGAATACAAGATCGTCACCGTTAGAAGGTACGCCTGACGGTGACCAGTTACCCGATGTATTGAATGTCCCAGCGCTAGCGCCGATCCATGTTTTTGTTGCCGCAAAGGCAGAATCGCCAGTAACAATACTGCCGACACCAATCGCAAAGAGTGCGAAAAGCGCAATCGAGAGCGTCTTCAATTTAGTCTGTTGGAATAATTTCATCTTGATCCTTGTTTTATTTGTTTTGAGTATTTCTGCTCTTATCATAACCATAACCATCTAATATGCAAGCGGCACGTGTGGTATTAATGACATCGGATTGTGGAAAACTGAACGCTACCTGAGTACACGGCCAAGCTTTGCCTTACCGGCTTCGTGCGCCCCATCAAGCCCAAGAATTTTAAGCGTCCCAATCAAGACATATAATTCGTCTAGCGTTCGTTGATCTTTCGCGTGCTCATAGCGATCAAAACGTTCGTTAATGGCCGAAACAAGCCATTTCTCTTGGGAGGCCGTTGGGCCTTTCTGAGGTCCATCGGCTTTGAGCTGTGTTGTGACTACCTCAAGAGAGCGAGCAGAATTGTCACGCTTGCGAAGGTAGCCTTTGGTAATGAGCCCATTAATATGAATTGCTACTGTTGAAACTGATTTATAGCCCAACGCATTCATAATTTCACGGTAACTTGGCCCATAGCCATGTGCTTGAATAAAGGCATCGACGTAATCGAGCAGTTCTTTTTGACGCTTAGTTGATCTTTCGCTCATATCTGCCTCCTATTACTATCGCCGCTAGCCCCCACCATATGATAGCTACTGTGTCATCAACCCAGACTGGGAGCAAGAGCCCGATCAGTGCCAAGCCAATACCACTAGCAAGTACCCCGAGCGCAAGCCAGTCTTGGCGACGTTGCCATAGCCGGCGTAAGATTAGCCAAAAAATATAGAGGAAGAGCCCCAACCCTAACCAACCGGCTTCATGCGCTACAAATAAATACTGGTTCTCAATAATCAGTCGCTGATCACCATACAGCGAAGCTGAACCCGTGCTACCAATTCCCCCGCCAAGCGGCTGCTGGACCATTCGATTCACGCCATCTGCCAGCGAATCAATATGGCCTTCATTAGAATTAATCTCTGTACCGCCCTGTTGATTTTCATGAAGCAACACGTTTGAAACAAAAGCCGTATCGCGCGCCGCAAAGAGGCCTCCACCAACAGCTAGCGAAACAACAACGACACTCACCCAAGCCCAGCGCGGAAGTTTGCGCCCAACTGTCAGCAAAAGAACCAAGCCAACTGCTACAACCGTCGCTACTAAGGCGCTGCGCGAATAACTCGCCCACAAAGCGACAATGCCGCCAAGACTGAGTAAAGCGATGACGACAATCGGTCGCTTAAGTTGCCCTTGATTTCCTCGAGCCAAAAAAGCCGCGACTAAAGACAAGACGACCAGCGCATAAGCACCCAGCGGATTCGGACCACGCAGCGTACTATTAATGCGAATATAGTCAGAATTTTGATCAACAGTTAAATATGGCACGATCGTTGTATCACCGTAGCCAATGTATTTCAAAACATCTACCGGCAGCACCGTCACTTGGAGTACCGCAAACACCAAAACCACCAGCGCACCTACGATAAAGGTAGCAATAAATGTCCGACGCAGCCCTGGATACAAACGAATAGCGATATAGAGTAACGAGAAGAATAGGAGATAACGAAGATCGATTGCCAAGCCAGCGAACGTTGAAGTCGTGCTTGTGTAGAAAAGTGGGATTAAGGCAAGATGCAACAGCGCATACCCGATAATCAACAACATGAGTGGCTCGCGCAACACTGCCCACTGCTTCTTACGTGCGAGCAGAGCTAGAGCAATCAAAGCCGCTGCAATCATCAACACTTCTTTCCACGATTTAATCAGAAGTACAACATCAGGAAAGAGCGTTCCAAGCCCGACGCTCAGGGGTGCATGAAGCACAATACCTCCAAAGATAATCAGAAGAAGGCCTACAAAAATCTTATCGCGCAGTTCTAATTTTGATCGTTTTGTCGCCATGGATACCCCTAGTGTAACGCAAACTTTACCGTTTTGTCGTGTTATAATAGCAGCACTTATGCCACACCGAAACAGCAGACTCTACAGCCTCATTTTGATCCTTATCGACGCCCTCGTGCTCATTACCGCCTTCGTCTTGGCCTACATCGCCCGCACCCAATACGACCCGCGCCCGCTCCTTCAAGAAGTCTACCGCTACGATTATCTGTGGTCATTCTTGCTTATCGTTCCTTTCTGGATTTTTGTTTTCGCACTAATGAACCTCTACAGCCCAAATACTTATACTCGCCGCTTAGTTGAATGGGCAAAGATCGTTATCGGGTGTTTCATTGGTATCCTCCTAGTTATTGGCTGGGAATATATTAGTGATAGGAACATCTTTCCAGCTCGTTTAGTTGTCGTCTACGCGCTGATCGGCTCGATTCTTCTTATTATCATCGAACGCGAGGTCCTGCGCTTTATCCGAACTCTTATGTTCCGCTACGGTCGCGGCACCAAGCGAGTGCTCCTCGTCGGTTCTTCAAGCGCAACCAGTGACATTGCCCGCAATATTGCCGATACCGCACGCAGTGGCTACGAATTGATTGCAGTCGCCGGTCCTAAAAAGATCTTGCCAGAAGGCTTTACTGCTCACCACTACTCACTGGTTGAGATGGCCCTGAAAGATTTGGAACTCAATAAGATTACTGCCATCATTCAAACCGATCTTTACGAAACACCCGAACGAAACCAAAAGATTTTGAGCGCCGCACAATCGCATCACATTGATTACAGCTTTATCCCAGGCGAAGCTGAATTCTACTCCGGCAAGAATACGGTTGATGTGTTCCTCGGCTACCCAATGATTAGCGTTTACCAAACACCACTCGTTGGCTGGGGCGCAATCCTTAAGCGCATCTTCGACTTCGCCGTAAGCTTGGTTGCAGTGATTCTTCTCTCTCCGCTTTTCCTCGTTATCATCATTCTGCAAAAAATCTTAAACCCAGGAAAAATCTTCTACATTAACGATCGCCTTTCTCGCTTTTCACAACCAGTTGGTCTCATTAAGTTTCGCTCGATGACCCACCTCCCTGGTTTTGATTCGCGAAATGTTGATGATGCTGCCGAGTATCGAGCAATGGGCCGTGAAGATCTCGCCGAAGAATACGAGCGAACTAATAAGGCTCCCGTGAGCGACCCTCGCGTGAATGCGTTTGGCCGATTCCTCCGCGTTACTTCAATTGATGAGCTGCCTGGGATTTTCAATGTGCTCAACGGCGATCTTAGCCTCGTTGGTCCCCGCCCAATCTTGCCCCAAGAGGTAAAATTTGCCCGTGGCCGCGCCGCACTTTTGCATAGTGTTAAATCTGGTGTCACCGGCTTATGGCAAGTGTCTGGCCGCAGTGAACTGAGCTTTGAAGAACGAATTGAACTCGAACTCTTCTACGCCCAAAACTGGACCTTCTGGCTTGATATTAAAATCTTGTTCAAAACAGTGCTAGTTGTTCTTAAGGGACGCGGGGCTAAGTAGTGGCAGAGCCGAAGATCGCCTTAGTCACCGACTGGCTCACTAACATGGGCGGCGCCGAACCATTACTGCTTGAACTTCATAAATTATTTCCTAAGGCGCCGATCCATACTTCTGTTTATAACAAAGAAGCGCTCCCCGCCTTCAAAGGCATTGATATTCGCACGACCTGCTTACAAGAAAAGCTACCTGCCTCACTGCGCTACAAACATATTTTATGGCCGACTCTACGAGCTAAAGCGTTTCGCAAGCTCGATCTTTCTGAATTCGACATTATTCTCAGCACCAGTAGTGCCGAAGCCAAGGCGGTGCGCAAAACTCGCCCCGGCCAAGTTCATATAGCCTATATTCACACACCCACCCGTTATTACTGGAGTCACTACGAAGAATTTAAGAAGGAATTTAAGTTTGGTATTTTTACACCCTTCATTCGGCCGGTGATTCCATTCTTTGTAAAACGTATGCGCAAGCTTGATCTCGCTTCGACCAAAGACATCGATGTTTTTATCGCCAACTCAACCGTCACCCAACAACGTATTAAAAAGTATTATGGCAAAGCCAGCACTATTGTGCACCCACCTGTTGATGTCGATCGCTTTACCCCGCCACCTTCCGGCGAGCGTTCTGGATACATCCTGTGGGGACGCCACGTGCCGTACAAGCGATTTGATCTTGCTATCGCGGCTTGTAATCAACTTGGGCTTCAGCTCACGATTGTGGGCAGCGGGCCGGATACCGCGCGTTTGAAGAAGCTCGCCGGACCTACCGTTCGCTTTACTGGCCGAGTGAGTGATAAAGAATTAGTGAAATTAGCGCAGAGCTCACGAGCGTTTTTATTCCCGAATGAAGAAGACTTCGGAATCGCTGCTGTTGAAGCCCTGGCTTCCGGCACTCCCGTGATTGCCTACGCCAAAGGCGGCGCCTTGGATATCGTGCAAGACGGTGAGACTGGCGTTTTGTTTAAACAGCAGACAGTTGAAAGTTTAATTGCAGCGATTGAGCGTTTTGAGACTATGAAATTTTTACCGGCGACTTTGCATCGGAAGGCTAAGCGATTTGATAAGGGATTTTTTGATACAAAGATACGAAAGATCGTTAGCGATTGTTATACTAGTAACATATGAAAATTATTGTCACCGGCGGTGCGGGGTTTATCGGCTCAAATTTCGTACACTACGTATACCGAGAGCGTCCTGACTGGCATATTACTGTCCTTGATTCACTTACCTACGCCGGCAACCGCGCAAACCTCGAAGGGCTTGATCCCGCAAGATTCACTTTCGTCGAAGGAAATATTACTGACGCAGAGCTTGTTGATAAACTCGTCAGTGAACACGATGCAATTGTGCACTATGCTGCTGAATCTCATAACGATAACTCATTGCAGAACCCACGCCCATTCCTTGATACGAATATCATCGGTACTTATACGATTCTTGAAGCCGTCCGCAAGCACGGCAAGCGCTTTCACCACATTTCAACCGATGAAGTATATGGCGATCTAGAGCTTGCTGATCCAAACCGATTCACCGAAAACACACCGTACAATCCTTCGAGCCCTTACTCCTCAACTAAAGCCGGCTCAGACCTCCTCGTGCGCGCCTGGGGCCGCAGTTTTGGCGTGCAGGCAACTATTAGTAACTGTTCAAATAACTACGGTCCTTACCAGCACGTTGAGAAATTTATCCCTCGACAAATTACTGAAATTCTTGAAGGTCGCCAGCCAAAACTTTACGGTGCCGGCGAAAATGTTCGCGACTGGATTCATACCGAAGACCACAGCTCGGCCGTGCTTACTATTCTTGAAAAGGGAGTCATCGGCGAAACATACCTGATTGGCGCAGATGGAGAAAAAGACAATAAAACAGTCGTCGAATTAATTCTTGAACTCATGGGTAAAGATTCAAAAGCCTATGAACATGTTAATGATCGCCCAGGACATGACATGCGCTATGCCATCGACTCCACAAAGCTCCGCAAAGAACTTGGCTGGATGCCTAAATTTACCGACTTCGATGCCGGGCTCAAAGATACCATTGCCTGGTATACCGAAAACGCTGCTTGGTGGCAGCCACAAAAACGCGCGACTGAAGAAAAATATAAGACACAAGGCCAATAAATGACCACGCCAGACACCTCTTCACTAGAATTCAGTAAAGAACTGACCTTACACGAAACAAACATTCCCGGACTTGTTTGGCTCGACCTTCCCGTTCACGGCGACAACCGCGGATGGTTTAAAGAGAACTGGCAACAAGAAAAAATGACGACAATTGGCTTGCCCGACTTTGGACCTCGCCAAAACAACATCTCGTTCAATGCAACCCGCGGAACAACGCGCGGTATTCATGCAGAACCATGGGATAAGTATGTGTCTGTTGCGGCCGGGAAAATATTTGGCGCTTGGACCGACCTTCGAGAAGGCGATACATTTGGCCAAACATTTACACTCGAGATCGATCCTAGCAGGTCAATCTTTGTCCCGCGCGGCGTTGGCAATGCCTTCCAAGCACTTGAAAACGGCACCGTTTATTCCTACTTAGTAAATGACCACTGGGTCGCAGGTGGAGAGAACTACGCCTTTCTTAATCTTACCGACAAAAACGCTGATATCAAATGGCCGATTCCACTCGAGCAGGCCGAGCTCTCCGACAAGGATCGCGTACACCCAGCCCTTGCCGACATAGAACCAGTGAAGCCTCGCAAGATATTAGTTACCGGAGCAAGTGGACAACTCGGCAAAGCACTCCGCAGCGAGTTTCCTGATGCGGAATTCGTTGATCGTACTAGTTTTGATATTACGGACAAACTAACCTGGGGCCATCGCAACTGGCGACAATACGGCACCATTATTAACGCGGCAGCTTATACCAAAGTAGACGACGCAGAGTCTCCAGGAGGAAAAATTGATGCCTGGAGGATTAATGCAACGGCCGTAAAGGACCTCGCTCAACTCGCTACCGAGAATCATCTCACTCTTATCCATATCTCAAGTGACTACGTTTTTGATGGCAAAGAAACTATTCATACTGAAGACGAACCCCTCTCTCCGTTGGGTGTGTACGGGCAGTCAAAAGCTGCCGGGGATATTGCCGCCGCAACTGTACCTCGACATTACATTCTGCGAACCTCTTGGGTGATTGGAGAGGGCGGCAACTTTATTCGTACTATGAAGAATCTTGCCGACAAGGGGATTAGCCCTAATGTGGTCAATGACCAAATCGGACGGCTCACCTTTACTTCGGATTTGGCAATGAGTATCAAGCATCTGCTTGCAACGAGCGCGCCGTACGGAATCTACAATGTCACCAACGAAGGCGAGCCAGTTAGTTGGGCAGACCTTGCAAAGATTGTATACGAGCATAACAGCCGCCAGAAGAGCGATGTCACGGGTATTACAACAGCTGCATATTATGCCGGCAAAGACGGCATCGCACCTCGACCCTTACAAAGCACCCTTAACCTTGATAAAATAAAAGCTACAGGGTTTACGCCAAGAGATTGGCGCGAGGCATTGACTGAATACTTAGGAAAATAACTGCGAGGGACATATGAAGGGAATTATTTTAGCGGGCGGCTCAGGAACACGACTCTGGCCAATCACCAAAGGCATTAGCAAACAGCTAGTTCCTATCTATGACAAACCTATGGTCTACTACCCCCTCACAACATTGATGTCGGCCGGTATCAAAGACATCCTTATCATCACTACTCCAAGCGACCAGCTGCAATTCAAGAACCTCCTCGGTGATGGTTCAGACTGGGGCATCAGCCTTTCTTATGCCGTACAGCCCACGCCAGACGGCCTCGCCCAGGCGTTCATTATCGGCGAAGAGTTTATTGGCGACGACAAAGTATGCCTTGTTCTGGGTGACAATATCTTTAATGGGCACAAACTTGGCGAATCATTAAAGGGATGCACCGACCCTGACGGCGGTATTGTATTCGCCTATCAGGTTTCAGACCCTGAGCGATACGGCGTTGTTGAATTCGACAAGAATAGTACAGCCGTTTCAATTGAAGAAAAACCCTCTCAACCCAAATCAGACTACGCCGTAGTTGGGCTCTACTTCTACGACAATGATGTTGTTGCAATTGCCAAGAGCATCACTCCAAGCGAACGCGGCGAGATTGAAATTACCTCCGTCAATGAAGAATACCTCAAAAGAGGCAAGCTCAAAGTAGCCGCACTTGATACAGGAGATGTATGGCTCGATACAGGAACTATCGACTCGATGGCCGACGCAACCGACTACGTCCGCGTTCTTCAAAAGCGCACCGGCCAAGTCATTGGCAGCCCTGAAGTCGTTGCTCGTGATGAGGGCTTTATCTCCAACGAACAATTAGCGAAACTTGCTCAGGCTTTGAAGAAGTCGGGGTACGGAAACTACCTTGTATAATCTATGAAAATAAAATCTATCCGCAACTCTTTAACACGCTATAAACTCACGCTACTACTCATCTTTGGGGTTGGCGTATTGGCATTCGCACTTCTAATATTCGTTAATCATCGCATTATTGGCTCAGACGATACCGTCTTCCCTGTACAAATATTGCCTTTTCATACCGTATTTGACTGGATCCAGTATCGTTACACGACCTGGAGTGGTCGAATATTCTCAGAAGGATTTGTCTATTTATTCAGTCCTGCACCATTCATATATTGGCAGCTCGTCATGATTGCTATGTACGGGATATTCAGCGCAATGATCTTTACTTACTATCGTTTATTCACCACCAAGAGAACTCCCGTTAAAGACTACCTGATGCTTGCCGTGGCTTTATGCCTACCCTTCTTGGTAGACAGAGCCGTCCTACAAGATAGTACGATTTGGATGACCGGTTCAATTGTGTACTTTTGGATGACGGCTCTAGCGCTCATAGCCTTTTATCCCATTGCTTACTATATACGTCTCAAGAAGCGTCCGAGTTGGCCAATTACAGCAGCGGGCGTATTGAGTTCAATCATCGCGGCAAGCTCACAAGAACAAGTTGGCGTAGCACTCTGTGCTCTGTCATTTACGTTTATCGTCTACAGCTTTATCAGTGGGCTAAAACAGGGAGAAAAAGTAATACCCTGGTATGCAATTATACTTTTTGCTATTACCGTCTTGGCGTTTGCAGTAAGTTACCTAGCTCCAGGAAATGATGCTCGACTCCACCTTGAATTGGCTCAATGGCTTCCCGACCTCTACACAACACCCATAGCAGAAAGGGCGCTATACAGCTATCGCTGGATTCTCGAGGCGCTCATTAACCATAGCGGCTATTTACTGGTTGCCTCTTGGCTACTCATGATTGGACTCTTTTTTGCAAAAATAAAAAAAGGTATTATTGATCATCTTGTGATGCTTTGCTTGCTTGTAATGAGTATCTTAATGCTGACAAAGGGAACAGATATTACTATTTTCTGGTTTGAATTTTATGCAAGTTGGAAGCCAGCAGATACCAATGCTTTAGTCGCCTTGAATGTCATGCCTTGGGGAATTGGGCTTTTCGTCACAGTTATCGCGCCTCTTTTGCTTTTCAAGAAAAAACCCATAGGTGCGCTCCTCACTACCCTTTACTCATCAGCATTTGCTACTGCTGCAATCATGGTGCTTTCGCCAACAATGTACGCTTCTGGATGGAGAACTATATTCGTACCTTCCGTAATGCTTATATTCATTACATACATTTTATTGGATAAGATACTCGATGCTTACTGGCGCTATCGTTATACGTTTGTAGCAGTTATCTTTACATTAGCGCTGTCTCAGTACGTCTATCAGGTTGCCCGTCTCATAAAAAACTCCTAACCTATGATCTCCTGTTATAATGATTACCTAGATGGACAAGAGTAAAAGAGGTCTTAAGGTTTGTATTATCATACCCGCTTATAATGAAGCGGCTGTTATTGAAAAGGTTATCAAAAGCGTATTTAAGGAATTCTCAAAATCACACTACGCAATTACCGTGCTCGTGGTGAACGACTCTTCAAAAGATGATACTGCAGTAAAAGCCAAAAAAGCTGGCGCCACAGTTGTATCTCACATACTTAATACAGGC
>Ga0247740_1000798_pt1 | contig 14097 bp, 16 predicted proteins | sample UWRJL148409B2_FD_180942 | JGI IMG/M metagenome (GOLD analysis project Ga0247740, IMG submission 180942) | Plant litter microbial communities from Arlington Agricultural Research Station in Wisconsin, United States - UWRJ-L148-409B-2 | ecosystem: Environmental > Terrestrial > Plant litter >...
GGGTTTGTCGCAGGTGGGGAACCCGCACACGGGTTGCTCGAACCGTTTGGCGGTTCTCATGTCCGCCGGGGGTGAGTAGCGGTCCCTGCCCACGGAGAGGGTGGCTCCGGTCTCGGGGTGGGTGAGGATCCGCACGAAGGACGGGGCGTCGGCGGCCAGCTCCCGGGCCAGGGAGATCGGGATGGGCCCGTACCCGTCCAGGGTGGCGGGCATGTCGGTCTTTCCCAGCAGTGACAGCACCGGCACGGTGATGTACACATCGGGGCGGATCCGCCGCCCGCCGAGGGCCTCGAGGGTGCCGTTCAGCAGCGCGTCCAGGACGGTGTCGGCGCGCAGCTGGGACAGGGTGCGGGTCTCGGTGGGGCCCTGCATCCGGGTGGCGTGCTCCGTGGCGCGGGAGAACACCGCCAGCAGCTGGTGCATGGGGGCGTGTACGATCAGGTCTCCCATCCCGTCCCGCCCGGGCACCAGGGCGACATGCCGGTTCCCGACGGCGGCTGTGGTGCGGGCCTCGATGGTGGCGGGGTCGAGACCCTCCCGCAGCCGGCGGGCGGTGTGCGCGAACCGGTTCGGGGTGCTGGTCTCCGCCACCGGGACCGCCCGGCGCTCCAACGTGTCCCGGTCGGTCAGGGAGAGCCCGGCGGACTGGTCGACCATCACCTGCGCGTGCCGGTAGGAGATTCGCCCGGCCGACAGTGCGCCCATCGTGGCCGGCAGGTCGTGCACGAGCATCCTGGCCTCCCCGAACAGGTCCTCCGCGGCCCGCTCCGTGACCCGCAAAGCGCACGACACCTCCGCCCGCAACGCCCGGAACGCCACACCCCGCGACACGCCCGTGGAGGCCGGCGACGACAGGTCCGACCACGTCAGCATCGTTTCCAGCAGCCGGGTCCGCGCCGCCGTCAGCTGCGCGATCGAGGCCTCCAGCTGCACCAGCGTGTCGACCATCTCGCCGAGGGTGTCGGCCATCACCGCGTGGGGAGGTTGCACCGGGGCATCCATGATGGTCATACTGGTATTAGATACCCTGCCACCGACAAAGCCGCCCCCCACGACCGCCAGACGGGAAAACCGCCGGGGGCAAGCACTGTGAAGGAGGAGACCTAACCGTATGCGGCAGTCGCGATCGAGCCCGTCGCCGGGTCGCTGTACTCAGCCGGCTCGTCAAGAACCACGAGGCCCGTGCCACTGCTGGCGATGAGAGACAGCTCCTCGAGCCAACGGCGATTGAGTACCGGACTCTTGCTCCCGTCGAACTCGAAGTGCATGGGGATCTGAGGTGACAGCCAGATGGTCGCGCGACCATGTCCCTCGGCGCGAGTCTTCACCCAGGAGAAGGTGAACGCCTCGCCGCGGCGCAACTTGTTGACGATGACTACCTTGAGGTGGGCCAGAGCCCTGTCCTCGACCGGGACCGGAAGTCTGGAGTCCCCGTAATACAGCGTTCCCACAGTGGCCTTTCCCAGAAAGATCTGCACGCATGTTGTGGTGACACGGTACCAAAGATGACCCGAATTCATGCCCTGATTTGTACCCCGATTTCAAACCCGCCTCCCGCACTGCCGCCCCCTTGACCCCCGGGAGCGTTCGAACATATATTCGATGGATGCCCCACCACTGGCGACCCAGCGATCATCTCGAGCGGTCGCCGCAGCCCGGCGTGTGGCTCCTGATCGAGCGCGGAAGGCGCGTCGGGAGCGTCCAGTACGGCCGCGTCAGAGAACGTCCGGCCTTCCGCGGGGTAACGGCATCCGGAGACCTCGTCGGGTACGCCTGGTCACTCGAGCGCGCGTGCGACCGACTCTGGGAGTGGTCGGTCCGCACGGGAAGAGGAGCAGCAGTGACCGCATGGCCGTGGCCGCCGATACAAATCGGCGTGGACGAATGGGTGGTGATGCGCAACAGCCCCTCACTGCCCAAAGCCGTAGTGCGCTTCTTCGAGGCAACCGAGCGCTCCCCCGCGTTCTACCGCGCCGCGACGTGGGCGCCGCGCTCCGAAGAACGGGAGCTGATCGGCTACTACCCCACGCTCGAGCTCGCGGACTCCGCGATCCTCGAGGACTCCCCGGGCCGGATCGCCGTGGTTCCCGACAGACGTTGAATTTTCCTCATTGCAATTGAGTTACAACAGGAATAACCTTCGGGGCACGGGGTTCAACCCACGTCACCGTTCCACGGCGGCCCGTAGCCGGTCACCGTCTGGACCCTGATCCGTGCGGACGGGGCCGGCGTTCAGCGGTCATCCGAACCTTGCGATGTAGACGGTGTCCACTTAATCTGGTCAGAAAGCCAGAGGAGAACCAGTGGGCAAGGTAATCATTCACGCGACCATCACCGTCGACGGCTTCATGGCCGACACCGAGGGCGGCATCGATTGGATGTTCGACTTCGCCTCGGCCGATGAGGATGACGCCCTCATCGGCGCGGTCATGGGCGAGCTCGGTGCCGTGGTCGGTGGTGCCAACAAGACGCAGACGATCGAGGATGACGAACTCCCCTACGGCGGAACTCTCAAGATCCCCGTGTGGGAGATGACGCACACCGCGACCCCACCGGTGGACCGGGACGGCACCACCTACACGTTCGTTGTCGACGATATCGCACAGGCCGTCGCCGAGGCCAAGGCCGCGGCCGGCGACAAGAGCGTCGCACTCCTGGGCGGCAGCATCAGCCGTCAGTGCCTGAAGCTCGGACTGGTCGATGAGATCGTCCTCATCGTGGTGCCGATACTGCTCGGCGACGGTATCTCGCTGTTCGGTGGGCTCGGTGAGACCATCAACCTCGAGCGGACGCAGACGGAGGCGTTCGCCGATGGGATCCACCTGCGGTTCCGGGTGGTGAAGTGACGAAGAAGCAGGGCGGACGGGACTTGACTCCCCTCCTGAGCCGCCGGCCCATTGCGCTGTCCTACATGTGGTGAATGTGCAGGGGCGGGCGCAATGCTCCGGACTGCTCAGCGGGGGCCCACGAACGGCTTCGCGATCCATCCGCCCTACGCAGACCCCAAGCGGTCTTGGGATACTGAGCGGATCGGCTCGGGCTCTACGTAGGGCGGACGGGACTTGAACCCGTGACCGACGGATTATGAGTCCGCTGCTCTAACCAGCTGAGCTACCGCCCCTCGCCTGCGTGCGCGGGCGGATTCCTACGATACAACCAGCCGCGCGTGGCAAGCGTTCTGCCCGGCGGGTGCGAACATTAGGCATGAGCGATGTAACCCCGGTCGAAGACGGCCCCAACGAAGCCACCCCGAACGACAAGCTGGACGGGATCGTCGAGCAGATGCTCGGAGACGTTCAGCAGGGCAACGTGAGTGACGTCGCCGCCGCGCTCCGTCAGCGCCTCGACGACACCGGTGTCGTGCTGAGCGAAGCCGAGTTCGACGCGATCGTCGCCCAGCTCAACTCCTAGCGCTCCGAGGCGGGAGCGCCCTCGACGGGCTCGCCGCGATAGAGGCTCTCGAACGTGTCCAGGGTCCGCTGGATGTCGTGCGCCTCGATCAGCCGCAGAGAAGCCTTCTTGAACTCGAGGAGCTCGTCCTCGGGCATCGTCAGCACGGTCGTGAGCTTCTCCGCAATCTCGTCGACGTTCCCCGGCTCGAACAGGAACCCGTTCTCGCCGTCGTGCACCAGGTGCGGGAGCGCCATTGCGTTGGCTGCGACGATCGGGAGACCCGACGCCATGGCCTCCATCGTGGAGATGCTCTGCAGCTCCGCGATCGAGGGCATGGCGAACACCGTGGCCCGCGTCAGCGCGTTCCGCAGGTACGCCTCATCGACGTAGCCGGTGAACTTCACCTTCGCGCTCACGCCGAGCGATGACGCGAGAGCCTTGAGCTTGCCCTCCTGGTCACCGCCACCCACGATCTCGAGTTTGGCGTCGAGCGCCGGGTCGAGCTTCGCGAACGCGCGGATGAGCTTGTCGATCTGCTTCTCCTCGACCATGCGGCCGAGGAAGACGATCAGGTTGTCCGTGCGCGGCTGCATGTTCGGCGTGTAGTTGTGCGCGTCGATGCCGCACGATATCGCGAGCACGTGCTCCACCGAGGTGTTGGCCTCGAGGTAGTCGGCGGCCTTCTGCGTCGGCGTCGTGACACGCTCGGCACGACCAAAAGTTCGATCGGCCGCGCCCCAGGCCTGTCGAATGGCCCACTGCCGCAGGAACGGCGGAATGATCAGGGTGTACTCGAGCAGGTTCTCGGGCATGAAGTGGTTGGTGCCGATCAGGCGCACCCCGCGCTTCAGCCCCTCGATGGTCATGCCACGACCGATCACGATGTGCGACTGGAAGTGCGCGACGTCCGGCTTCACCAGATCGAGGATCTTCGCGCTGTTCTGCTTGATGCGCCACGGAAGCGCGAACCGGAGCCAGGGATGCGGGTACCAGCGCCAGGAGTAGATCCTGTGCACCGTGATCGTCTGGCCCTCGTGCTCCTCGACCTGCACGCCGCGCTTCTTGTTCGAGTAGGCCGGGGCGGCGATGTGCACGTCGTGCCCGCGCTCGGCCAGTCCCGCCCCGAGGCGAGCGATGAAGGTCGCCGCACCGTTGATCTCGGGCCAGAAGGTGTCGGCAGCGATCAGAACGCGGAGTCGCGGCTTTCCCTCGTGGGGTGAACGTCGCGCGGCATCAGTCACTGTGTTTGGTGTTCCTTAGTCTGTGGTGCCGGGAGAGCTGTCACCGGTGAAAGGGATTCGGGGTACACGGAATCCTTCGCGTTAACGTACCCCACGGTCGCTGGGAGGCCCTTCGACCACGTCGGCGAGCGTCGTATTGGCCAGCGACTGCGGGTGGTGCCTCGAGAGGGAGATCACGCCCCAGATCGCCGCGGCGGCCGCCGCGGCGAACGCGAAGATCGCCCAGAGCGGTGCGCTGGCTGCCTCGCCGAGCACGATGATTCCGATCGACACGGCCACGATCGGGTCGATGACGGTGAGACCGGCCACGACGAGGTCCGGTGGGTTCGACGAGTGCGCGGTCTGCACGAAGTAGGTGCCGAGCAGTGCGGCGGTCGCCAGACCGATCACGCACAGCAGCGTGAGGATGTCGGCGGAGTCGAAGCCGAAACCGGCGGTGAGGATCGTCTGCACGCGGCCGATCACCACGTTCGCGAGCGTGACGACGAAGCCGAAGAGCACCCCGGCGCCGACGACGTAGAAGATCGGCCGGGGCGCGTGGCGACGCATCAGGATGAAGAGGGTCACGAACACGGCGAGCACGACCGAGAGGATGATCAGCACGACCGAGAGCTGGGTAGCGGTGATGGGGTGCCGCTCGGTGACGAACGCCGCGATGGTGACGAACGTCGCGACTCCGAGCACGCACACCAGGATCGCGCGAATCGAGACCCGGTCCAGCGGCACCTTGCTCACCCGCGCGTTGACGATCGCGGTGATGACCAAGGCGATCGCACCGAGGGGCTGGACGACGGTCAGAGGCGCGAAGGTGAGGCTCGTGAGCTGCAGCACGATCGCGAGCCCGAGGAGCAGCGTGCCGATGACCCACGACGGACGCGCGAGGAGCGAGGTCAGCTGTTTGATGCTGAGACCGGTCTTGCCCTTGCCGCCCGACTTCTCCCCGACGAGCACGACACCGCGGTTCTGGAACTGCGTTCCGAACGCGAGAAGTACGGCCGCCACCACCGCGAGGGCGATGCCGATACCGGACTGGGTGTTGAGCGTCAGCTGGTCAGCGAGGTCCTGCATGTCTGGCGGCACCCGTCGAATCTACCCGTTCCGGGCCCGTTATTCTGGGTGAATGGCCGTACTCCCTATTCAGATCACCGGCGAACCCGTGCTCCATTCGGTTGCCGCCGAGGTCACGGAGTTCGACGATTCGCTCCGCGAACTCGTCGCCGACATGTTCGAGACGATGAAGGAAGCGCCCGGCGTCGGGCTCGCCGCACCCCAGGTCGGAGTCGGCCTCCGCGTCTTCGTCTTCAACTGGACCGACGATGACGGCGTGCTGTGGCGCGGCGAGGCGATCAACCCCGAGTTGTGGATCACACCCGTGCCGCTCGGCGAGGCCGACGAGGACGACGAGTCGGAGGGGTGCCTGTCGCTCCCCGGTGAGCGGTTCCCGCTCCGCCGCGCCGAACGCGCCATCCTGCGCGCCGTCGACCTCCAGCAGAGGCCGTTCCAGATCGTCGCCGAGGGCTGGCTCGCCCGCATCTTCCAGCACGAGTTCGATCACCTCGACGGCATCCTCTACGTCGATCGCCTCGAGGAGGGCTACGACAAGCCCGTGGCCAAGATCATCAAGAAGAAGGGCTGGGGCGTCCCCGGCAACTCCTGGCTGCCGGGCGAGGATCACCTGGAGGACTAGACGCCGGGGCTAGGTCCAGAGCCTGATGAGCGCGGCCACCACAGCGGCCGCGGCCACCACGACGATGAACGGCACCCTGAGTGCGTAGAGGCCCGCCGCGACGAGCAGCGCCGGCCCACGGGCATCCACCTCGATGCCCTGCCCGCCGCCGAGTGTCTGCACGACGATCAGAGCGGACAGCAGGGCGACGGTGAGCAGGTTCGCGACCCGCGCGGGGATCGGCTTCTCCACGAGCGACGACGGCACGAGGTAGCCCAGCAGCTTGAGCGCGAGCACCGTGATCGACGCGAGGATGATCGTCTGCCAGATGGTCACGGTGCCACCTGCGTGTCGCGCACGCCGAGCCAGTTCGTGAGCCCGACGACCACGGCTACCACCGCGGCGGCGAGCACGGGGATGCCCGCAGGCACGAAGGGGATCAACGCGGCAGCCACGACCGCCGCTGCGATCGCGACGACCACGGGCTGCAGCTGGCGCAACCGGGGCCAGAGCAGTCCGAGGAACGCCGCCGCCGCGGCCGCGTCGAGGCCGTACTGGCTGACGTCACCGAGCAGATCCCCGATGAGCGCGCCGATCAGGGTGGTGAGGTTCCAACCGACGTAGATGATGGCACCGGTCCACCAGAAGCCGGCGCGCTGGCCGACCACGGTCTTCTGGGCCGTGGCGACGGCGGTGGTCTCGTCGATGGTCCATTGGGCGGCCAGAAGCTTCTTCGGCCACGGTCCTCCGATGAACGGGGCGACCCGGAGCGCGTAGAGGGCGTTGCGGGTGCCGAGGAGTGCGCCACTCGCAATGGCCGCTCCCCCGGCGGCCGCACCACCCGAGGCGAGGATGCCGATGACCGCGAACTGCGAGCCGCCGGAGAACATGATCACGCTGAGGAAGCAGGTCTGCCAGATATCGAGGCCCGACGCCACGGACAGGGCACCGAAGGAGACCCCGTACGCGGCCACCGCGAGACCGACAGCGAAGCTCGCCCGGATCGCCGCGCGGCGCTCGGTGGCGGCTGTGTCTGACAACGAGAAACTCCCTCCGGACCGGTGGGTCCGAAGGGAGACTCTATCGCGCAGTATCGGCCCGCTCATCAGGCCAATCGCTCGCCCGTGGCTAGCTCGCCGGCGGGGTGAAGGGGTTGTTGGCCCGCAGCACCTCGAGGCGCGCGCGGTACTCCTTCTCATCGATGTCGCCCTGAGCGAAGCGCTCGGCGAGGGTGGACTCGGCACCTCGGGCGGCGGCGAAACGGCCGTAGCCGTGAGGGCCGAACTGGCCGGGACCCCACCCGCCCCTGCTCCAGCGGCGACGCGCGAGGGTGGCGAACAGAACGACGACCCCGATCCAGAACAGCGGGATCAGGAGGAAGAAGATCCAGCCGAAGCCGAACCCGGGTCCGCCCGGGTGGGCGGCGAGAGCGAGAGCTGTAAACACGTGATGTCCATTCGGTAGGGGCCCTGGTTGGGCCGTTACCTCAAGACTTGCGGAGTGCCTTCGATCCCGAATCTGCCGGGCGGCGACACCTCGTGTACTCCGTCAGGAGCACTCGCGGACTATTCCGTACGCCCGGCGTGGACCAGGCCGGTCTCGTAGGCGATCACGACGAGCTGCACCCGGTCGCGGGCTCCGAGTTTCGACATGATCCGGGAGACGTGGGTCTTCGCCGTGAGCGGCGACAAGTACAGGGACTTGCCGATCTCGTCGTTGGTGAGCCCCTGCCCGACAAGCGCGAGCACCTCCCGCTCCCGCTCGGTGATGACGGTGAGCTGGGTCGTGTCGGGTGCCTCACGGAGCTGCCCGGAGATGCGCTCGAGCAGCCTCCGCGTGACGCCCGGGCTGAGGAGGGCATCCCCGCCCGCGACCACTCGCACCGCGCGGATGAGTTCGACGGGCTCAGTGTCCTTGACGAGGAACCCGCTCGCGCCCGCCCGAATCGCGCGACCGACGTACTCGTCGAGCTCGAACGTGGTCACGATGACGATGTGGGTGTCGGCGAGCCTCGGGTTCTGCACGATCTGCTCGGTCGCCCAAAGTCCGTCGCCGTCGGGCATGCGTATGTCCATGAGCACGACGTCGGGACGCACCGCGGTCACGAGTGCCACTGCTTCGGCACCGGTTCCGGCCTCCCCCACGATCTCGATGTCGGGCTCGGCCTCGAGCAGGCTCCGGAATCCGCCCCTGATGAGCTGCTGGTCGTCGGCGATCGCCACTCTGATCGTGCGGGCATCCGTCATGAGTCGTGCTCCTTCTGCGGGATACGTGCGGTCACGAGAGCGCCGCCGAGGGGCGACGGGCCGGTCGTGAGGGTGCCGCCGAGCAGTTCTGCGCGCTCGAGCATGCCGAGCAGTCCACGCCCGCCGTCGGCCCCGGTGAGGATGCCCGTGCCGTCGTCAGCGACCCGCACGACGTACTCGTTGCCGTCGCTACCCACCGTCACGCTCGCCCGCGTTGCTCTGGCGTGGCGGACGACATTCGTGAGGGATTCCTGCACGATCCGGTAGATCGCCAGCTGCACGGCCTTGGGCGCGGTCTCGAGGGTGTTCGTGAGGGTGACGTCGACCCCCTGCGAGGTGACACTCGCGGCGAGACCGGGCAGGCGGGAGAGGTCGGGCTCCGGCACGAGCGGCGCCGAGGGATCCTGTCCGCCCTCCGCGCGCAGCACGCCCAGCACCGAACGCACTTCGTCGAGCGCGGTCTTGCTCGTCTCCTTGATGCTCTTGAGCGCCTCCGCCGCCTTCTCCGGCTGCTTGTCCATGAGGTGAAGCCCCACGCCCGCCTGCACGTTGATCTGACTCAGGGAGTGCGCGAGCACGTCGTGCAGCTCGCGCGCGATGCGGACGCGCTCGGCCTGCACCTCGGTCTGCTTGCGCTGCGCGACCACGCGCCTGAACTCCTCGAAGTTCTCCTGCCGCGTGCGCAGCGCCTCGCCGATACCGAAGGTGATGAGGATGCCGAGGGTCGTGATGGCGATGCGGGCGGGATGCCAGTCGAGGCCCAGGAGCAGCCCGACGGCGACGGTTCCCACCCAAGCGGTACCCACCGCGATCCACGCCCAGATGCGGGCGCCGTGCCGGATCGACAGGATGATCGCGAACGCGAGCGCGACGAAGGGCGGCCCCTGATCCTGTGTCGTGAGGAAGAAGTCGACGCACGCGGCGGCCGCCACGAACGCGACGACCGGCCCCGGGAAACGTCGGCGCAGCAGGAGGGCGAGAGGGCCCAGCAGCGCGAGCAGCACGGAGACCCAGCCGAGCTCCGTGGGCGTGCGGACCGCCCAGAACACGGCCGCGGGGACCTGCAGGAACAGTGAGACGGCGACGGGGATGACCAGCCGGGCGGTACCGGAGAGACGGAACGGCCGCTGCTGGCGCAGTGCCAGCTCCTCGGCGAACTCGCGGAAGTCGGCCTTGTCGGCGTCGCGCCACTTGTCGTGCCACCGGGCGTCGCTCCAGCGATGCGGGTGCTGGCGACCGGGGTGCATGCCTCGATCGTAGCTCCGGGGCTGCCGCCGGGCGTCGGCCGGCGGGTGGCGCGGCGGTACTCCCGCGGGAGTAGGCGGAGACTTGGGGACAAAGAAATAGGCCCAGACCGTGGAGGGTCTGGGCCTAACTCGTCGGAGACTGGCTCCGTGCTCCCCGACATGGACTCGAACCATGAACCTACGCATTAACAGTGCGTTGCTCTGCCAATTGAGCTATCGAGGATTGCGTTTCAGCTTGCCTACTTTAGCAAAGGTTCGGCCTGTGCCAAATCCACCCGCGCGTCACGTAGGAGGTAGTTCGGTGACGGAACCCTCACGGGGTCCGTGATCAAGTGCGGAATGCCGTCCGTGCCCAGTCGGAAGCTGGCGATCGAGTCGGAGAGCTGGTTCGCAACATGCAGCACGTCACCGTCAACAGCGTGGTGCCGAGGGTGATCACCCTCGCTTGAGACCGAGCCGACCGGATCGAGCTGCGTTCCATCGTCGCTCGCGCGCAGGATCGCGATGCGATTGCTCCCCCGCAGGCCGGCGTAGACGTAGCGGCCACCGGCACCGAAGCTGATCGCCGATCCGGCGTCCCCCGCGACGGCACCCGGAAGCGCGACAGACGAGACCAGTTCGAGCTCGGTGCCCGTCCACCGCAGCACGAAGAGCTCGTCGCTCAGCTCCCCCAGCACGTACAACAGTCCCGACGGGTGTCGCACGATGTCGCGCGGTCCCGATCCCGGCGGCAGGGTCAAGGATGCCGCAGTCTCCAGTCCGACCTGATGCACGAGTATCCGGTCCGAACCGAGATCAGCACTCAGCAGCGTCGACCCGTCCACGGCGAACACCGAGTGCGCGTGCGGACCGCCCTGCTCCTCGTGGGGGCCCCGCCCGCTGCCGGGCTGCGTCGCGAGCAGTTCGGACACAGCACCCTCAACCAGTCCGATCAGGGAGACGCTGCCGTCGAAGTAGTTGGCCGCGGCCAGTCCGCCCGCGAAGAACTCGAGGCTGCACGGCCAGACGCCGCCCGACGGCGCCGACCCGTCGCGGACGAGACCGTGCTCCCCCACTCGGCGGAACGAGTCGACGGTTCCCGCGCCCTCGGCCCCCGCGTAGAGGTGGTCGCCGCGCTGCAGCAGGTACGACGGCGAGAGCGCCTCGACGGCGGTGCCTACGAGCTCGAGAGTGCCGGCATCCGTGGACCGCATCGCCTGGATGCCCGGCAGCGTGCCGCCCATGTCGAGGCCGTAGCCGCCGACCCACCAGCGGCTCACTAGTACCCGGACACCGGGTCGACGCGGCCCACGAACCCGCCGCCGCCCACGAGCGCCGCGACGTTCGCCTGGATGCGCTCCGAGAGCAGCGGGAGCGTCATCTCCGGCGTGTCGGCGGAGTGCGAGGTGATCACGATGCGGGGTGCGGTCCAGAGTGGATGCCCGTCGGGTAGCGGTTCCGGCCGGGTGACGTCGAGACCCGCACCGGAAAGATGACCCGCTGTGAGGGCGGCGACGAGGGCGTCCTGATCGATCAGGGCACCACGGGCGATGTTCACCAGGGCGGCCGACTCGGGCAGGAGTGCGAGCTGCTCCGCGCCGATCAGGTGCCGGGTCTCGGCGGTGGAGGCCGCGGCGAGGATGAGCACGTCCGCATTCGGGAGCACCTCGTCGAGCTGGGCCACCGGCACCGTGCGATCGGCACCGGGCAGGGGATCGCTCCCTCGCCGGACGATCGTCACGTCGACCTCCCAAGGGGCCAGGAGGCGCATGATCTCGACCGCAATGCCGCCGGCGCCCACGATGACGACGCGACGGCCGTAGAGCGAGACACCGGTCTTCGGATCGGCCCAACTCGTCGAGCGCGCCTTCTCCGGCAGCCCTCGCAGTACTGCGTGCGTGAGCGCGACGGCGTGCTCGGCGACCGGCTCGGCGAACGAACCCTTGGCGCTGGTCCAGAGGGGCAGGTCGGCGTCGCCCTGAGCGGCGAGGATGCCCGCGAAGGCCTCGACCCCGGCCATTGGCAGTTGCACCCACTCGACTCCGGGATGCTCGGCCAGGACTGCCGCCAGGGCGTCGCCGTCGAGGTTGAGCCAGACGATGCCGCGCGTCGCGTCGGACAGGGGCTCGAGCACTCCCCCTCCGGCGACGACCGCGGCCTCGAACGCGTCGTGGGCGAAGGGCAGCACGGCGATCGGCCCGGCATGCGGGCGGGCACCGGTGACGGGGACGGGCACGAGGGGGTCTCGGTGCTCGCCGGGAGTGCGTGAGGTCATGGCTTCTTGGGCGCTTTCGGCTTCTTGGGTTTGGGGAGGGGCAGCGCCTCGGCGGTGGTCGTGATCGCGGTGTGCAACCAGTCACGGTCCTCGAGCAGCTCGCCGGGGACCGTGTGGTAGTCCTTCGACCCCGGGTAGGCCTGACCGGGGAAGGTGCCCTCGAGCACCGCGGGGTCGGCGGGACTGGGCTTGATGAACAGGGTGTCGTTGCAGATGAACGCGACGACCTTCTCGTCGAGGTAGACCGCGTACTCGCCGAACATGCGAGCGGTACGCACCGGCAGCGGCGCCAGCTGGTCCTCGATGTAGTCGGCTGTCTCCCTGCTAGTGGACAAGCTGCTCCTCGTCCTTGAGGTAGTCCAGCGACCTCGCGAGATCGCGCACGTACGGGTGCCGGGGGTCCGCGAGGACAGCCTCGAGTTCGCCGATACCGACGATCACACCGCGGTGCATGATCGCGACCCGGTTGCTCACCCTGCGCACCTCGCCGAGATCGGCGGTGACGACGAGGGCGGAGAATCCGCGCTCGCGCTGCAGCGAGACGATGATGTCGAGGATCGCGCCTCGCACGGTGACATCGATGCCCGCCGTCGGGTCGTCGGCGACGAGCACGCGGGGCTCGAGGATCATCGCGCGCGCGATGGCCACGCGCTGGCGCTGGCCTTTGCTGAGCTCGTGCGGGTACTTGTTCATGATCGACAGGGGCAGGCGTACCGAGTCGATGAGGGTGGCGACCGCCTGTCCCGCCTCGTCCTGGTTGAACCTGCGGTCACGGGAGAAGATCGGCTCGGCCACGTTCTCGCCGATCGTGAGGCGCGGCTCGAGGAAGTCGCCCGCCTCTTGGCGCAGGTAGCCGACCTGCAGGCTCAGGCGGTCGCGCTTGCGCGCCGAGATACCGCGCACTTCGGTGCCGATCACCTCGAGTCCACCGCCCGTGATCTTCGGGGTGTCGGGGTCGGAGGTGTCCGCCTGCAGGGCGACCGCCTTGGCGAGACTGCTCTTGCCGGATCCGGTCTCCCCCACGACAGCGAGCACCTCGCCGGGCGCGATGTCGAACGTCAGCCCGTTGACCGCGATCGACCGCGTCTGCGGGTTGCTCGACGGGTACAGCAGCGAGAGGTCCTTCGCGCGGACGGTGGGAGACTCGGTCACTCGCCGGCCTTGAGCTCGCGCAGGTGCTCGCGCCGCTGGGCCTGCTCCGCCGGATCCGGCACGGGCAGCGAGGCCAGAAGACGCTGGGTGTAGGGATGCTGCGGCGCGCCCAGCACCTCCTCGCCCGTCCCCTCCTCCACCAGCCGGCCCTGGAAGAGCACGGCGATGCGGTCGGAGAGCATGTCCACGACGGCGAGGTCGTGACTGATGAAGAGCGCGGCGAAACCGAACTCCTTCTGCAACTCTGCGAACAGCTCGAGCACCCGCGCCTGCACGGAGACGTCCAGCGCGCTGGTCGGCTCGTCGGCGATGAGCAGGCTCGGCTCGAGCGCGAGCGATCGGGCGAGGCTCGCGCGCTGGCGCTGGCCACCACTCAGCTCGTGCGGGAAGCGGTCGCCGAACGTTCGCGGCAGCTGCACCGCCTCGAGCAGCTCGTCGACGCGGGACCGTGCGGATGCGGCATCCCCCGCCTTGCCGTGCACGATCAGGGGCTCGGCCACGCACTGGGCGATCGTCAGGAGCGGATTGAAGCTCGACGCCGGGTCTTGGAATACGAAACCGATGTCGCTGCGGACCGGCTTGAACGCGCGCTCCTTGATGCCGAGCATCTCATGACCGAGTACCTGCAGCGAGCCGCCGGTGACCTTGGTGAGCCCGCCGATGGCGCGGCCGATGGTGGTCTTGCCCGATCCGCTCTCCCCCACGAGCCCGAGAACCTCGCCCGGGGAGATCGTGAAGCTCACACCGTCGACGGCACGGAAGCCGCCACGACCGAGGCGGCCCGCGTACTCGATGACCAGGTTGTCCGCGACGACGACAGGCTCGGCGGTGTTGACTGTTCCGGCTGTCACGCGGTCGGCGATCCGGGCGCGCGCGCGCGTACCGCCCGAGCCGATTC
>Ga0247740_1000799_pt1 | contig 14097 bp, 14 predicted proteins | sample UWRJL148409B2_FD_180942 | JGI IMG/M metagenome (GOLD analysis project Ga0247740, IMG submission 180942) | Plant litter microbial communities from Arlington Agricultural Research Station in Wisconsin, United States - UWRJ-L148-409B-2 | ecosystem: Environmental > Terrestrial > Plant litter >...
CACTAACATCATCATTTCAAAGCGGTAGACATAAAATACTCTACGAATAGTTTGATTTAGACACTGCAGTTCGAGCAACATTTTGAAATCTCAAAATGCTGCACGAATGGTCCGATTAGCAGCCATTAGAGTAACATTTGGAGTCCATACGCTTCTTGCAAACGGTTTGATTTTAACACTACAGTTAGAGTAACATTTTGAGCTCCAAAAACTCCTACGAATAGTCTGGCGTCGCAATTCGAATAACGTCCCAAGTTCACAAACGTTGCGATTTAAATCACTGTCCAAGCGGACACATCGATAAACACTAAATATTTTGAAGATACAATCGTTTCTTCAAAATATATATTCGTCATATTCACTGTATCGTATTATTTCAACTTGCGATCGTATGTTATCACTTATGCGCAAGTTGTACTTTTCATGTAACGATATACTCTTAACACATGTAGGCAACGAAAATATTTTTCCAAAGTAATAAGGCCCAAATGTTACATGTTGAACGGAATTCGATATAAATTCAATATGTTGACCAGAATCTCTCAAAAAAGTTAGGTGAGTCACAGATGGAGGCAATGGTCGACGCATTTGTTCCTGATGTATCGACCTAAATACCAAATGAGTGACGTAAGGTAAACTATTTTCAATAGATTGATCAAAATTACCACCAAAAACAATGCGTCTAACCGAATCGGATATGCAGCCGTCGACAGGTTGGTTCAGAGCTTCCATGTTCAAATATGTGACGCTATTCGGTATATTGTTCCTTCGCAATTTATAATTCATACCATATGCCAAATGCGTAACCGACGGAGGTATATGATCTTTTTCTGGTTCGTTAAAGCTTCTAAAAAATCTCAAATGTGTCACTGAAGAAGGAATGTTACCCTTGATCGACTGTTGAAAATTATTGCCAAATTTAAGGTGTGTTACTGAATTAGGAATGCATCCTTCGATCGATTGATTGAAATTCCAGCGAAATCTCAAGTGAGTAACAGATTTGGGTACCGAATTAACAATTGGTTGATTGAAAGTGTCGCCAAATTCTAAGTATGTTACCGACTCAGGGATTTGATTTCGAACAGATCGATTAAATTCGCCGTCAAGAATTAGGCATTTAGCATTTTTAGGAATCGTATCCGGAACAGTGGCCCAATTGCTGCCGTTGTAGTCTAAATCAATAACAGAATCAGGTATGCAATCCTTGAGAGGCTGACTAAAAAAGCGGCCAAATCTCAAATGAGTTACAGATGTTGGTATGCAATTTTTTACTTGTTGATTAAAACGATTACCAAAGATCAACTTCTCAACGGAATCAGGTATGCAACCATCGATCGGCCTATTGAACGAGTCTCCGAACAATAGATGGACGACAGAGTTTGGGATGGAATCATTTATCGGTTGATCAAAAGCGTCGCCAAATCGCAAATGAGTCACAGATTTGGGTATGTGGCCTTTCACCGGCTGGTTAAATTCTTTGCCAAATGACAAATGCATTACTGTATCAGGTACACAACCATCAAGTGATTGATTAAAATGTCCACCAAATGTCAGGTGCGTTATCGAACGTGGCATCAAATTTTTGATTTGTGCGCTAATATGTCCATCAGTGTCAGATGATAGTCCATCAAAGAGCGAAAAAAAAGTGGCACTCACTGAATCGCTAGTTGGTCTACGTTGGACATCAAACACTATCACGTTACTAAACCTATCGTAATATGGCAAATATCGGATTCGTTTGAGCCGTACGAGTGAATCATATGTCATTTTGAACTTTAACGCATCAAACTGTGTAGATGTTACCGAAAACGCTATCTTATCGTGATCTGGTAGCTTTTCGCAAATATACAGAACGATATCAGTGTGTAACGCGTACATTATTGCTGATTTTTCAATACAACAGACAGTGTAAGTATAATATTTTCATTTTTTATGGAAATATTATTCAGTAAATGTGATTTTGGGTATCAAATGTTGACTAATTTGGCATTTATATTTTTTGTGCAGTGTAATGCTAACAATAGTATCTGGCAACGCATTAATGGACTGTTGGAACATTTGTCCAAAACTTATATGAGTTACAGATTCAGGTATGTTATAATCAACTGCCTCATTGAATCGAAATCCGAAAGTTAAATGCGTAATTGTCGCGGGTATGCATTTATAGATCGGTTGATCATATCGAAATCCGAAAGTTAAGTGCGTGACAGTGGGAGGCACACAATTACGAATCGATTTGTTGAACCATCGGTCGAATGCAAGATGAGTAACCGATGCCGGAATGTGATCCTTTATGTTAGTACCTTTGTAGTCACCAATAGTAAGATGCGTAACTGACGGTGATATGTATTTATTTTTGCTCGTGAAATTGCTGATTGTCAAGTGCGTGACAGATGATATACTTTCGCGCAGTGAGTGGCTAAATCCAAAACCTAGCTTCAAATGTGTAAGTGACTTTGGAATATGGCCATCAATCGGATGATTGAACCAATAACCAAACTTAATGCTTGTCACTGATTCGGGTATGCAACTATCGATAGGTTTATTGAAATCGCACCCAAATTTGATATGGGTGACAGTGTTTGGTATATATTTATCAATCGGTTGGTCGAAGGTATCGTCAAACACTAAGTGTGTAACGAATGCTGGCAACTTATCCTTTGTGTCGCAGCAAACAATGACGCGTCTAAATTGATCGAAATATGGTAGATTGACGATTTCAAGTGATGTCTTTGGTGTTTCAAACCAAAGATAACATTTCATGGTATGAAATCGTTTAGATGTGGCGCATAGCGATAATTTATCTTTGTCTGACAATTTGTTGCAGATTACTAAGATGTCATCACTGTGTAGTATGAACATGTCTGCTAATATGACAATGTTTATTTGTTAAGTAACAGATGAACATTAGATACAAGAAAAATAACATGTGAATGACCTCAACACCAAACGTTATCTTTCTTATGCACGTCCCAGTTTTGAGGTCCTTTCCATGTTGCGATTCCTTCGCCATCAGAAAAAGACATGTAATAACGCGAGTAGTGGCATCGCATATTTTTCTGAATTGTATTACACCTAACATGCGTTCTATTAGTCGCATCAATGATTTGTTGTTGCAATAATTGCATCGGGGCATGTTCATGATGCCAGTAATGTGCTGAACTGTGTCCTGTAAAATTGTACACTATCTGAACATTGATTTTTGCGAGATGACGTATACTGTCCGCATACATTTTACATCCAATTGCTGCGTTCTTGCACAATAAAGATAACGTATGATAGCATTTTGGTGTTTCGACCTCTTTCGCGATCAACTTGAACATTTCAGTTGGCAACATTTGTGCAACATGATGAAGTAAGTTGATAACTAGATGTCCGCAATTCAATTTTTATGTGACAAATTCTGTGCGTCCCAGATGTTAATTCTGGCCATCGACTTTACTGATTCTGAACTTCGACACGACGATATTGATATATGAATTTATGGTATTGAAATAGGTGTCCAAGTTGCACAAAAATACTGTGATTTGATTATTCATTTTTTTCATTTTTTAATGCTAAAAACATAATCTTAGTTGATCCATACTATTTTGTGCACCAAATTCTTATTGATTGTCAAATTATAGTCACGATGTAGTGTGATTTTTTCAATCGACGGAAACTGTAAACATAGGGGTTGCCTAAAATTTTTTCCGAAAACAACGTGTTTGACAGAAGGAGGGATGCAATTGATGATGCTTTGATTGAAATCGTCTCCGAACTCAAGATACTCTACAGAATCTGGGATGCATTTGTGAATTGATTGGTTGAATCGTTTGCCAAATATCAAACGAATTACGTTACCAGGAATGCAATAAAGCACTGATTGGTTGAAATACTCGCCGAAAATTAATTCGAGAACGGTGTCAGGGATGTAACGGTTTCCGATGAATCCGTTGAAATCGTATCGGAAAACAACTTTGGTGGTTCCTTCAGGAATAGAATCACAATTTCTTTTGATGATCGCAACGTCCTCTTCAAAGTTATGTTTGATAGTGTCCTTTTTGCGGATGTTCATTCTTCTCAGAATTGCGACGTTGAGATCGTCTGAAATCGAAGACTTAGATAGTATCTCACGAATGTAGTCTTTGTGATTGTCAATACTCAACAAGGCGTTTTCAATAATGAATAACATTTCGTTGTCATGAGGTATCTGAGAGCATTGTTGTATAAAATCTGTTGCTTCACAGACAATATTGTGGACGTATCCAAGAAGAAAATCGTCGGAAACTTCCAAAAATCGAAAGAATTTGATGATGTCAATATGATCTTCGATACTTGCGCATACCATAGTGGATTCAAAGTCGCCACGCATAGCATCTAGGGCAACGCGAACGTTTTCGGCAGTGATGTCACGTGTGATTCGAGGAGTTTGACCTATTTTTATAGTCTTCTTGCAACGACGTGATTTACAAAAAGTCTCCATAGATTCCACAAAAACGTTTCCGTTTATGAAAATGTAAGCTAATTTGTCCTCGTTTTCACCGAATTGTTTTACGTTTGACATGTTTGCGTGTGTATTCTACCAATTTGTTAAGTCTACCTAGAGTTGCGTTTTTCAATTTTTAATTCTTTGTCAGCGGATTTAAAACGTTTCGCAATCGAACAATGTCATACAATGATGTATGCGATGAATATTCAATCTGAGACGAACAGTTCCATTTTTATATTGATAATCATCAGAATAAAAATAAATGCTCGCGACTATCAAGTCGCTTGACTTTCGCAGTAATATCGTTATGTAAATACAGATCGTAATTTGAGGGCACCTGTATTTTCTCAACAGTTGATGGCAAACAGTTAATATCGTTGCTGAAAAGACGACCAAATGAAATAAATTTTACAGAAGTGGGTATGCAATCTTGAATTGATTGATTGAATGCAGAACCAAATACCAGATGAGTCACCGAGTTTGGAATGCGGTCATAGACGGATTCATTGAATGTATAACCGAACTGCAAATGTGTAATCGATGCTGGTATTGTATCATTTTGGCGTAAATTGAACAAAAATAAATGTGTGACCGACAATGGTATGTTGTCGCGAATTTGTTGAGTGAAGTTCAAACCGAACATTAAATGCGTAACAGATGAAGGTATGTTACCTTTGATAGATTGGTTGAAATGCCAACCGAATCGCAAGAAAATAACTGAATCAGGAATACATTCATCGATTGATTGATTAAAACTCGCTCCAAATATCAAGTGCGTGACAGATTTTGGAATGCATCGATCGGTCGGTTGAAATACACTGAGAATGTCAAATGTGTCACAGAGTCAGGAATAGTGTTCTCGATTGATTGATTAAATTGTTCGCCAAAAGTCAGATGGGTTACTGATCTAGGTATTATGCCGACGAGACATTGATTGAAGTCACGACTAAATGTTAAGTGAGTAACAGTTGCAGGTATATAGCCTTTTGTTATCGGCCGTTCGGGAAAGCTATGTTCCATCACAATTAGTATTATGAGAACATAGTTATATCACTGATAGTATTAATTTCATTTTTTTACGTTTACGATTTATCATCAGTGTGACGATATATTTGAACTCGTAGGCTAACATTTTCTTTAATTTTCATCTTGTAGTTCTCGTGCAATGAGACCCATTTTACTGTTTCTGGCAAGCAATTTATAGATCGTTTGAACTTGCGACCAAAATATATATAAGTTACAGACGCAGGAATGCAACCTTTGATTGACCAGTTGAAATCACCACCAAACTGCAAGTATTTAACTGACGCAGGAATGCAACCTCCAATTGGCTGATCGAACGCACGTCCGAATACTAAGTGTGTTACCGAATTAGGTATGTCTCCTGATGTGAGTGGATGATCGAAATATTCGCCAAACTCTAAGTGAGTTACAGATTTGGGAATGCAATCTGTGATCGATCGGTTAAAGTGATTGCCAAGTGCTAAATGTGTGACTGACGGAGGTATAGAATCGATTATGGGCTGACTAAAGCAGTTACCTAGAGATAGATGCGTTACAGAATTAGGAATGCAGCCTTTGATTGACTTGTTATAGTACCATCCAAGTGCCAAATGTGTAACCGAGTTAGGAATGCAATTATTGATGGGCAGATTAAACCGGCCATTGAACATAAGATGTGTTACAGAATTAGGAATGCAATTATGTATTGAATGATTGAATCGTTCGCCAAATGACAATTCTTTGACAGAATTTGGCAGACCATCAATCGGTTGATCGAACTGATTGCCAAATGACAAACACGCAACCGAATCTGGAATACATCCGCGGATACTTTGATTGAATGCGTTCCCAAAATATATTTGCACCACAGTATTGGGTATAAAACCATTAATTGGTTCGTTGAAATCGTCGTGGAATACCAAATAATTAATATTCATTGGTAAAGTAATAGTTGTGTTCGACACCAATATGTTAATAAAGGAATGAGCGTACGATAAGTGTTGTATGCGTTCAATATTAATCAGTGTGCAAAATGGAATTCTAAATCTGATGAAATACAGTTTTTTACACGTTGACGCGAGTAATATATTATCTTTGTCGGACAAGTTTTTACATATTTCTTGTAGGATATCGATGCACAGTATGAACATATTAATTAATATTCTGTTGTTTGATGGTACCTGTGGTAAACATTTTCATTTTTTATTATTAGAATGAATTCGGACACAATTGTCCCCAATTCGGATACTTCGATATGCCAAATCTGTGAGTTCCAGGCTCACATTCAGGCACTTTCGATGCAAATTGGAAGGCTTCTAACTCATGCGGACTGCGCAAAAATCGGCAAATTTGCGTATCGAAAGCGTCTGAATCGGAAGACTTTCGATGTAAATAGGAGCTTCTAACTCATACTGAAAGTGCGCAAAAATCTGCGTATCGAAAGCGTCTGAATCGAAAGACTCGCCTCGCAACATAAACTTCAAACGTCAAATGATTTTTTTGACCATTCAACGAATAACCAAAAAAAATTTATGTGATCGCGACGTATCTAATAATGCACGATCTTCGTCCTTAATTTCACACTTTCACTCATTTTTGCGTAAGCCTTTTCCGAACATATGTGTATCTCTTTCACTGTTTCTGGTAAATCATCAATTGATTGCGAGAAATGTTTGCCAAACTTGATACAAACTATTGATGATGAAATGCAATCACTGATTGATTGATTAAAATACTTTCCAAACGTTATGTGCGTTACTGACTTATATATCATGTCAGCAACTGAACAATCAAAATATTTGCCAAATGTTAAATGTGTCACTGATTCTGACACACAGTTCCCGATGGGTCCACGAAATTTGTTACCATACGTCAAATGAGTCACAAATGACGCCATTATAGTTGCTTTTCTATGAATACTGTTCAAAGTCAAATGAGTTATTGATCTGGGTGTCACGAATGGATAATCAAACTCTTCACCTAGAGTTAAATGTGTTACTGATGGAGATAGGTGTCCATTAATTGGTTGATTAAATTTGCTGCCGAAAGATATATATATTTGACAGATGGTGGGATGCAACCATCAATTGGCTGATTGAAATCGGATCCAAATGTCAGATGCACTACGGATTCTGGGATGCAACCGTGAATCGGCTGATTGAAATTAGATCCAAATGTCAGATGCACGACGGATTCTGGAATGCAACCGTGAATCGATTGATTGAATGCCCATCCAAACTCTAAATGCACTACAGAGTTCTGGATACGATCACGAATTGGTTGATTGAATGCTGTACCCAAAAGTAGATGTGTGACAGATGATGGTATACACATGTCGATCGATCTATTGAAATTTCCACCCAATGTTAAATGTGTGACAGATTCTGGGATACAATCCAACATTGGTTGATTAAAACGACCGCTGAACACCAGATGTGTCACCGACGAAGGAATACACTTGTCTATCCTTTGATCAAACGTCCATCCAAACGTCAAATGTGTAACTGACGTCGGGATGCAATCTAATATAGGTAGATCGAAACAGTAACCAAATGTTAGGTGAGTAACAGACTTAGGAATACAACCCAATATTGATCGATTGAATCCGCAACCAAAAGTTAGGTGAGTAACGGACTCAGGAATGCAGCCCAATATTGATTGATTGAAACATGCACCGAATGTTAAATGCGTAACCGATGATGGCACTTGTTTTTCCAATGGACTGTTAAAATTCTTGCCAAACGTCAAGTGTGTGATTGATGATGGTACGTATTCTTCAATTGGTCCATTGAAGAGGAGTTCGCCGATAGTCAAACGAGTCATAGCTCGCGGCATATAATCTTTAGCGTGTTTGTCGGTCATTCTGTAAAAAAATTTTAACTTACGACCTAATGTTATCGTTAGGGTTGCTACTAGTAGCATCTTTCTTTACATTTCTTTACACTTTTTGGGAGAAAAAAATGACGTTTTTTCTCCCAGGACATATACTTTTACTTATAAACACTATACTTCAATGAACACAAATCATCGAAACGACACTATTTCCCCTATTTTTGTTGCGAACAAAGACTGCAAAGTGCCCCATTGGATTCCACCTGTTTCCCGCAATTCTACGAACATCGCTTCTGGATCTTGGTTTGACATCAAAAAAGTTAATCGACTTGATCCTGTTCCTATTCATGAGATTCCCGTTACTTTTCCTATCATCCCACCTGATTCACTCAAACAACAAAAAACTTCTATCACAAAGAAAAAAAAGCGCATTGAAAAACTTGAGGCTGAGAAACTTTTAGGTACCAACGAGTCCGAAAACATTGGATCTGAAAACGTCACTAATACCAAGCCCTCCGTTAAAATCAAATATCCTGATAAACTCACTCCTGCTTTTATTACTTGCGAAAAGGTTCGCATTTACCCCACTAAAGAACAAAAAATCGTCTTTAATAATTGGTTTGATGCTTGTACTGACATGTTTAATATTACTGTTAAATTCGTCGAACGCAACATTTATATGTGTGATCCTGGTGGTCGCTTTATTCTTGACGTTTTCGGTCATAAAATTCTTGTTACCAATATCACCAAAAGTTTTCTCTATTTTGAAAACATCAGATCGCTTTTGAAAGAGGAACGTAATAAAATTATTAACCGTATGAAAGTCAAAATATTAACACACATCATCGATCAAGCCATCTCTCAAGCTGTATCCTGCTTCAAATCTAGCATTACGTCTATGATTAAAATCGATGAAAGAATTAATTTATTTATCGAAAATAATCCTGATAAACCCGTACCTATGACGCCTACATTTCGTATTAGGCCACTCAAGCACATCAGGCCTCGTCGAGTCATGAAAATAGAACCTCAATATTTTGGAAAAAACGGTACTTTTTGTCCTACTGTTTTTGATAAAATAGAACCACCTGAAAAACTCGAAAATATCGATTCTACGGTTACTTTTCTGCACGATAGAGCTTCTAAAAAGTATATATTAATGGTACCCATTCGTAATATTATTATCGAAAATCGTCCAAAAAAGCATGATGCGTTGGGAATAGATTTAGGCGTCAGAACTTTTATTACTGCTTATTCTCAGAATCATACTTGGTCTATTTGTAATCATTCGAGGCAATGGAAGCTACATAATTACATCCGAAAGATTGATAACATCAAAAAATGGTTGAGTAAGAAGAAAAATGCAGCAGAATTAAAATCGTTAGCGAATAAGCATATGTGTGTACTTGATCAGATCAATAGAACTGATTCAGAGCAAGATCTAGGAACATTGTATCGTAAGGAAACACAAATTCAAGAACAGATCGATTCTGCAGAAATTAGACAACAAAATATATTGACGCGACTGGAAGAAAAAGATAAAGCTAACAAAAAAAGACGCGAAAAAAAGGGCATTCAATTAGTAAATGAAAGAACAAAGGAGCCTAAAAAATGTTCTTTAGTACGAGCTTTAAAGAAATACGAAGCGAAGAAACAAGATTTAGTGAAAGACATGCATTATAAAACCGCAAATATTCTTGTTAAAGATTATGATCGAATATATATTGGGAATTTGAGTACCAAAAAAATAGTATCGAGAAATAATGTAACGATAACGAAGAAAACGAAGAAGACAATTTTAGCGTTAGCACCGTACAAGTTCAAACAAATACTGACACATATGGGTAACAAACATGGATGTGTAGTAACGGAAGTGAGCGAATATTTAACATCAAAAACCTGTTCAAGTTGTGGTAAGATGTACGAAATAGGTCGCAGTAAAGTGTATGAGTGTTCTGGATGTGGAATGAAGGCAGATAGAGATGAGAATTCAGCAAAAACACATTTAAAGTTAGGATTAATGAAAGAAATATTAGCATCAGCTAATAGCCGAATCTCCCGCAAGCGGCAAGTAGTAAAGATAGTTTAGCCAAAGAGTTCCCCTCGGAAGCGTATATGAAAATCTTAGGAGTGATAATTTTGAGATAATATCAAGAAATATGAACTTCTCAGTTGCGGCATCGTCGAGTATTAAGATGTCACTAAATCTATCATAATATGGCAACTCAATAATTTTCATTAATGCCATCGGCGTATGAAAAGTCATCTGGTACTTTAGTGAATCTAATTGTTTCGCTAAAGTACCAGATGACATTTCATACGCCGATGGCATTAATGAAAATTGTTGAGTTGCCATATTAAGATGTCACTAAATCTATCATAATATGGCAACTCAACAATTTTCATTAATGCCATCGGCGTATGAAATGTCATCTGGTACTTTAGTGAATCATATGGTTTCGCCACCATGGCAAACGACAATTTGTCGCGATCTGATAAATTTTCACAGATCAACAAAATGATTTCTGATGGCAACATTTTAGTTGCTGACAATGTTATAGCCGCTAGTGACAAATAATTTCAATTTTATTGTCGTAAAAATAACATCGTAATCATAAATGCCATTCATCATCTCATCGCTATTACATTTAATTCTGCATGATGCGACGCTGTGGATCGCGTATATCTTGCATATCAAAGTTTGGTTGATAATCATTCCGACGCCAAATATGTCATCGCATTACTAAACAATTACGACTTCAGTTATTCGCGTGACAATCATCCGACTGAAATCAGTATTATAGTTTGCTTGTACAATAAGACACACTAAATATATCGGAAATCTAGTTCGTTGTTATAAACAGTGAATGTTTGTCGACTGTCTGTAACAATGCGCGAACATAGGACAGGTATAAGTTATCGGCTTGAATAATTTTTAATGATTGATTAATCATTAAAAATCTACAGATTTGATTTACGAACAACGCATGCTGCAACTTTGGGGTCAATTAAAAGTTGATAGGTTGCATGCAAATAAATTGTTTTTATGGATGCCGGCAATGAATTTATTGGGCGATCAAACTTATAACCAAATTCGATGTCAACAACTGACAGAGGTATGTGGCCGACAACTGATCGATTAAAATAGCGACCGAATGTCAAGTGAGTAACTGACGGAGGTATGCAACCTTTGATTGACTGATTGAAGTTAGAACCAAAAACTAGATGGGTCACCGATGAAGGAATGGATTTTCGGATTGACTGATTAAATGCGTGACCAAATATCAAATGAGTAACAGATGAAGGTACATGACCTTTGATTGGCAAATTGAATTCACGACCAAATGTTAAATGTGTAACAGACAATGGTATGCTGCCTTTTATTGAACTGTTAAATTGTGATCCGAATTCTAGATGAGTGACTGACAGTGGTATGCTATTTTTAATCGATTTGTTGAAGTTACATCCGAATACCAAATGTGTGACAGATGGTGGTATGGAATCCTTCACAGAACGATTGAAAAACGCCGGAAGTGTCAAATGGGTAACGGATAGAGATATTGAATTTTTTATCGATCGATTGAATTGAGAACCGAGATCTAAAGAAATAACTGATGATGGAATACAATTTTTTATTGATTTATCAAATCTTGGTCCGAACACGACATGAGTGACCGTACAAGGAATACTTTTTTCAGTCAGCGTATCGAAATTGTCCCCAAATGTTAAGTGAGTTACAGTACTTGGGATGATACCTTCGATAGACTGATTAAAATGTTCTCCGAATGTTAGGTGTGTTATTGATTCGGGTAAGGATCTTATTGGCTGATTAAATTTTTTACCGAATGTCAAGTGAGTGACTGATGTTGGTATACAGCCATCTACATATTTATTAAAATTTGTGCTCAATATCAAGTGTGTGACCGAATTAGGTATACTGCCCTCGATTGACTTATTGAAAAATCCCCCGAGTTTCAAATGTGTAACGGATTCTGGAATGCAATTTTTAATCGGTTGATTGAATTTTTCACCAAATTCTAAATAAATGATTGAATCGGGCAAACAACCCATGATTGGCTGATCAAATCCGTAACTAAAAGTTAAATGAGTTACAGATGAAGGTATAGAATTTGAAATGGGCTTATTGAAGTCGTATCCCATTATCAAATGAGTTACCGAATTAGGAATACAACCTTCAATATGTTGATCGAAATACATCCCAAATTCAAGATGTGTGACAGACGAAGGTATGCTATCTTCTATGGGTTGATTGAACCAGTAACCGAAAGTTAAATTAGTGACGGATTCCGGAATGCTATTTTTGATGGAAAGATTGAATTCATCACCGAATTCAACGTGAGTGACTGTGATTGGTATGAAACCTTTTACAGATTGGTTGAATCTGCCATCAAAATTAACGCGTGTCACAGAAGAAGGTAATTTATCAGTAATTTTCGACACCATTATGTTACTAAAACTATCAAAATATGATAAACGTCTTACATCAATGGTACGTATTTGCTTATCAAACGTCACCCGGTGTTTCAACTTGTCATGCGACAAACAAGTCATAAAAAACGAAAGCTTGTCGCGATCCGATAAATTTTTACATATTATTAACATAATATCTGGATGTAACATGACAGTTACACTAAATATTAGACAATGATGCCACGGATTTTATTTTTCATTTTTAATTATTATAACAACTAAAAATGAATAACAAATGTCCCATAATCAAATATTTAATCGTTGTGTTAGTGTGCAATTCAGCATGTTAAGGCCAATTGCGTAAACAACCTTAAAATTGACTTTTATTTCATTTACATACCATTATTTCTTTTCATATCAAAAATGGATACTTTAACAGATGAAATACTGCATATTTGTGCTCATCTATCCGACATAATATTTACCTTTCTACCACATCTAAACATCTTTCTAACATCAAATTCCGTATTCTATTTTTTTCTAATATGTACGTTGAAAATATTGTCAATTTATCGTATTTTCATCAATTTAGCGATGTCATTATGTCTGGCACTAACCAATCCCTCCCTAAACACGTTATCCGTTTAACTTTCGGTTGCTATTTCGATGGACCAATCAATAGTTGCATACGCATACCTAATTCCGTTATCCATTTAACTTTTGGTGAAGATTTTAATCAACCGATCAATAGTTGTATACCCGATTCAGTTACTCATTTAACTTTCGATTGGAATTTTAATCAACCAATTAATGGTTGCATACCTGATTCCGTCACTCATTTAACTTTTGGTGGAAATTTTGATCAAACAATTAATGGTTGCATACCTAATTCAGTGACTCATTTAACTTTCGGTTCCAAATTTAATCAACCGATAAGTAGTCGTATACCTGATTCCGTTACTCGTTTAACTTTCGGTTACTATTTTGATCAGAACATAGACGAGTTACCTATTTCAGTAATTAAAATCTCATTAACCAGCAATTATAAACGTGAAATTAGCAAAAACATGTTGTCGAAAGTGACAATGAGATAAAATATTTCATCATGAATAAATATTTCATCATTGTGTTGGCGTGCAATTCAGCGTGTCGTTGTCAAGTACGACGCAAATGCAGTGCGAATAAATATTTAATCATAATCATGAACAAATATTTGATCATTGTGTAAACATGCAATTCTAAATTGCCGATAATATGTAATTTTTAGCAAATTGATGTGATTACATCTGTGCACTGCATTGTTTGCTGCTTGTTATTGAAGGAATAGTTGTTCCAATAACAAATAATTCCATTTTTATGGA
>Ga0247740_1000800_pt1 | contig 14089 bp, 13 predicted proteins | sample UWRJL148409B2_FD_180942 | JGI IMG/M metagenome (GOLD analysis project Ga0247740, IMG submission 180942) | Plant litter microbial communities from Arlington Agricultural Research Station in Wisconsin, United States - UWRJ-L148-409B-2 | ecosystem: Environmental > Terrestrial > Plant litter >...
CGGTCGGGTTCCCGCTCTGGTTGAACTGGCAGCACTTCCTCAACGTGTTCTTCCTCGTGTTCATCGTGCGAACCGGGTGGGAGCTGCGGCAGAAGAAGCGGCCCTCCGCCTTCTGGACCCGTACTAACAAGGGACTCATCCGCACCAAGGGCGCACCGGTGCGCATCGGCGTCCCGCTCTGGTTCCACCTCGTGATCGATGCCTTCTGGGTGCTCAACGGCGTGCTGTACGTCGTCCTGCTGTTCGGCACCGGCCAGTGGATGCGCGTCATCCCGACCAGTTGGGACGTGTTCCCCAACGCCATCTCCGTCGGAATCCAGTACGCGTCGCTCGTGTGGCCGATCGAGAACAGCTGGGTGAACTACAACGCGCTGCAGCTGATCAGCTACTTCGTCACGATCTTCATCGCCGCTCCGCTCGCCCTCGTCACGGGCATCCGGATGGCGCCCGGGTTCGCCGCGCGCTTCCGGTCGATCGACAGGGTGTTCCCGGTCTCGGTGGCGCGGAACATCCACTTCCCGGTGATGATCTACTTCGTCGGCTTCGTGATCGTGCACGTCACCCTCGTGCTCGCGACCGGCGCCCAGCGCAACCTCAACCACATGTACGCCGGCCGCGACGACGACAGCTGGCTCGGGTTCGTGTTCTTCGGGGCATCCCTCGTCGTGATGGCGGTTGCGTGGGTGCTCGCCAAGCCTGCCGCCCTCGCCGACGTGGCGGAGAAGACGGGCACCGTCCGCCGCCTGGGCTGACGCTGCACGCTCGCCGCGGCCGCGCGCGCCCCCTGGCTCCATTGAGTTGCCACTTTGACCCAGTTCTGTCCGGGTCCTGACTGGGTCGAACTGGCAACTCAACGATGGAGCCGGGATGCCCGTGCGCGCGTGTATACATAGAGGGCAGATGTGGGTGCGAGAGTAGCCAATACAAGCACCTACGGGTACCCTGTGTATACACAGCGAAGGAGGTGCGATGCGAGCCAGTGAGCACGCCTATGTCACCCTTCGTGATCAGATCCTTGAGTGGCAGCTCGCGCCCGGCACGATCCTGGGCGAGGTCGAGCAGGCAGCCCGGCTCGGGATCTCCCGCACTCCCATCCGTGAAGCGCTCGCGAGACTGACGGCGGACGGCCTCGTCGAGGCACTACCGGGCCGCGGCCTCGTCGTTACCGCGACCTCCGTGGACAGCGTGGTCGAGCTGTTCGAGGTGCGCGAGGCGCTCGAGTCCAAGGCCGCCGGGCTCGCCGCCCAGCGTCGCGACCCTGCCGTGTTCGAAGCGCTCCGCGAGGAGTTCCGGGCATCCAGTGCTCTGCTCAACGACCCCACCCGGCACGGGTACTACGACCTCGTCCGCCGCTTCGACGAGGCGATGGACGATGCCGTCGGCAACACCTACCTCGTCTCCACGCTCGCGGGGCTGCGCACGCACATCGCGCGGGTCCGTCGGCTCGCGCACGACAACCCGGATCGGCTCGCCGCAGCCGCTGCCGAGCACGCGCTCATCGTCGACGCGGTCATCGCCGGCGACACCGACCTCGCGCGCAGCGCGACCGTGGTGCACCTGCACCGCAGCCTCAACAACATCCTCGACACCGCCGAGTCAGGTCGACTCGCTCCCTCCACAGACAGGACAGCATGAAACTCCACCCCGTTCGCGTGTACAAGAGCGACGAGAACCTCGCCCGTGAAGACCAGCTCGCGTGGAAGATAGCCGAGGTCGCCTCCGAGCGCATCGACGCCACCGAGGAGGTCGCCGACATGGTGATCAACCGGATCATCGACAACGCTTCCGTCGCCACCGCGTCGCTCACCCGCGGTCCCGTCGTCGCCGCCCGTGCTCAGGCCGAGGCTCACCCCGTCTCGCGCAACGGCGCCGGCAGCACGGTGTTCGGCAGTGCGCTCCCGACCAGCCCCGAGTGGGCCGCTTGGGCGAACGGGGTCGCCGTGCGCGAGCTCGACTTCCACGACACCTTCCTCGCCGCCGAGTACTCGCACCCCGGCGACAACATCCCGCCGATCCTCGCCGTCGCCCAGCACCTGGGCAGCACGGGCGCCGACCTGCTCCGCGGCATTGTCACCGGGTACGAGATCCAGGTCGACCTCGTGAAGGCGATCAGCCTGCACAAGCACAAGATCGACCACGTTGCCCACCTCGGCCCGTCGGCCGCCGCCGGCATCGGCACGCTGCTCGGCCTTCCGACCGAGACGATCTTCCAGGCCATCGGCCAGGCACTGCACACCACCACGGCCACCCGCCAGTCGCGCAAGGGCGAGATCTCCACCTGGAAGGCGCACGCCCCCGCCTTCGCCGGCAAGATGGCGGTCGAGGCCGTCGACCGTGCGATGCGCGGCCAGACCAGCCCCACCCCGATCTACGAGGGCGAGGACGGCGTGATCGCCTGGCTCCTCGACGGCGTGGATGCCCGTTACGAGGTCCCCCTTCCCGAGGCGGGCGAGGCGCGCACCGCGATCCTCGACTCGTACACGAAGGAGCACTCGGCCGAGTACCAGGCCCAGGCATGGATCGACCTCGCCCGCAGGCTCAAGCACGAGCATCCCGAACTGTCGGCCGACACCATCAACCGCGCCGTGCTGCACACCAGCCACCACACCAACTACGTGATCGGCTCCGGCGCGAACGACCCGCAGAAGTACGACCCGAGCGCGAGCCGCGAGACGCTCGACCACTCGATCCCGTACATCTTCACCGTCGCGCTGCAGGACGGCGAGTGGCACCACGAGCGCTCGTACGCCCCCGAGCGCGCCAACCGCCCCGACACGATCGCGCTGTGGAACCGCGTCACGACCGTCGAGGACGCGGAGTGGACGCGCCGCTACCATTCGAACGACATCACCGAGAAGGCGTTCGGCGGCCGCGTCGAGATCGAGCTCACCGACGGATCGCGCATCGTCGACGAGATCGCCGTCGCCGACGCTCACCCGCTGGGCGCCCGGCCGTTCGCCCGCGAGCAGTACATCGCGAAGTTCCGCGGCCTCGCCGAGGGCGTGCTCGCGCCGAGCGAGATCGAGCGCTTCCTCGACACCGCACAGGACCTCGTCAACCTCACCGACCTGACGGGGCTCACCGTCAAAGGCGACTTCCCCGCGATCACCCCGAAGGGCATCTTCTAATGCTGTACTCCACCAAGACGGCCGCCCAGAAGCGCGCCGACCTCCGCGCCGCACTCGCGACGGGCGAGCTGCTGCGGTTCCCGGGTGCGTTCAACCCGCTCAGCTCGCGTCTCATCCAGGACAAGGGCTTCGAGGGCGTCTACATCTCGGGCGCCGTCATCGCCGCCGACCTGGGCCTGCCCGACATCGGCCTCACGACGCTGAGCGAGGTCGCCCTGCGCGGCCAGCAGATCAGCCGGATGACCGACCTCCCGACCCTCATCGACGCCGATACCGGCTTCGGCGAGCCGATGAACGTCGCGCGCACCGTCCAGTCCCTCGAGGATGCCGGCGTCGCGGGACTCCACATCGAGGACCAGGTCAACCCCAAGCGCTGCGGACACCTCGACGGCAAGGCCGTCGTCGATCTCGAAACGAGCACCAAGCGCATCCGTGCCGCGGTCGACGCCCGACGCGACCCCAACCTGCTCATCATGGCCCGCACCGACATCCGCGCCATCGACGGACTGCAGGCCGCGATCGACCGCGCGAAAGCCCTCGTCGACGCCGGTGCCGACGCGATCTTCCCGGAGGCGATGGCCGACCTCGGCGAGTTCGAGGCGATCCGCAAGGCAGTCGACGTGCCGATCCTCGCCAACATGACCGAGTTCGGCAAGAGCGAGCTGTTCAGCAACCAGAGCCTCGCCGACGTGGGTGTCAACATCGTCATCTACCCGGTCAGTCTGCTCCGCATCGCAATGGGTGCGGCCGAGCGGGGCCTCGACGCACTCGTCGCCGAGGGCTCGCTCAACTCGCAGGTGTCGGGGATGCAAACCCGCGCGAGACTGTATGAGCTGCTCGACTACGAGTCCTACAACGCGTTCGACACGTCCGTGTTCAATTTCCAGGTTCCGGAAGGCAAGTAATGACTGAGATCGAGATCAAGAAGGGGCTGGCCGGAGTCGTCGTCGACACCACCGCCATCTCCAAGGTCAACCCCGAGACGAACTCGCTGCTCTACCGCGGTTACCCCGTGCAGGAGCTCGCGGCGAAGTCCACCTTCGAGGAGGTCGCGTACCTGCTCTGGCACGGCGAGCTTCCGAACCCCGAGCAGCTGGCCGAGTTCGAGACCCTCGAGCGGTCGTTGCGCCACCTCGACGAGCGCGTGAAGCGGGTCATCGACGATCTGCCCGTGTCCGCGCATCCCATGGACGTCGTGCGCACCGCGGTCAGCGTGATCGGCGCCACCGACGAGGATGCCGCTGACTCGAGCCGCGAGGCAAACCTCGACAAGTCCATCCGTCTGTTCGCCCAGCTGCCGTCGATCGTCGCGTACGACCAGCGCCGCCGCCGGGGACAGCACCTCGTCGAGCCGCGGGACGACCTCGGGTACTCCGCGAACTTCCTGTTCATGACCTTCGACGAGATGCCCGACGAGGTCGTCGTCAACGCGTTCGACGTGTCGATGATCCTGTACGCCGAGCACTCGTTCAACGCCTCGACGTTCACGGCTCGCGTGATCACATCGACTCTCGCCGACCTGTACTCGGCCGTGGTCGGTGCGATCGGCGCCCTCAAGGGACCGCTGCACGGCGGGGCCAACGAGGCCGTCATGCACATCTTCGAGGAGATCGGCACGGCCGACAAGGCCGAGACCTGGCTTGAGACCGCGCTGGCCGAGAAGCGCAAGATCATGGGCTTCGGCCACCGCGTCTACAAGAGCGGCGACTCGCGCGTGCCGACGATGAAGGCCGCGCTCGACACCCTCATCGCCGAGTACGACCGCCCCGACCTCGCCGAGCTGTACAACACCCTCGAGGCGGCGATGACGGAGCGCAAGAACATCCTCCCGAACCTCGACTACCCGAGCGGCCCGGCCTACCACCTGATCGGCTTCGACACGGAGCTGTTCACGCCGCTCTTCGTCGCCGCTCGCGTCACCGGCTGGACCGCCCACATCATGGAGCAGCTCGAGTCGAACGCACTCATCCGCCCGCTGTCGTTGTACGTCGGTCCGGACGAGCGCCACGTCGAGTGAGCCTGGTTCCGTACGACGCCGACCAGTTCGCGGCGCACTCGGCCGGTGAGCTCCCGCGTGCGACTCCCCTCGGGGAGCGGACGTGGGCGCTCGCCCTACCGCTGCCCGTGGCGCCGCCGCCCTACACGCTCGTCTACGTCTTCGAGGATGCCCGGGGCGACGCCCACCTGCTGGACACCGGGTGGGATCTCCCCGGGAGCCTCGACCTGCTGTCGAGCGGCCTGACGTCGATCGGGCTCTCGCTCGACAGGGTCGCGTCCGTCACCGCCACCCATCTGCACTCCGATCACCTCGGTCTCGCGTCGGCGATCCGGTCCGCGTCCGGCGCGCGGGTGCAGGTGCACGAGGCGGAGCAGGTCGCGCTCGACACCACCCTCCGGCACGGCGCGGCTGACCTGGACTCATGGGGTGTTCCCGCGGACCTGCACGACGGGATGGCGGCGATGATCGCCCGCGCGCGGCCGACCGAGGTCAGCGCGGACAGGCTGCTCGTCCACGGCGAGCTGCTCGACATCCCCGGCCGCGAGGTGCGGCTGCTGCACACGCCCGGCCACACGTCGGGGAGCCTGTGCCTCGTCGAGGACGGCGTGGTGTTCACGGGCGACCTCGTGCTGCCCACGATCTTCCCGGGCGTCGGCCTGGGCGGGCCGGCCGACGATCCGCTCGGGGACTACCTCGACTCGCTCGACCTCGTCGAAGCCCTCGGTGACCCGCTGGTCGCGCCGGGGCACGGATATGTGTTCCGTGGCCTGGGGGAGCGCGTAGCGAGCATCCGTGCGCACCAGCTGGCACGCACCGACGAGGTCACGTCGATCCTCGAGCGCGACCCCGCGGCGACCGTCTGGGAGGTCGCGAGCCGCGTGACGTGGACGGGCGGCTGGGACGAGCTGAAGGGATTCCACCGGGTGTCCGCCCTCTCGCAAACAGCGATGCGCATGCGCTACATACTGAGCGCGTAGGTTGGAAGCATGACTGTTCCCACCATCACCCTCAACGACGGCAACACCATCCCGCAGCTCGGTTTCGGCGTCTTCAAGGTCGACCCGGAGGGCACGGAGCGCATCGTCTCCGACGCCCTCGAGGTCGGCTACCGCCACATCGACACCGCCGCGATCTACGGCAACGAGGTCGGTGTCGGTCGCGCTATCGAGAAGTCGGGCATCCCCCGTGACGAGCTGTTCATCACGACGAAGCTGTGGAACAGCGACCAGGGCACCCAGTCGGCGTTCGACGCGATCGACCTGAGCCTCGACAAGCTCGGGCTCGAGCGCGTCAACCTGTACCTCATCCACTGGCCGCGACCCGACCTCGACAAGTACCTCGAGACCTGGCTGGCCCTCGAGCAGATCAAGGCTGACGGCAAGGCCGACTCGATCGGCGTCTCCAACTTCCACATCGAGCACCTCGAGAAGGTCATCGCCGGCAGCAGCACCGTGCCCGCCGTCGACCAGATCGAACTGCACCCGGGCCTCGCCCAGCTGCCGATCCGCACCTTCGCGCGCGGGAAGGGCATCCACATCGAGTCGTGGGGTCCGCTCGGCCAGGGCAAGTACGACCTGTTCGGGCTGGAGCCGGTTGCCCGCGCGGCTTCCGCGCACGGCGTGACGCCCGCTCAGGTCGTCATCCGCTGGCACCTCCAGAACGGCCTCATCGTGTTCCCGAAGTCGAACTCGCGGGAGCGCATGGCCGAGAACTTCGACGTGTTCGGCTTCGAGCTCACCGACGCCGAGGTCACGGCGATCGACGCTCTCGACGCGGGCATGCGCATGGGCGCCGACCCGGAGACGGCGACCTTCTAGAGCTGCACTGTCTTGCCGCGCGGGGTTGCCACGAGCAGCCCCGTGTCGGCGAAGGCGGCCTCGAGCTGGTCGCGGGTCTCGGTGAAGTGCTCCCAGTCCTCGGTGTGCACGCCGACGACGGCGCGCGCTCCCAGCAGCTCGGCCGCCTTCACGGCGTCGGAGGAAGTGAGTGTGAGGTTGCCGTCGATGCGGGGAACGCGTCCGGCCCCCGCGAACAGGACCGCGATCTCGACCTGCGGGAATCGCCCGGCGATCTGCTCGACCAGCGGCAGCGACGCGTTGTCGCCGCTCACGTACACGGTCGGCTCGCCCTCCGCCTCGAGCACGAACCCGGTGACTTCGCCGACGTGACGCTCGCTCCCGGGCGGCCCGTGCAGTGCCGGAACGGAGGTGACGGTCACACCGTCGAACTCGTACGTCTCCCATGAGTCGAGACCGATCACCGATCCGCCGAACAGGTCGCTCGCGGCATCCCTGGTGCTCAATGTCGGGATGCCCGTGGCGATGAGTTCGAGGCCCTCGTAGTCGAGGTTGTCCTTGTGGGAGTGGTGGCTCAGCAGCACGACGTCGATCGGCCCGACCTGCTCACGGGCGATACCCGGCCCAGCGGTCTTCACCAGCGTGGTCGACCCCGGTTCGGCGTAGGTGCCGGGCGCGTCGAACGTGGGATCCGTGATGAAGCGCTTGCCCGCGTACTCGAGTACTGCGGTGGGGCCACCGATGTAGGTGAGGGTCGTCGTCGACATAGTCCGAGATTAGCCCCAGCGCCCGTCAGTTTCCTGCGATTGCGGCCGGGTCGCTCAGCGACGGGCCTCCGGACCGGCCGTTGTGCCCACGCTCCTTGACGAGCGCCATAGATTAGTCAGGCTCCCTAACAAATGTATGGCGTTGGTCAAGGGCGGGCACCGCTACTGCCGAGGCGCGACCGCATACCAATCCGCTGGTCGTCGTCGGCGTCGGCCGAGCTCACAGCCACCTCTCCTCCACGTCCCGCCGACACGACGATCCGTCAACGGAACGCTCCAGCCGCCGAGGTTGCGACCGGGGCAGGCAGAACGCTGGATTCATGACCAACACGCCCACAGCACCCGCCAACCCCGTTGCCACCGCCGCCCTCATCTTCGCCTTCCTCGTGCCACCGATCGGTCTCGCGCTGGGGATCGTCGCCGCTGATGAGATCCGCAGAACTGCACAGCGCGGCAGGGGACTCGCCGTGGCAGGGATCGTTGTGGGTGCGAGCCTGTGTGTCTTGGTCTCAGTCGCGTTCGTCGGTTCGTTGCTCCTCGGCGCGCTGATCATCGCAGCCCTGCAGTCGGGCGCGCCGTACTAGTGAATCCCGCAGACTGGTCTCATGCCCAATCGCCTCGCCGATGCCGCCAGCCCCTATCTGCGCTCGCACGCGGGCAATCCCGTCGACTGGCAGCAGTGGGGGCCGGAGGCGTTCGCGGAGGCGGCGGCGCGCGACGTGCCCGTGCTGGTGTCGATCGGCTACTCCACCTGCCACTGGTGCCACGTGATGGCACGCGAGAGCTTCAGCGATCCCGCTGTCGCCGCCGTCATGAACGAGAACTTCGTGTCGATCAAGGTGGACCGCGAGGAGCACGCGGAGGTCGACTCCACCTACATGGCCGCCGCGAGCGCGTTCACCGGCAACCTCGGCTGGCCGCTCAACGTTTTCGTGACCCCGCAGGGTCGGGCCTTCTTCGCCGGCACCTACTTCCCGCCGCAACCCGTGCAGGGGCATCCGGCGTTCAGGCAGGTGCTCGACGCCGTGCTCGACGCCTGGGTGAACCGGCGTGACGAGGTGGAGCGCAACGGCGCCGCCATCCTCGAGGTTCTCGCGCAGCAGCACCCGGTCTCGAGCGACCTGCCCACCGATTTCGACCCGGTCGTCGCGACGCTCGAAGGGCTCGAGGATGCCACGTACGGCGGCTTCGGCACCGCGCCCAAGTTCCCGGTCTCGCCGGTTCTCAGGTTCCTCGTCGACCGTGGCGCGCCCCTCGGCGAGCGCACTCTGGACGCCATGGCCGCATCACCCCTCCGCGACCCCGTCGACGGCGGGTTCTTCCGCTACTCCACCCAGCAGAACTGGCACGAGCCGCACTACGAGCGCATGCTCTACGACAACGCCCAGCTCGTGGCCGTCTACGCTCTGGCCGGTCGGGCTGACGTGGCCGAGGGCGTGGCGCACTGGCTCCAGACCATGCAGCTGCCGTCCGGTGGTTTCGCCTCCGCGCAGGACAGCGAGAGTACCGTCGACGGCCGTCGGGTCGAGGGCTTCTACTACTCGCTCGACGCTGCCAGCCGGGAGCGCGTCGAGAAGCCGCCCGTCGACGAGAAGATCCTCACCGGCTGGAACGGACTCGCCATCGAGGGCCTCTCCATCGCCGGCACGGTGCTCGGCCGCCCCGATTGGATCGACACCGCCCGCACTGCCGCCGACTTCCTGCTCGAGCACCACGTGACCGATCGCCTGATCCGCACCTCGATCGGTGGGGTGATCTCCTCCGCGCGGGCGACCCTCGAAGACTTCGGGATGCTCGCGAGCGGGCTCCTGCAACTCGCGCTGGCAACGGGAGAAGTGAGCTACGCGGTCGCCGCCCGCACTCTCGTGGACGACTCCATGGCGGTCGGCGCGCCCTTCGGGGTTCCGGGTGGCGCTGACCCCGTGCTCGCGTCGCAAGGCCTCGCCGTCGAGCCCGACCCGAGCGACGGCGCGCACCCGTCCGGTCTCAGCGCGATGGCCTCCGCCGCGCACACTCTGTTCCTCCTCACCGCGCACGAGCCGTACCGCGAGGCTGCTCGCGCGGCCATGGCGCTTGTGGCCGGGCCCGCGCAGCGGCAGCCCATTTCCCTCGGGGCCGCGCTGACCGTGATGGCGGCGCTGGCCGAGCCGGTGCGGCAGCTCGTCGTGATCGGTGACGGTGAGCTCGCCGACATCGCCCGTCATCAGCGGGGCGGAGTGAGCGTCGCCGTGACGGCCGACCAGGCGCGCGCGTTCGCGGCCGAGGGGTTCGAACTGTTCGAGGGCCGCACGGTGGAGGCCGCCTACGTGTGCGAGGACTTCGTGTGCCGCCTGCCCGTCACGACGCCCGAGGAGCTCAGGGCCCTGCTGTGACCAGGGGCCGTGAGGGGTCGGCGACCCACTCGTTCAGCGATCCGTCGTAGAGCGCGACGTTGGTGTGCCCCGCCAGAACCAGCGCGAGGGCATCCGACGCCGCGGCGATGCCGCCGTTGCAGTAGGTGACGATGCGGTCGTCCGCGGGGAACAAAGCGCGCAGCCGATCGACGGGCAGGAACGTGTTCGTCTCGCGGTCGACAAGCCGACCGGCCGGCACGCTCACACTTCCCGGGATGTGCCCGCGGCCCGCCTCGCCCGTGAACTCCTTGGGCGGGATGCCGCACACCAGCGATCCCGGAGCCTCTCCGGCGACGATCGCCTCCACCTCCGAGGTGCTCACCCACGACTCCGGTCGCTCCTGCGCGACGAACACCGCGGCGGACGGCTGCACGTGGCCCACGTCCGTCTCGCGCTCCTCCTTGCGCCAGGCGGTGAGTCCGCCGTCGAGCACCGCGACGCGGTCGTAGCCGAACGCCCGGAACAACCACCACACCCGGGCGGCCCACTGGCCCACCACCGCGTCGTAGACGACGACAGTGGTCTCGTTGCCGATGCCGAGCGCACCGACGGAGGCCTCGAACTGCTCGGCGCTGGGGCGGGTGAAGGGGAAGGGCGCAGTGAGGTCCGAGAGATCCTCGATGACGTCGGCGAAGACCGCGCCCGGGAGGTGCCCGTTCATGACGTAGTTCTCGTGACCGCTCAGGTATCCGGTGCGCCCGTTGGGCTGCGTGTACGGCAGCACCGTCGCGTCCAGCACGACGAGGTCGTCGGCGCCCAGGTGGTCGGCGAGCCACTGGGTCGAAACGACGGGGGAGTCGAGGTACGGGCCGGTCATGCCTCAACGCTAGCCACGGACATCCATGCTGCACAGGGGGTGCGCAACGCGGGGTAACACGGGGCGTGCGTAGGGTGGGGTGATGAGATCACTCATCCTTCCCGTCCTCGCGGTGGCCGTCGCCGTCAGCCTCTCCGGCTGCATCACTATCGAGGTGCAACCGCCCGGCGGGGGTGGATCGGACCAGGACGGCGTCGCGACCGGTCCCGGTACGGACATCACCTGCGGAGACGACGGGGTGCTGCTCACCCAGCCCGGCACCTACGGGATCGACGGTGACTGCGACGGCATCACGATTGACGGAACCGACATCGTGGTCTCGGCGGCGGACATCGACGATCTCGTGATCCAGGGGGATCGGGCATCCGTGTCGGCGGCCAACATCGGCGACATCAGCATTGCCGGCAACGAGAACTCGGTGGAGCTCGCCCAGGGCGACGACGTGTCGATCGCGGGCGACCGCAACGTGCTCACGGGAACCGAGTTCGGCGACGTCGGGGTCAAGGGCAACGACAACACCGTCGATGCCGAGCGCCTGGGCGACGTCGACAATGAGGGCGACCGCAACGTGCTGACCGGGCAGTAGTCCCGAGTGCCGACCGTCCGTCTGCGCTCGAGTTCGCCGAAATCGACCTGAAATCGCTCCGATACCGTCGATTTCGGCGAACTCGACGGTGCGAGCCCCTAGCGGACGGTCTTGCGCGAGGTGATGACGCCCGTGTCGAAGCCGAGCAGATGCAGGCCGCCGTGGAAGCGCGCGTGCTCGATCTTGATGCAGCGGTCCATGACGATCGTGAGGCCCTTCGACTCGCCGTAGATCGCGGCGTCCTGGTTCCAGATGCCGAGCTGCACCCACACGGTCTTCGCACCGATGGCGATGGCCTCGTCGATGACCGCGGGGATGTCGCTGCCCTTGCGGAACACGTCGACGATGTCGGGCACCTCGGGCAGGTCGGCGAGGGACTTGTACGACGGCTGGCCGAGGATCTCGTCGACCATCGGGTTCACGAAGTAGACCTTGTAGTTGCTCGACTGCAGCAGGTACGTGGCCACGAAGTAGCTCGAGCGGGTCGAGTTGGGCGAGGCGCCCACGATCGCGATCGACTTCGCCTTGCGCAGGATCGCTAGGCGCTCCTTGGCCGACGGGCCGACCCAGGTGCGCTGGGACTTCAGGAGCTTGGCGAGCGGCGAGTCCGCCGGGAGCTCGCAAGTGAGACCGTTCGCGAGCTGGGTGGTCTGGACATCTGCAATGGTCACTTGGTTGCCTCCGCTAGAGCCTGGTCAAGGTCATCAACGATGTCCTCGGGGTCCTCTATTCCCACGCTGATGCGCACGACGCCCGGGAGCACGCCGGCGTCGAGCAGCTGCTGCTCGGTGAGTTGGGCGTGGGTGGTCGACGCCGGGTGGATCACGAGGGTCTTCGCGTCGCCGATGTTGGCGAGGTGGCTGGCGAGGTTCACCGACTCGATGAACTTCTGGCCGACCTCGCGGCCGCCCTTCACCACGAAGGAGAAGACCGAGCCCGGCCCCTTCGGCAGGTACTTCTGGGCCCGCTCGAAGTGCGGGTGCTCCGGCAGCCCGGCCCAGAACACCTTCTCGATGCGCGGGTCGGCGTCGAGCCACTCGGCGACGATGCGCGCGTTGTCGACGTGCGCCTGCATGCGGAACGGGAGCGTCTCCACGCCGGTCGCCAGCAGCCAGGCGGAGTGCGGTGAGAGCGAGGGGCCGATGTCGCGAAGCTGCTCGGCGCGCAGGCGCGTGAGGAACGCGTACTCGCCGAAGTTGCCGTGCCAGTTGAGCCCGCCGTAGCTCGGCACGGGCTGGTCGAACAGCGGGAAGTGCTCGTTGGCCCAGTGGAACCGGCCGGACTCGACGACGACACCGCCGAGGGTGGTGCCCGCTCCACCGAGGAACTTGGTCGCCGAGTGCGTGACCACGTCGGCGCCCCACTCGATCGGGCGGTTCAGGTACGGGGTCGCGACCGTCGAGTCGATGATCAGCGGGAGGTGGTGCGCGTGCGCCACGTCGGCCAGACCCTCGATGTCGGCGATCTCGCCGGACGGGTTGGCGATGGTCTCCGCGAAGATGAACTTCGTCTTGTCGGTGATGGCTGCCGCGTAGTCGGCCGGGTCCGACGAGCGCACGAACGTGGTGTCGATGCCGAACCGGCGCAGCGTCACATCGAGCTGGGTGATCGAGCCGCCGTACAGGTTCGCCGACGCGACGATGTGGTCGCCCGCGCCCGCGAGGGAGGCGAAGGTGATGAACTGCGCACCGAGGCCGCTGGCGGTGGCGACCGCGCCCAGGCCGCCCTCGAGGGAGGCGACGCGCTCCTCGAAGCTCGCGACCGTCGGGTTGGCGAGGCGGGAGTAGATGTTGCCGTACTTCTGGAGCGCGAATCGCGCGGCGGCGTCGGCGGTGTCGTCGAAGACGAAGGCGCTGGTCTGGTAGATCGGCAGGGCCCGCGACCCGGTCACCGCGTCGGGGATGTTCCCCGCGTGGATTGCCCTCGTCCTGAACCCGTACTCGCGATCTGCCATGCAGTCACGCTACCGGACCCGATGCCCCGGGTTACGCTCCGAGACGCTCCAGGAACGCCAGCATCACCCGGTTGAACTCGCGCCACTGCTCGATGTTGGCCGCGTGCCCGTCCTTCTCGATGACGACGGAGTTCGCGAGCGGATTGAGCGCGGCGGATGCGGCGGCGTGCTCGCTCGGCCAGAACTCGCTCTCGGCGCCGGCGACGAAGAGGACGGGTACCGTGGCGCGCGCGATGGCCGGGCGCCAGTCGGCCTTCGCGTGGTCGTCCAGCACCGCCAGATCCTCGGAGCTGAACGCTCGATCGGCCTTGGTGTCCATCGCCTTGAGCAGCCGAGCGATCCGCGGCAGCCCCTTCCTCACAGCGGGAAAACGACCGGGGTCGGGGATGCTCGTGGCGAAGTACGTGTCGCGATTGGCCTCGTCGTAGTCGTAGAACCCGTGGGGCCAGCCGGCCGAGTTGAGCATCCTCGGGGTCTGGTCGACGATCACGGCACCGGCGACGCGGTCCGCGCCGAACTGGTCGAGGTAGGGCCAGACCGTGTTGCCGCCCATCGAGCCGCCGATGAGGGCGACGCCGTGCAGGTCGAGGGCCACGAGGGCGTCGTTCACGTCCTCACCACGACGTGCCATAGTCGTGCCGTGGTCGGG
>Ga0247740_1000802_pt1 | contig 14076 bp, 13 predicted proteins | sample UWRJL148409B2_FD_180942 | JGI IMG/M metagenome (GOLD analysis project Ga0247740, IMG submission 180942) | Plant litter microbial communities from Arlington Agricultural Research Station in Wisconsin, United States - UWRJ-L148-409B-2 | ecosystem: Environmental > Terrestrial > Plant litter >...
ATTGACACATTCTAACGGTGGCCGTAACGTGGCCGTCCAATGGGGCGTTTTCGCCTCGACACACAACAGTGAAGTTGCATGTCTCGGAGGTAACAAAGATGTTTTCCCGTCAATCACAACGCACGGCGTTTGCGGTCGGAGCCGGCGCAGTCGCTCTTGGCCTCACTCTCGCCGGTTGCTCCACCGGGGGCAACTCCGGCGATGGCTCCACGATCACAGTGCTCGTCGACAACCAAGAAGCCACGATCGCCCTCTGGGACGCCCTCGTTGAAGAGTTCGAAGACCAGAATCCCGATATCACAGTCACGGTCGAGAGCCGCCCGCAGGGCGCAGAGGGCGACAACCTCGTCAAGACCCGCCTGTCGACCGGCGAGATGAGCGACGTGTTCGGCTACAACTCCGGTTCGCTGCTTCAGGCTCTCAACCCCGACCAAACCCTCGCCAACCTGTCTGACGAACCGTGGGTCGACTCGCTCGATGAAGGTTTTCAGACCGTGGTCTCTACCGACAACGGCATGTACGGCATTCCACTCGGACAGTCCATGGGTGGAGCTGTGCTCTACAACAAGGATGTCTACGCCGACCTCGGCCTCAAGGTTCCGACGACCTGGGACGAGTTCATCTCCAACAGCGAGAAGATCAAGGCCGCTGGCGACGTCGCCCCGATCATCCAGACCTACGCCGACACCTGGACGAGCCAGCTATTCGTTCTCGGCGACTTCGCTAACGTTCTCGCCGACGACCCGAACTGGGCAGAGGACTACACCGCAAACAAGGCGAAATACGTAGACCAGCCGGCCCTCGCGGGCTTCGAGCACCTTGAAGAGGTGCACGAGAAGGGCCTTCTCAACGAGGACTTCGCGTCGGCCACCTACGACGACGGTGTACGAATGGTTGCGACGGGCGAAGGCGCCCAGTACCCGATGCTGACCTTCGCGGCCGGCCCGATTATTCAGAACTATCCTGACGCGCTCCAGACCGTCGGCCTGTTCCCGCTTCCCGGTGAGTCGGCTGACTCTAACCCGCTCACCGTCTGGCAGCCCAACGCCGTCTACATCCCGAAGTCCACAGAGGGCGCCAAGCTCGAGAGCGCGAAGAAGCTTCTGGCATTCCTCGTGACACCGGAGAGCTGCGCCATCCAGAGCGAGGTGCAGGCTCCCCAGGGTCCGTTCGTCGTTGAGGGTTGCGACCTGCCCGATGATGTTCCCGCGCTAGTTGCCGACATGCAGCCCTACTTCGATGCGGGCAACACCGGACAGGCGCTCGAGTTTCTCTCCCCCATCAAAGGCCCGGCTCTCGAGCAGATAACCGTTGCTGTCGGATCGGGAATCACCTCGGCTGACGAGGGCGCCAAGCAGTACGACGCTGATGTCAAGAAGCAGGCTCAGCAGCTCGGAATCGACGGCTGGTGATCTGATCCGTCGGATCCTCACCGCGGGGTCGGGCGCACACGCCCGGCCCCGCGACATCCACCGATTTCGAAAGAACTGACATGACGACAACCGCACCGCGCCTTCCCCGCCGCCGCCGCGGCCCAGGGATCAGCCCGTATCCGACCTGGTTCTACATTCCCGCAGGCGTTTTCTACATCGCTCTCTTTCTCATCCCGACGGGCGCGTCGCTGTACTTCTCCCTCACCCGGTGGAATCTCTTCGACGCGACCTTCATCGGCTTCGACAACTTCGTGCAGTTCTTTCAAGAGCCCGCGTTGCTTCAGGGCTTCACGAATACCTTCATCTACGCGTTCGTGACCTCCGGCTCCAAGGTGGTACTCGGCCTGCTGCTGGGTGTTCTGCTCAGCTCACAGATCGTCGCTCGCGGGTTCTTGCGCAGCGTTGTGTTCTTTCCGGTACTCGTGAGCACGATCGGCGTCGGCATCACCTTCAAGGTGCTGCTCGATCCCTTCGACGGTCTCGTCAACACCGTGCTTGCGACCTTTGGCATCGAGGGGCCGGGCTGGCTCACCGACCCGTCGCTTGCCTTGCTTTCGGTAGCGATGGTGGACGTCTGGAAGGGCGTCGGCCTCGCGACACTCATCTATATCGCCGGTATGGTCGCCATTCCGCAGGACTATTTCGAAGCGGCCAAGGTCGACGGGGCCAATGCGTGGAACAACTTCTGGCACATCACCCTCCCGCTGCTACGACCGGCGACCGCGACAGTTGTGCTGCTCTCGCTCATCGGCGGCCTACGTTCGTTCGACCTGATCTGGGCGATGACCCGCGGCGGCCCTGGATTTACGAGTGACGTTGTCGCGTCAGTCATCTATAAGCAATACCAGGGTGGGTTCTTTGGGCTCTCCACCGCCGGAAACGTTGTGCTGTTCATCGTCGTGGCTGCGCTCGTTGTTCCACTCTCGCTGTGGCTCAACCGTGGGGAGAAGGAGTCATGAAGAACCGCGCGCTGAGGTTTACCGGCGGTGCCGTCGCGATAGTCGCATCCATTCTGATTTTTATCGTTCCCTTTATCTTCATCGTGCTTACGGCCGCGAAGACCCAGCAGGAGGCATCGCTTCTCGAGTTCAGCTGGCCGACCGAGTGGGTGTTTTTCGAGAATCTCGCGCAGGTCGTCGAGGCGCGCGACTTCATCCTCGTACGTGCATTCGCGAACAGTGCGATTCTCACGATCGCCTCGGTCGCGATCATGGTCGTGCTTGGGGCGATGGTCGGCTACGTTCTGCAGCGCCGTCGCTCACGGTGGAACGGGCTCGTGAACTTTCTCGTTCTCGCGGGACTCATCATTCCGCCGGCCGTCGTGCCAACCATCTGGGTGCTTCAGGGGCTCGAGCTTTTTAAGACCCTGCCCGGCCTGATCTTTGTGCACGTGGCCTTCGGGCTCTCGTTCTGCATTCTGCTGTTCCGCGCGTTCGTCGCGACGATTCCCCGAGAGCTCGACGAGGCCGCGATCATCGACGGTGCTGGGCCGTTGCGGTTGTTCTTCTCAGTGATCTTTCCGCTGCTGCGTTCGGTGATCGTCACCGTCATCGTGGTGCAGGCGGTGTTCGTCTTCAACGACTTCACCTACGCGCTGTACTTCCTGCCCGGCGATGAGAACGCGACAGTGCAGCTCACGCTGTACAACTTTCAATCGCAATCGCTGAGCCAGTGGAACCTGCTGTTTATGGACGTACTGCTCATCACCCTTCCGCCGCTCGTTATGTACATCTTCTTTAACCGCCAAATCGTTGCCGGTATGACCTCGGGAGCCGTGAAGGGATGACGAAGGCGCCCAAGGGGCGCGATGAGGTCGCGGCGTTGGCTCACCACCATCGCACCGCGCGACCCGTCGCGCAGCCTTCACCGACACCCGAGCATTATTGGCTCTACGCCCCAGACCAGTTCGAACTCGCGACAGCGGCACGGCTGCTGCGTGAAAGTAGGGCTGCGCTCACGCACGTCGACTATGTCGACAACGGCGGCCGCGTCGCACCGGTCGCATGGTTTCGGCTGAAGCTCGGTGGCACGGCGACAACAATCGACGTCGTCGCGAGCGGGGTCGCCGTGGCTTCGCTCGATGGCGTTGCCGTCGCCCTTCCCGTCGAAACCTCCGCATCGTCGCGCGAGCTACTGATTCGGGTCGACGGCATGCCGGCGGCGCTCGGCGTGACCGACCCTAGTGGGTGGCTGGCGTCGACCGACGGCGACTCGTGGCGCGCGGCGGGAGTGCGGCCAGGTGGAGACGTCGCGCCCCACACCCACGGCGAACCCATCCGGTTGCTCGAGCTCGCGGCCATCGACAATCACTACGAACTCGACGTCCCGGCACTCGGGCGCATCGTGATCGAGGCTGACTCGCGACCGTCACTCAGCACCGGCGAGACGATCGCCGAGTCGCTGGCAGACGCAGCTGACGCGGAGTCGCGGCACGACCTCGATGAACGCAGCCCGGGGGTGTGGGTGAGCCGCCATGAACTCGGATTGCGGTACGCACGGGTGGGCGGCAGCGACATCCATCGCGTTTCGATTGAGGCCCGCGTGCGCTCCGTCGACGAAGTCGGAGCATTTATCACGTCGGATGAGACCCTCAACGACATTTGGGCCGTTGCGGCTGCGACACTTCACACCTGCATGCAGTCGCTCGTCGTGGACGGCATCAAGCGTGATCGACTGCCGTGGCAGGGCGATCAGATCCCTGCGACAATCGCGAACGCGTACTCGTTCGCCGACGCCCAGATCGTTCGCGACACAATCGTCGCTCTCGGCCGCCCACGCGAAGGCTATGTGAACGGCATCGCTGACTATTCGCTGTGGTGGCTCGTGAACCTGCGCAACTACGGCCTGTACTTCGGCATTGACGACTTCGTGCGCGATGAGGCGCAAGCAGTCGTGGCGATCGTGACCGATCTCGCGCGTTCCACCGACGAGCGCGGCCTGTTACGGCCGACACCCGGCTCGCCCGTTTTCGCGGGAGCGGGACCAGACGGCGTGTTTCTCGACTGGGGAGCACCTCATCTCGGCGCGTCGGCTACCGCGTTTCAGCTGCTGTGGCTGTGGGCCCTGCGGTGTGCCGCCGAGGTTCTCCGATCGGTCGACCACCCCACGGCAGTGAATGTGTCGAGTCGTGCCAACAGGCTCGAAGGAGTGCTCACGGCGGCCGCCTGGAGCACAAAACAGGGGCGATGGATGTCACGGCTCGACTGTGCTCCAGACACCGACCTCGACACCGCCTCATCGCTTGCAAACATCATGGCGGTGCTTGCCGGCGTACGGGTTGAGCACGCAGCATCGCCCACAGCCGGCGCGATTCTTAACGGCGCCACAGGCACACCGTTTATGCGGGCCTCTGCGCTCACCGCACTGCGTCGGCTCGGCGAGACCGACGCCGCGCTCGCTGACCTGACCCGTGCCTACGGCGCTCAACTGCACGAGGGTGCGGCGACTTATGCGGAGGAGTTCTCTGCAACGACGGCCATGTACGGCCGGCCCTTCGGCAAGAGCCAGTGTCACGCCTGGTCGAGCAGCCCGGCATTTCTTCTTCCCCAACTGATTCTTGGCCTCGAGTCGATCGCCGATGGCTGGGCAGAGTTCACTGTAAACGAGCGGCTGGGTGGCCTCGCTTGGGCCGCCGCGACCGTGTCCACGCCGCACGGACCAATCACCGTCATCGCCGAGCGACAGTTGCTGCGCGTGTGGATACCGGCCGGCACCGTTCTGGTACTCGAGGGGCGACGCATCGCTGGCCCCGCGGCCTTCGAACATCTTCGCTGGCCCACCAACCCGACATTTTCAGCATCCGTTCTCGCCAAGGAGTCATCATGACAACCACATTCATTGCACCCGACAACGAGTTCGACGGCGCCCCCCTGTTGCGCACCGAGGTGACACTCGACTCCGGACACGGCGGGGTGCGCCGGTCGACTCTGCGGTTGTCCGCGCTTGGAGTGTGTGAGGCGTGGATCAACGGAGAGCCCGTCTCCCCCGACGTTCTGACACCGGGGTGGAGCAGCTTCGAGTGGCGCAGGCGCTACGCCGAACATAACGTCACGCACCTCGTCTCTGGCGACGCGATTGTGATCGGCATTGCTCTCGGCAATGGCTGGTACCGCGGGCGCCTCGGCTGGACCGGCCGATCGGGCTTCTACGGCAGTGAACTCGCGGGGTACGCGCACCTGACTGTCGAGTTCGACGATGGGCAGACCCAGATCGTGCAGACCGGTGACGCCGGTTGGCGCGCCGCGCCAAGCTCGACAACTGCCAACGACCTGTACGACGGGCAGACAATCGACGCCCGACGCTCCACCGACGGTTGGACCCTGCCGGGATTCGACACGACCGACTGGGTGGGCGTGCACCCGGCCGACGCAGGCGCCGCAGCTCTTGAGCCGTACATCGGCCCGCCCGTGCGCCGACAGGAACACATCGCACCCGAGCGCATCTGGACGAGCCCCTCCGGCCGCGTCCTCGTCGACTTCGGGCAGAACCTCGTCGGTTGGGTGCGGGTGAAGGTGCGTGGCGAGCGCGACACAACCATCACGGTGCGCCACGCGGAGGTTCTCGAGAACGATGAGCTCGGCGTTCGCCCACTACGTTCTGCGCGGGCGACCGACCGGTTTATCCTCAGCGGAGGCGACGACGACTTCGAGCCAACTCTCACCTTTCACGGCTTCCGTTTTATTGAGATTGATGGATGGCCCGGCGGAATCGATGGCATAACCGAAGGGGCGCTCGCCGCCGTGGTTGTCAGTTCTGAGTTGCAGCGCACCGGCACGTTCCGCAGCTCCGATCCCCTGCTCAACAAGCTGCACGACAATGTCGTGTGGGGAATGCGCGGCAACTTTCTCGACGTGCCGACCGATTGCCCGCAGCGTGACGAGAGGCTCGGGTGGACCGGTGACATCGCCGCCTTTGCCCCGACGGCCGCCTACCTCTACGACGCGAAGAACTTTCTGCGCGACTGGCTGCGCAACGTCGCACTCGAGCAGCACCACCAGGGCGGAGTTGTTCCTGCCGTTGTGCCCGACATTCTCAAGGGCGGGCAGATGCCGGAGGAGTTTCAGCCGGTGGAATCCACAGCGGTCTGGAGCGATGCAGCGGTGTGGGTGCCCTGGTCACTGTGGTGGGCTTACGGTGACACCACTGTGCTTGCCGAGCAATACGAATCGATGACTTCGCACGTTCGCCACGTTCGAGGCCTTCTCTCGCCAGAGGGTCTCTGGAACGCCGGCTTCCAGTTCGGCGACTGGCTCGACCCCGATGCCCCGCCGGAGCGTCCGGCGGCAGCCAAGGCCGACCCCGGTGTTGTCGCGACAATCTGTGCGTACCGTTCGACGAGCATGCTCGCGACGATAGCGCGCGAACTTGGCAATCTCGACGACGCCGCCGAATTCGACGACCTCGCAGCGCACATCCGGGCGGGATTCCAATCCACCTACGTATCAGGTGAGCGCATCGAGAGTGACTGCACGACGGTCTATACGCTCGCCATCACCTTCGAGATTGTCGACGACGATCAGCTGGGCTGGGCCGGCGAAAGGCTCGCTGAACTTGTGAAGCAGAGCGGTTACCGTATCTCCACGGGCTTTGCGGGAACGCCCTTCATTTGCGATGCCCTCACCACAACCGGGCACGTGGATGTCGCCTACCGGCTGCTGCTTCAACGGGAGAGCCCGTCGTGGCTCTACCCCGTCACGATGGGTGCGACGACGATCTGGGAGCGCTGGGACTCGATGCTGCCCGACGGCAGCATCAACCCCGGCGAGATGACGAGCTTCAACCACTACGCGTTGGGTGCTGTCGCCGACTGGATGCACCGCACTATCGGCGGTCTGGCACCACTCAATCCCGGTTACAGCCGAATTCTCGTTTCCCCGCAGCCGGGAGGCGGGCTCGCGTGGGCAGAGTCATCACTCGCCACCCCGCACGGGCTGGCCTCAGTGCGCTGGGAGCGCACCGGAGATCACGTCTCGGCGTCGGTAACGGTGCCGCCGGGATCCACGGCGCTGGTGCGGGTCGCCGGAGTCGATGAGCACGAGCTCTCGCCGGGAACCCACGAGTTGACCTTTGCGGCGGCGGTCGCTTAGAGGTCGATGTCGTCGTCAGCGACCCACTCGAGCAGGTCCCCAGGCTGGCACTCGAGCACCTCGCACATCGCGTCGAGCGTGCTGAACCGCACGGCTTTGGCGCGCCCGTTCTTGAGCACGGCGACGTTTGCGGGAGTGAGCCCGACCCGCTCGGCGAAATCGCCGACGCTCATCTTGCGCTTGGCGAGTTCGACATCGATGCGAACGATGATCGGCATCAGATGACGATGTCCATGTCGGCGCGCAGTTCGGTTGCCTGTCGCAACAGTGCGCGAAGCACGATGACGAGCAGAACAAACACCGACCCAATGAGCACAACTCCGAAGAGCAGTATCGGTATGCCCGGGTCGCGCAGTTGCGGCGAAAAGTAAATGACCGCTGTGAGATAGACCGAGACCGCAACGAGCAGCAGCCAGCCCGCGACGAACGCCGCAACGATGGCGTTGACCCACCGCAGCGACTCCTCACTGAAGATGCGGTCGCGCCGCACCATCGACAACAGCTTCCACGTGCAGACGATAACGACCTGCAGGCAAAGCGCTCCGAGCTCGGTCGCAGCCAGAAGCACCCAGCTCACGATCGCCGTCTGCGGTGATTCTTGAGCGCTGTGACCGAATTGCCCCGGAAGGCTGAGCACCTGCATAACGACGAGAAACCCGAAGAGCAAGGCGAGAAAGATCCGGAGAAGTACGAGGGGGAGGTTCGGCGCGATCATATATCGATTTTCAGACGTTATCTATCGAAAGTCAATAGATTAGAGCAGCGCGGTTGCGCCACGAGTACGCTCACGTCATCCAGTTCAAGTACAAAGACCGACTCAAGTACGGCACCGACTACGAAGAGCTCTTCGGCAGCAACGAAGAGCTGCACGCCGACTGCATGTCACTCGCCCTCAAACCCGACTTCAAGACGGCCTACGGCAGCAAGTGCTCGACCGAAATGCTCGAGTCGGCACGCAACGTTTGGGACGGCATCGTCTACTAGGCGCAAATGCCATAACAATGGGGCATGGATGTCGCGAGCCGCGACATCCATGCCCCAATAAGTTATTGCGCTCTAGACCTCGGTGATGAGACGCAGCATGTCCGCGAAGGCACGAACTTCGGCCTCGGGCCGGCTGCGCAAGGCGCCGCGGAGCCGCTCCTGCTGCGTTGCGCGGGCGGTCTTCACCCGAGCGATCGCGTCGGGTGTCGGCGACAGTACTCGCGCGCGTCCGTCGTTCTCGTCGACGCGGCTCAGGATCAAGCCGATGTCTTCGAGCACCTTGACCTGGCGGCTGACAACGGCCTTGTCGGTCTCGAGCAACTCGGCAAGGGCGGACGCATTGGTTTCACCCAGGCGCACGATGGAGCTGAGGATCTTGTAACCGACGGCGCGCAGTTCCGGGTGAATCTGCGCGGCCGCCGTCTTATAGACGAGACGGACGCGGCCAAAGAGAACACCAAGCTCCTGCTCGACCTCGGCGACCGCATCATTCAGTTCGCTGCGGGTTGCTGTGTCAGTCACGCCCGACATGTTATCGGCCCGATCCGCTCTTTACGACGGGAATGGTGCCCGTCGTTGTCGCGCCGACTTCGGCCTCTGCGAGGTCGATCGCCGAGCCTTCAGCAGTCTCCGCGAGAGTCTCGGCAGCGGTCTTTGTCGACAGCGCCTTGTTCGGCAGGAAGATGACGGCGATGAGGCTGATGAACGCGAGCGGAATTGCGACGAGGAACGCGTCGCCGATGCCCGCCCCGTACGCGGACTCAACGATGACCCGCACTGTGTCGGGCAGCGAGCTCACGTCGGGCAGGGTTCCGGTGCCGAGCTGCTTGAGCGCCGCGATCTCTTCCGGAGTCGAGGGAACGAAGCTCTTGAGTCCACTTGTGATGTGTGACGTGACCTGGCTGGCGAGAATTGCGCCCATCACCGTCACGCCGATTGTTCCGGCGACCGACCGGAAGAAGCTCACGTTTGAGCTTGCGGCTCCCAGCTGCTCGGGCGGGGTGTCGTTCTGCACAACGAGCGTGAGGTTCTGCATGACCATACCGAGACCGGCACCGAGCACGACCATGTAGATCGAGACGAACAGGAAGTCGGTGTCGTAGCGCAGCGTCGCCATGAGGCTCACGCCGACGAGCACCATCGCGGAGCCAAGAACCATCCAGCGCTTCCACTTGCCGAAGCGGCTGATGAACTGGCCGATGAGGATTGATGCGCCCATCTGGCCGACGACCATCGGGATCGTCATAAGACCGGACTGTGTCGGGTTGGCGCCACGAGCGAGCTGGAAGTACTGCGCCATAAAAACGCTCGTCGCGAACATCGCGACACCGATCGCGATACTCGCGATAACGGAGAGGGTGAAGGTGCGGTTCTTGAACAGCGACATCGGAACGATCGGCTCTGCGACCTTGAATTCGGTGAAGACAAAAGCGAGAAGCGCGAGAACGGCGACGCCGATGAGCACGTAGCTCATCATCGAGTTCCACTCGAACTGGCTGCCGCCCATCGACACCCAGATGAGGAGAAGTGAGACACCGACCGTGAGAAGCACAGCTCCCAGGTAGTCGATGCGCACCTTTCGGTTCACACTGGCTTGAGGCAGGTGCAGCGTGCGCTGGATGATGATCAGTGCGGCGATGGCAAAGGGAACTCCGATGAAGAAGTTTGCGCGCCATCCAAACGCATCGGTGATGACTCCGCCGAGAAGCGGCCCACCGATGGTTGCGACGGCCATAACGCCACCGACGATTCCCATGTACTTTCCGCGCTCGCGGGGGCTGATGATGAGCGCAACTGCCACGAACACGAGCGAGATGAGGCCACCGACGCCGATGCCCTGCACAAGGCGAAGCGCGATAAGCATTTCGGTGCTCTGCGCGAAGCCGGCGACGACAGTAGCGAGCACGAAGATAGTGAGCGAGATCTGCAAAAGGAGCTTGCGGTTGAGCAGGTCGCTGAGCTTGCCCCAGATCGGTGTGGAGACGGCGGTCGCGAGCAGGCTTGCCGTGATGACCCAGGTGTAGCCGGCCTGGTCACCGCCGAGGTCGGCGATGATGCGCGGAAGGGAGGTCGAAACGACCGTGCCCGAAAGTACGGCGACGAACATGCCCATAACCAGGCCGGAGAGTGCGATGAGGATCTCGCGCTGTGAACGCTTCTGATCCGTTGGTGCTGCCAAAGACATTGTGAGTCCCTCGAAATAAAGATGATGTACGTCAACTATATGCCGATGGTTGATTTGGGTCAACTATCAGTTCTGCGGAATAAACTCGGCAAGCCGCCACGTTCGGCCAATGCGACGCCTCGTTCGCGCACCCCCATCGGATGGACCCTCTTCACGTGCCTGACCTCTTCACCCCGCTGACCGCCGGCGACCTCTCCCTCACCAACCGCATCGTTATGGCGCCACTCACCCGCACGCGCGCAAGCGATGACGGTGTGGCGACCGACGTTATGGTCGAGCACTACGCGCAGCGCGCGTCGCTCGGGCTGATCATCAGCGAAGGCACCTTCCCCTCACCCGCCGGCAAGGGATTCCTCGGCCAGCCCGGACTCGTAACACCCGAGCAGCTCGCTGGCTGGAAGCGCGTCACCGACGCCGTTCACGCCGAGGGTGGCGTGATGGTCGCGCAGGTGATGCACGCCGGTCGCGCGAGCCACCCCGACATCTCCGGGCTCCCGGTCGAGGCGCCCAGCGCTCTCGCGATCGACGGCGAGACCCGCACTGCCGCGGGCAAGGTTGCCTACCCGGTTCCGCACGCGCTCACGCTCGACGAGCTGCCCGGCATCGTCGACGCTTTTGTCACCGGATCGCAGAATGCGGTGGATGTCGCGGGCTTCGACGGCGTGGAACTGCACGCCGCGAATGGCTACCTGCTTCACGAGTTTTTGGGCGCGACATCCAACATTCGCACCGACTCTTATGGCGGGAGCCCGGAGAATCGCATTCGTCTTGTCGTCGAGGTGGCTACGGCTGTCGCGGCGAAGATCGGTGGCGGTCGCGTGGGAATTCGTATCTCGCCCGAGCGCAACATCCAGAGCCTCATCGAAGATGACCGCGACGACGTGATCGCCGTCTACGGTGCGCTGATGGACGCGCTGGCTCCCCTCGGGCTCGCGTTTGTGAGCATTCTGCACCCGTCGCCGGAGAGCGATTTTGTGCAGGACCTTCGCGCTCGCTTCGGCGGTGCGTTCTTTGTGAACAACGGTTTCTCTGACGCCACGACCCGCGACGAGGCCGTAGCGCTTATGGCCGACGACCTTGCCGATGCCGTTGTCGTGGGTCGCGCCGCGATCGCCAACCCCGACCTTCTTCGCCGCTGGCGCGAAGACCTGGGGCAGAACGCGCTCGTCCCCGCGACGATCTATGCCGAGGGCGCGCTTGGGTACACGGACTACCCGCGCCACGATGAGGTTGCGGCGGGGCAAAACTCGTAGCCGCTAGCGAAGTTCGTGCTCCTACACGCAAAAAGCCCCGCCGAAGCGGGGCTTGCAGTGCACCCCCCCGGACTTGAACCGGGAACCCACTGATTAAGAGTCAGTTGCTCTGCCAATTGAGCTAGAGGTGCGTAGTTCAGGCGTACGTCCGAACCGATTAGCAAGATTAGCATGGGTTTAAACCCCTCGCGAACACGGAGCCATCATGCCCTCAATCAAGCTCGAAACTGGGGACGTTGCTCCCGCTTTCTCCCTCGTCGACCAGACCGGAACAACCGTGACGCTTGCCGAGTACACGGGCAAGAAAGTCATCGCGTACTTCTACCCCGCGGCATCCACCCCTGGGTGCACAACGCAGGCGTGCGACTTTCGCGACAACCTGGCCTCGCTCGCTTCGGCTGGCTACGTAGTGCTCGGCGTCTCGAAAGACTCGACCGCCGCGATCGAGAAGTTCGTTGTCGAAGAGCACCTGACCTTTCCGCTGCTGAGCGACGAGAGCCTCGAGACCCACAAGGCCTACGGCGCGTGGGGCGAGAAGTCGCTCTACGGCAAGATCGTCACCGGGTCGCTGCGCTCGACCTTCGTCATCGACGAAGAGGGCAAGATCGTTCACGCCCTCTACAACGTCAAGGCAACCGGACACGTCGCGATGCTGCGCAAGAAGCTCAAGATCGACGCGTAGCCCGACACACGGCTATCACGCCCGTCCCCGTGAGAGCGAGGGGCGGGCGTACTGCGTCACCGACAGCGAGCTCTGCGCCCTCGACCGTGAACGCCCCCGCCAGCACAACGATGAGCGCGGCGTCGACCTCGAACGCGCCATCCACCCGCTTGATCTCGATGGCCCCGAGCGTCGTCTTCCGCCGAACCATAAGATTCAGATCGGTGGATGTCGCGGCCACCCCGATGGCCGCGATCGACTCTTCGCCGCCGAACTCGAACACCTGCCACTGGTCGAGGTGGCGCACGCCGCTCGCGGTCTCGAGGTCGAGGCCCGCTGCACTGAGCGGTACAAGAAAGCGATCGACCCCCGCGAAGGTCGAGAACGGTCCGTCGGCGGCGATTGTCGCGATGCTCACGCGCCAGCCGAAGGTGTCGAGGGTTGCATCTTCGGGCGACGTGAAGACGTCTGCAGTTGAGCCGCCGCCGTTTTTCCAGGGGCGGTCTGTTCGCCCGCTCGCGCGCAGAACGTCAGGCAACACGAACGCCCGCGCGCCAGACCCCGGCGGTCAGCGGAACTCCCGGGCGGTACGCGATGTGCGACACGGATGGCGCAGCGAGCACCTGCAGGTCGGCACGGCCGCCGACAGCCAGAAAGCCGACGTCGTCACGGTCGAGAGCCCGAGCCGCCCCACGGGTAGCAGCGTAGATCGCCTCGTCGATCGTCAGGTGCATCTGCAGCACGGCTGTGGCAATGCAGAACTGCATCGAGGTTGTGTAGGAGGAGCCGGGGTTGCAGTTCGTGGCGATAGCGATCGTGGCTCCCGCATCGAGAAGGGCACGCGCGGGTGGGAACGGCTGGCGCGTCGACAGATCGCACGCCGGCAGGAGAGTCGCGACGGTGCCCGAGCCGGCGAGCGCGGCGATATCCGAGTCGCTGAGGTACGCGCAGTGGTCGACGCTCGCGGCGCCGAGCTCTACGGCGAGGGCGACTCCCCCGCTGTGGCCGAGCTGGTTGCCGTGCACGCGCAGGCTGAGCCCTGCGGCGCGGCCGGCGAGCAGCACTTCACGCGACTGCTCGACGTCGAAGGCCCCCGTCTCGCAGAACACGTCGATGAATGACACGTAGGGCAGCACGGCCTCGAGCATCGGGCCGGTGACGAGGTCGAGGTAGTCGCGCACGTCGGTTCCTGGTGGCACGAGGTGCGCGCCGAGGTAGCTCACAACGTCCGCCTGCTCGGCGGCGATGCGGGCAGACCGCAGCTCGGTCTCGACATCGAGCCCGTAGCCCGTCTTGGTCTCGAGAAACGTTGTGCCCTGCGACTGGGCCTCAGCGCGCAGCCGTGCGAGGTTGTCGGCAAGCTCGGCATCGGTGGCCGACCGTGTCGCGGCGACGGTCGTGGCGATGCCACCTGCCGCATACGGTTGCCCCGACATCCGAGCCTCGAATTCTGCGGAGCGATCGCCCGCGAACA
>Ga0247740_1000803_pt1 | contig 14064 bp, 8 predicted proteins | sample UWRJL148409B2_FD_180942 | JGI IMG/M metagenome (GOLD analysis project Ga0247740, IMG submission 180942) | Plant litter microbial communities from Arlington Agricultural Research Station in Wisconsin, United States - UWRJ-L148-409B-2 | ecosystem: Environmental > Terrestrial > Plant litter >...
GGCGTTGCAAGCTGCCGCAGGTCACACCTGGCACTTGCAGTACGGGCTCCTGCCTTGGGCGCTCTTCTTCTACGAGCGCGCGCTAGAGCCGGGACGCCTGCGCAGCGCCATCGGCACGGGGGTGATGCTGGCGTGCATGGTGCTTTGGGGCGGCATCTATCCGCTGCCCCAGTCCACGCTCATTCTCTGCCTGTACGCAGTTTTGGTGGCAGTTTCAACGCGCAGCCTGCGACCCTTGCGGGCGCTGGGCATCGCGGGCGCCGTCGCCGTTGGCCTCGGCGCGCCAAAACTGTTCGCGGTTCTGGATCGTTTGGACCGCGTGCCGCGCCTGATCGAATCGCGCGAGGTGATCGGCCTGGCCGACCTGCTGGTGATGTTCACCGCGCCAGATCAACACTTCGGAGTGCGACCGATACGCACACCCGCCTACAATTGGCACGAATGGGGGATCTACATCGGCCCCGTGGGCGTCGCGCTGCTATGCGTCGCGGTCGTGTTTGCGCGCGGCCGCCATGGCCAACCGTTCAAGATCATCGGGCTCGTACTGCTGCTCCTCGGGTTCGGCGCATTTCACCAGAACGCGCCGTGGGCGCTGCTTCATGAGCTGCCCGTGTTCTCCCAGCAGCACGTGCCCTCTCGCTTTCACTACCCCATGCTGCTGCTGTTCGGGCTCGCGTTCGTGACCGTGGTCGGGCCAGTCCTGGACCGCCAATTGCGCGTTGCCCCGTGGTTGGACGTGCTGCTGCTCGTGCCGCTTTGGTTGTTCTGCTTGGACATCGGGCGAGTGGCGCGCCAGCCATTCGAGCAGGCGTTCTGGATGGAGGCACCGGATGAGATCCCGGCCCCGCCTCTGTTCGAACACCGCAGCAACAGCCCCGTGAACTACAAACGTCGTGATTGGGCGCAGCCGATGTTGCTTTCGATGATGGCGAACACCGGCGTTATCAAGTGTTACGGCATCATGCACTTCGAGCCTTCTGCGCTGGCGGCAGATGCGCCGGGCTATCGCGGCCGCGTGTACGTCGCCGAAGGGAGCGGTGAAGCCCAGATCACGGATTGGTCGCCGAACAGCGCGCGCGTGCGCGTCGCGGGCGGCGCGCCGGGCAGCGTCGTCGCGTACAACATGAACTACGATCCGAGTTGGCGCGTGAACGGCGAGCCCGCCCTCGAGTACCGCGGACTCGTTGCGGCGCGCTTGAGCGGCAATGAAACCGAGCTCGACTTCCGCTATTTTCCGCGCACTTTGCGGCTCACGCTGCCCGTCTTCCTGCTCACGGCGGTCGGCTGCGTGCTTGCGTTTCGAAGGCCGCGCTGGCTTCGTTGGCCGAGAAAGCCGACCCAAGCCGGCGCAGCTCACTCATGACTCTCGAATTTCGCCCCGAAGCCGCCGCCGCCGTGCAACGCGCGCTCGTCAGCTTCGCTCTCGCTTTCGTGCTCGTAGCCGCGTTGCTGTGTTTGCTCGCGTGGCGCAGACTCGCGCCGTTCGGCCAATCCGTTCAGGCCCGCGTTCCGCCCCCGGCGCGCCGCCGTGTGTGGATAGTCGTGTTGGCGCTGCTGCTCGTTGCGGGGAGCGCGCTGTGTTTCCGCTGGCTGCTCGACCACGGCTTTCCCGAGCCCTTCAGCGACACGCTGACGGGCGAGTTCGCAGAGCGCACGCTGCTCATCGTATGCACGCTGCTGCTCGCTTTCGCGATTGGGCTGCGCCGCCTGCGCGAACGTGCGCCCTTTTGGCTGCGCCTGAGCTTCGAGCTCCTGCTCGTGCCGTGCGCCTATGCGATCGGGCTCTCGGTGATCTACTTGGCCCTGTCACTGACTGATTTGGAGCTTTGGAATGGCTTCAAACGCTCAGCCTTCTATTCTGCGGCGGCCTTTGCCTTGCCCGTCGCCCTGATCCCCGGATTTTACCGCGCACGCGGCTTCGCCGTGGCGATGGGCGTATTGTTACTGGTCGTCTTCGGCGATCTGATTTACCTGCGCTACTTCGGCAACATCTTGCCGGTGCTGGCGCTCGGCAGCGGCGGACAGTTGTGGGACGTACGCGACATCATCGTCAAGTACACACGCTCGCGCGACGCTTGGTTACTGTTGGTGTTCGCGGTCAGCGTCGCGCTGCCGTTCATCTGGCCGAAGCCGCACAAGGCAGACGCACCGCGGGCGCTGCGCGGCGCGCTCGACCTACTGATGATATGCACCTGCGTCGCATTCCTGGCGCCGCTTTCACCGCTCGTGCAGCGCTGGATGGACAGCGATCGCTCTTGGCGCGTGCTGAATGGCACGGACGCGGTGCAAGACTCGGGCATCGTCGTTGCGCACATCAAAGAAATCGCGCGTTCGATTCGCGATGCGCGTCAGCACGGCAGCATCAGTGAAAAAGAGTTCGAGAAGGTGCGCAGCTACCACCAAGCGCGCGCGGTGCGCCCTGCGGGGGATCCGGACTTTGGCCGCGCACGCGGCACGAATCTGCTCATTCTGCAGGTAGAAGCGATGCAAAAGTGGGTCATCGGGGCGCGCGACCGCGGCCAGGAGCTGACACCATTTTTGAATCGGCTGCGCGATCGCGCGTGGTTCTTCGATCGCCTGTATGATGAAACGGGCGACTCTTCGACCTCGGACGCGGAGTACATGGTGCTCAACTCGCAGTTTCCGATCCCCCAAGGGTCGGTCGCGTTTCGGCGCGACGAGAATCGCTTCGTCACCATCCTGCACTCGTTCAAAGACGCGGGCTACACGACCTTTGCCGGCCACGCATACGCGGCCGGCATGTGGAACCGAGCCGTGCTCTACCCACGCTACGGCTTCGACCAAACCGCGTTCCGCGACGAGCTCGGCGAGGGGCCGAAGCTCGGCTGGGGCATCGGCGACAAGTTGTTCTTCCGGCGAGTCGTGCCCCACTTGGTGGAGTCGAAAAAGCCGTTCGCGAGCCTGCTCATCACGCTCACCTCTCACGGCCCTTTTCAGTACGTGCCCGTCACCGAGCGCAAGCTGGACCTGGGTGCGATCGAAGGCTCGGAGTTTGCCGGCTACTTGCATTCGATGCGTTACAACGACGAGGCCATCGAGCAGCTGTTCGACCAGCTGCAAAAGGCCGGCCTCCTGCCGAACACGACAATCGTCATCTACGGTGACCACGATTCACGCATCAAATTTCCAGCGCGCTTGGCGAGCGAAACCGACCTCGACCACGACACCGTACGCCGGCTCGCCATCCGCGACTACACCACCAAACAGATCCCACTCTTGGTCGTGCTGCCGGAGCGACTGCAAGCGGGGCCGCGCGTGGTGCACACGCTCGGCGGCCAAGTCGATATCGGCGCGACCATCTTGCACTTGTTCGGCTTCGAGCAGCCGCGCTCGTTCATCGGGCAGTCACTGGTGCCCGAGCGCGTGGGCCATGCGTCGCGCATCGACGGCTCGGGGGTAGACGGCGAACGCATATACATCGCGCCCGGTGGTGGCCGCTGTGAGTCGTTCCCCGATTTCCAACGCCTCGAACGCGAGCAGTGCGCCTCGCTCGCCCAGCGCACGCGTGAAGAGCTGAACATGAGTTGGAACGTGACGCTGCTCGACCTGGCCGGTAGGCTCGCCGGCAAACTGCCGCCAAAAGCGGCCGCCGCGCGCTAACACGGCAACGGCCCCCGGGTTATGAGGCTTTGCGTTCGTAGATGTCGAAGTCTTCGATGCGTTTTACGAATTGGTAGCCGCTGTCGATGAAGCTTGCGAGTTCGGGGAAACCGGGCAGTTCGTCGTGAGAGTCGAGCGCGTGGCCCGTGACAGAGGGGAACACGTCGTTGTGCTGCACGATGATCAACGCGGGCGTGCGTTGGTGCAGGTCGTGCATCAGCTCGCGGCGCGCGTAGTCTTTCTGCCACTCGCTACGTTGCGGCACGTCGTAGATGAAGCGGCTCGCGGGCGCGCGCTCTGCGAACCAATAGATCGCTGGTTCGAAGCCCCAGACGAAGATCGGGTCTTCACTGCGTGTGCGTGAGCGCACTTCGAGCGCCACGTCGCGATTGGCGGCCAAGTTGAAGTCGGCCACGTAGGAAAGGTCGCGATCGATCGCATCGCGCGTTTTGTAGGGGGCGATGCGAAACGCATAGTGCAAGCGCATCAGCGCGCGCTCGCTGTAATCCTGCGGCAAGTCACGGCTCGCCGTGCGCATGCTGGTCACGACGGCGACGAACGACATGAATGCCAGCGCGCCGCCAAGCCCTCCGCCCGCGCCGCCGACGCAGCGGCGCCAGAGTTTGTACAAGCCGAGCCCCGCCAGAAATCCGATCAACTGGAGGCTCGCGGTGTAATGATAGGGGAAGAACTTGCCCTGCATCGCCACGCCCGCGATCTGAATGGCAATGATGCCCAGGACGAGATACGTGCCCTCGCGCTCACGGCTGTGCAGCGGGGTAATCGCGACCATCGCCAGGACCCCCGCGGCGGCCAACGCGGAGAACTTGAAGAAGGCTTCTTCGAGCGCGTAGTACAACATGCCGGCGGCTTGGCGCTCACGCCAGCCGAGCGCGGTGTATCCGGGCGTGAACTCGCCCAGCGTCCAGCGCAGGGCCGGCCACGCCCCGCGCGCCCAAAACCACGCTGCGCACAGCAAAATCGGCAATAGCGCGCTCGCGCCGATGATGCCCATGGTGAGCAGTGCGCGCGGCGTCGAATCGGTGAGTCGTTGCTCGCGCTTCGCGAGGTACGCGCCGCACACGAACGCGCCGCCCCCGAGAGGCGGCTTGAACAAAAATGCGAGGCCGAACAAGAGTCCCGTGCCCACCCAGACCCAGACCCTGCGCCGCGGATGCGGCGTGCTAGTCGCCAGAATGAGCGCGGCCAGCGTCAGGTAACCACCGAACACCTCGGGCTGCGCGGTGTGCCAAAATTCCAATTCGGCTTGGATCAGCGCGGCAACGGCGCCGCCCACCAAACCCGCCCGAGGCCGATCGAAGAACCTATCGGCGAGTCGCATGAAGCCAAAAACCGAGGCCAGCATGCCCAGCACTTCGAGGACGCGGATCGCGACCATCCCGCGCCCGAACACCGCTTGAGCGGCCGCGTAGACCAAGAAGATCCCCGGCGGCTTGAAGTCCCACAGATCACGATACGGCATCTGGCCGTGCAGCACGCCCTCGCCCACTACCGCGTAGATGCTCTGATCACGCCCGAACGAAAAGGTGAGGATCTGAATCGCGCAAAACGCGATCACCGCCCACGCGACCCATGAAAGCCAGACGTCCGGATCACGGATTGAAAGGCGCGGCACGAGCTCTGCGGAGGGTGGACGGACAGAGGACGTACCCATGGCGGGCACACGCTAGTCACGCCTGCGGGGACAAGCTAGTCAGCTCGCGCGCTGCCTCGGCTGGTCCGAGCGCGCGAGGCGGTTCAAGCGCGGGCTCGTGATCGCGCGTGCGGGCTGTCTTCGGCCCGCAATTTGTGAATCATGCGCTCGAAGTGTTCGACCGGCTGGGCGCCCTCGACCGAATAGCGTTGGTCGAAAATGAACAGCGGTACGCCGCCGATACCGTATTCGCGTGCCCGACTCAGGTCGTCCGCGACCTGCTCTTTGCCGAAGCCACCCGCGAGGGCGTACGTGAGCTCCGCGCCGTCGAGCGCGACCTGCGCACGTGTGAGCCAAGCGACGATCTCACTCAGTTCACACACGTTCAAGCCTTGCTCGAAGTAACCGCTGAACAGCGCCTCGACCGTGGCCGCTCCCTGCGCCCGCTCGCTCGCGAAGCGAATCACCCGATGCGCGAGCTCGGTATTCGGTGCGCGCTCCTGCTTCTCGAAATCGAAGCGAATTCCGTCCGCCCGGCCAACCGCGGTCAAACGCTCGAACATGGCTCGCACGCGTTCTTTGCCACCGAACTTGCGTTCGAAGAACGCCTCGGCCGGAACTCCCTGGTGAGGTAAGCCCGGTTGAAGCTGAAAGGCGCGGAACGTGAGCTCGGCGCTGGAGCCCGAAGCGAGCAGTGCGGCCTCCAGGCGGCGCTTGCCGATGAAGCACCAAGGGCAGGCGATGTCCGAGAAAATCTCGATTTTCATTTGGGGTCCGAACGATGAGGCCCCCCGAGCTTCCGTTTGCGAGGCGCTTTCGACGAGCGCTTGGGCTCCGAGCTCCGTTGTTCGAGGCCCGCTCTTCGAGGTCCCCCCGCAAACGAAGCGCCCTCGCATTTCATTCCCGACACCTAGGCCTAGGCGTATGAGTAGGGAACCGAGGCACCCCCCTCCGCTACCCGCGACCGCTTCGGACGCGCCGCGCGCAAGCGTGCCTCGCCGCCGCGGCGACAGATCTTCACTGCGGAGGGTGTTGGTCACCGTCAGCGTTCGGCGACGGAATACCTATCCCGCGCGCTCCCATCCCCCAAAGCGCCTCATTGCAATCTCATAAATCTCACAATCCCCTCACAATCGCTCGCAGCCGCTGGACGCAGGCGCCATCGCGGCGCGTCACTCTCGTGCGCCGGTGGCATCTCACTTCGCGGCACCGTCTCGGAAAGCGACACTGCAATTTCGAGTAGCGCGCAGTGCGCCGGGTGACGCGGGAGGGTTTCTGCTTTGTTGCGCGCAACACGTCCGTGAAACCGTCATGGTCACATGTTCGGCACGCGTGGATTGGCGCTTCACAAACTCCGCTGATGGGGCTATTCCTTGATCACTCCGGTGAGGGGTCGGGCCAGGAAGTCAAATGCAATTCGTTGTCAAAGGTATGGTTCAAGTCGCGGGAACTACGTTCCGGATCGTCCGTATCGAACGCGGACGCTATGACGTCGTGCGCATCCTAGACGACTCACGCCTCGGGTCCTTCTGGTGCGAGCCCACCTTCGCCGTCTCCGAGTGCGCCGAGCGCGAGCTCCTGCGTGAAGTCGCTCGCTGCGCGATCAAGGGCGGCAAGACCACGTGGATGGGGCGCCTCGACCTCACCGGCTGACCCGAGAGCGCGGCCTCACGCCGCAGCCGACCACTGAGCCAAGGGGAAACGCCGCGGGGTAGCGCGCGCCAATCTATTTCGCTTGACCGCTTGCTCGTCACTCACTTGGATGGCGTCTCTCCGCGCCCCTAGCTCAGCTGGATAGAGCATCGGACTTCGAATCCGAGGGTCGTAGGTTCGAATCCTACGGGGCGCGCCCAACACCCTTTCGTCGAATTTCGGCGAGGACCGCGAACGGTTTCTTCAATTCGTACGCGACCTTCCGTCCAGTGAGGGTCGGGTTCGAAACCATCATATCGAGCAGCATGCGCTTCTCTGCTCCGGAACGCGAAGCTCGCAGCTCTGCTGTGCTTGCATGGCGCAATGGGCGGCAAGCCATGCGGGCGAAGCGTGCAACGGAACACCGTCGCCGCCAACCTCGGACCGAGGCGGCGGCGTGCGATGGATGTTCCGTTTTACCGAATTACTACTTCACGGCTGCCAGCGTCTCGTCCAACCAGTCATACATCCGGCCATAGGCAAGGCGGCTCGCGCCGGCCTCGCAGTGGGCGCCTGCACCCTCCGCATCAGTGAACTTCATCATCGTCTTTTTGCAGGTCAGGTGGTCGAAGAGCTGCTGGGCCTGGCCGTTGAAAAACAGATCCTTTTCTGCGTCGCAAACCAGCGTCGGGCACTTGATCTGCTCGGCGATGCCGCCGCGCATGTGGAAGGCCTGCGTCGCGGCCAGGTAAGCGCGCGGAGTGGCGACGCCGAACGAGTACATGCCGTGAGTGAAGGCCCAGCGCGCGACACTGTTCGTCTTCGTCGCGTGTTCGAGCATCTGATCCAGCTGCGGCGCGCTCGGGGCTAGCAAGGCGGCGAGCACGTCAGCCCGCTTTTCGGGCGGAACGCCGGAGATCTGCGAGATGCCGTAGTCGTACACGCCATCATCGGCGATGCACGCGGCCAGGCGATGCTCGAAGGCAGCCGCGCGCGGGGCCAGGTAGCCTCCCAAGCTCTCGCCATGGAGCGCGATCTTCTTCGGGTCGACATCTTTGCGGGTCAGCAGGTAGTCGACGACCGGCGTCACGACGCTCTCCCAATCTGCGCGAAAGTGCAGCCCTTGACGGTGAACGGAGGCGAACTGCCCGGGGCCGTCGAACACCAGCACATTGAAGCCGCGTTCGACGGCGGCGCGTGCCCCCATCCAGTGCATTTCCTCCGGCGAACCGTCGAAGCCATTGTTCAAGATCAGCGTCTTCTGCGGCGTTCCCGAGCTGTCTGCGGGGTGAAAATAGCCGACCAGAGTCGTGCCCTCGTACGGGATCTCCACGGCTTCGATCGCAGGTACGAACAGCGCCGCCGCTTTTCGATAGCACGCGGTGGTTCGCTCGAACGCGCGCTTCATTCGAGGGTCATCGGCATAGGCGTGCAAGAAGAACTCGGCGCTGCGGTAGTAGCTGCACGCGCGCAGGTAGTTGTCTCGAGCGCTGATTTGGTGGCCCTTCGCGAGTTGGCTTTCCGCTTCGTCGGCGAGTCGATCGGCCAAGGCGCTGTTCGCGTCGTACCAGCTGTCGTAGTCTCCGGACTTGATGTTCTTGGCGATGGCGATCACCTCGCCAAACAGCGCTCCGCCGTAGTCAGCAGCGCCAAAGAGCCTAGTGATTTCGAACCAGAATTGCGGGTCGTCTTTGAACAGCAGCGCGTCGGTTCCCGGGTTGTCCGGCAAGAGGGATGGCGGCGGTGCGCCGCGATCGGCCGTGACAGAGGCAAGGGTGGCTGCGGTTTGCGAGAGCAATTGAGTGTGCATTTTCTTGGGTTCCTTTGTTGTTGCTGAAAGTCGAAGAGCGAGACGCGGCTCAGCGGGTTGCGAAGTGCGCGATGTCGACGGCGGTGCTGCGAGCGATGTCAGGGCAGATGACGGGCAAAATTTCGATGCCGTGGCACGTGCCCATCAGTTGACGGCAACGCGCCGACACTCCTGCGCTCATCAGCAGCCGATAGAAGGCGATGCCCTCGTCGCGCAGCGGGTCACACTCGTTCACGCTGACGACAACTGGCGGCAGCCCGCGCACGTCTTCCGTGTTGGCGAAGCTCGGCCAAGCGAGGGGATTCTTGGCGTTGAAGGCGTCGATGCCGTACGCCATGGTGCTGCGGTTGTTCTGGACCGAGATGAAAATCCCCTCGTTTTCCGACGACGATGGGTTCTGCGGCAGAGGCCACTCGCCCGCGATGAACGGGCAAAGGGCGTAGATGCCTTGAAAGAGCTGAAGCGCGTTTTCCCGCTTCAGCTTCATGCCCAGCGCCAGGGCCAGGTTGGCGCCCCCGCTCTCACCCGCGAGTGTGATGTGCTTGGGGTCGATGCCAAGGGAAGCGGCGTTTTCGTACAGCCATTTCAGACCCGACGCGCAATCGTTCAGACCGGCCGGAAACGGGGCGACTTCCGGCGATGAGTCGGGGTGCACCGAGTTGCGAAAGTCGACCATGGCGACGGCCACGCCTTGCGCCGCAATCAGACGCCCCCAAGTCTTGTAGTTCCCGGAGAAGCAGGAGCTGAACTCCATGCGCCCGCCGTGGACGTAGTAAACGCAAGGCAGCGTTTGGTCGTTGTCCGGGCGAATGAACTGAATCTTCACGCTGTTCCCGTCTGGAGCGGAGACGAACGAGACGGTGCGTACGCTCAAGCCTGCGGATGGAGCGACCTCCTCGCTATCCATCGAGTCGAACCAGGCGGTCTGACGGCTTGCAGCCGCGAGCCCGGCGGGCGAGTGTTCCTGGGCCAGCAGCTCTTCGCGGCTCGACACGTTGGGCTGCGGCGTTCCCGTAGGGACGCCAGTGAAGTAAGCTTTGATACGGGGATCGACGCGAGGGTCGAGCTCGATTTTCGATTTCGTAGCGGACGTTGCAAGCGATGACATGGCGACTCTTCCTTTTGCGAACTGGTGAGTGGTGATCAGCGAGTGGGGTCGAGCAGCGCGCCGTAGGTGATCGAGCGCGCGATGGCGTGCACGTCGGGCATGGGGTAATCGCGGCCAGTGGGGCCATTGCCGCCGTTTTCCTGCTGCAGCATGCCAACCACGATCACGTCGTTCGTGGGGTCGACCCAGAACCAGGTGCCGTGCACGCCGCCCCAATAGAACGTGCCCTTGCCGATCGCGCCGCCGTTGAAGTCGGCGGTCACTGGGTCGAGTACGATGCCGAAGTTCATGCCATAGCCGACGCCGGCGAAAGGTTGCGTGAAGTGCAGAGGCACGCCTGGAGGAAGCAGGTTGCTCGTCATCAGCTTCACCGAGCTGGGCGCCAAGATGCGCGCGCCATCGAGCTCGCCGCCGTTGGCCAGCATTTGAGCGAATCGCAGGTAGTCCTGTGACGTCGCGTACAAGCCCGCGATCGACAGCAATAACTTCGGTTTCTCTCCCGCGGGTAGCCCAGCCAAGACGGGAAATGCCGATTGGTCCGGCGCTACGCAGAGCTCGAGCTTGTCGTTCAGCGTGTAGCGGGGCGGGATGCGGTGGCGTTGTTCGGGCGCGACGCTGAAGCCCGTGTCTTTCATCCTGAGCGGGGCGAAGATCCGCCGCTCGAGGAATGAATCGAGCCCTTCACCGGTGATGCGTCGAATGATCGCACCCTGCACCTCTTGCTGCAGGCCGTAGCGGAACTGCGTGCCCGGCTGCGCTTCGAGCGGCAGCTTGGCCAGCTTGGCGATCATGTCGTCGTTCGTGCCGTTCCACAGCCCGGCGCCCATGTAGAGCTCATCGACCTGGGGGTTGCTGCTCCCAAACAGAGGACCGAAAGCGAAGCCGGCGCACGATGCCATCAAATGGCGCATGGTCATCGGGCGCTCCATAGGCACGAGCGCGCCGTCCTTCAGCACCTTGAGATCCGCGAACTCGGGAATGAACTTGCTGACGTGATCGTCGAGCTGCCACTTGCCCTCCTCGTACAGGAGCATCATCGCAGTCGCGATGATCGGCTTGGTCATCGAGGCGATGCGAAAGATGGCATCGTCACGCAGCGGCGCGCGGCTCTCGAGCGATTGATAGCCGTAGCTCCGAAACTTCACGAGCTTGCCGTGGCGAGCCACTGCGACGCTGATCGCAGCGTAGTGGCCTGCGTCGATCTCTGCTTGCATCGCGGTGTCGAGGCGGTCGAGACGCTCCGCAGAAAAGCCGACCGATTCGGCAGACGCGCTGGGCAGCGGCATCACGACAGAACCAACATCATTCGAAAAAGACATGGCGAGTACCTTCAGGTTGCGTTGAATGGATCGTCGGGAGCGCTGAGTTGCGCCTTTGACGTCGAGGCCCATTGCGAATTCGGTGCCAGCGCGGAAAGCGTCTCGAGCGGCGATGCGACGGAGAAACGGATGTGAAAAAGTAGTCGTCCGGCGCTATTGGCCGCCGCACGGCACATCCGTTTTTTTCTGAGACATCCAAACGGACGAACGGATGCATCCCCGACGCCTGCCCCGGCCCAAGTGCTGCCTCGCAGGGCGACCAGGCGATGGCGCGGAACGTGCTCTCTGGAGACGGATAAGCAACATCGATATGTCCACCGACACGAAGATCGCGCGCGTAGCACCCACGCGGGTGACGGTTCTGATAGACGGAGGGTCGAGCGAGGACCGCGCCTCGGCCGCCCGCGCGCTGCACGACCATTCACCGCGAAGCGCCGAGACGTTTACCGTGTTTGACTGCGCGACTCTGGAGCCTCAGGAGCTCGAGCGACTGCTGAGCACAGCGGTAACCGCGAGCTCACCGCGCGGCTTGGGCTTAGGTACCCTGCACATCGCGAACGTCGACGCCATGGCGCTCTGGCAGCAGCCGGGTTTTCTCGGCTTTCTGGACGGCGCGCGACGGCCGCGGGTGGTGGTGAGTGCTCGCGTGGATCTGGCCACCGCTGCGCGGGCCGGACACTTCTGGCCGCAGCTTCAGGAGCGGCTGTTCCTGGTCCGCATAGCTCTGCCAGCGCAGCATTGATCGAACGGCATGTCTTCAGAGCACTGGTTGCTGCGCGTCCAAACAGTTAAGATGCGGGGCGTGGGTCCCTCGGAAATTCGGGCACTTCGCGGCCATTTGACGCGAGCCGCGTTCGCGCGCCAGCTCTCGGTTTCTCAGCTCACGGTGGCGCGCTGGGAGCTACCTGACGGAAACAAAGAAGCACGTCGCCCTCGCGGAAAGATCCTCGAGCGGCTCCAGCGACTGGCCACCGGTGAGCCTCCTCCCGCGGACGACCTCGATGTGGCACCGTCCGAGCCGCCGCCGTATCACGACTTCGGGCGAGTGACGCCGCTGCCCGCCGCGCTAGACACCGACGCCGATTTCGCCGCTGATGGGCAGGTCCTATTGCCGTTGCTCGGGCAGCTAGCCACTCGTGAATGGGCACGAGCAGAGGACGGCCTGCTCAGCCTGCTCGAGAAACGCACGCTCCAGAGCGCGGGCGGGCGCGCGCTGGCAAGCCTGGGCTTGGCTCAGGTGCAGCTGTTGATGCGCTGCGATATTCGCGGCGCCCGCACCACCTGGACGCGCATCGTCGACGACGCGGAGAGCGAGCGCCTGCAAACGATGGTCCTAGCGCGTGCTTATTTGCTCGCCGCGCTGATCTTCAGCGCCCGCGACGAGCGTTCGTTCGATCCCGTGCGCGCGGGGAGCTACGCCGATCGCGCCGAGGTCCTGCTCGGCGAAGGAGACGACGATCAGCGCGTGCTCTTGGTCTTCGCTCGCGTTAGCGCGGCGCGCTTTGCCGACCCTGTTCTGGCCAATGAGGCGCGCCGCGGGTATTCAGGCGCTGCAGACCGCGCTCGCTCTCCGCTGGCCCAGCTTGTCGCCGTCGCGTTGCGTACCTCGGCCGCCCACGCCACGGGGGACGAAGAAGCCGCGGTCCGCTACGCGGGCACGACGCGTTCGATGGCGCTCGAGCTGGGGCTCAGTGGCTGGTACGTCGCACTGCTGGCAGACCGAGTGCAGCGCATGATCCGCGGAGCCTACCCGGTGACCGCGATTCTCCAGCTCGTTCGAGAGGCACGCGAGCTCGTGCTCAATGCGCGCTTGCCTGTCAGCGAATCTTACCTGGTTTTGCTCGGCGCTGAGATAGAAGCGTTCGGCCGCGTAGGGCAGGTGGCTGATGCCGAAACGGCGGCGCGCGAAGCGCTCGATATCGCAACGGTGGCGGGGCTGGGGGGCTTTCCGATCGCGTTCGTGATTGCGCGCGTATACGTTGGTCTAGCGCGCGTTCATGAGCTGTCGACCCTCGCTGACACGCTGGAGCGATGCGCGCCCGCTTCGGGCTCCGCGAGCGTCGATGCCGTGGCCGTCCGCGCGTACCATTGCTTCTTCACCAATCAGCATGACCGGGCGGTAGGGCTCAGCGAACAGGTTTGCGACGCACTTCCCGGTACGCCGGGGCTGCCTTACATCCTGCACGAAGCGTACACGGTGTTGCTGGCCGCGCGGCTACGCTTGCGTGATGCGGAAGGCGCCGCTATCGCGCTTTCGCGCCTGCAAACGCTGCTCCGCGAACGCCCGTCGGCATGGCACACCGCGATGACCATGCGCCAACACGGCTACTTGCTCATTCTGCAAGGTCGCCTGGCAGAAGCGCGGCAAAAGCTGGAAGCGACAGTCGCCACCTTCGGCCTCGTCGGTGACTTGCTGCAAGTGCTGATCGCCCGCCTCGTCCTCGCGCGCATCGCCATGGCAAGCGGGGCGCCTGACGCAGCCATGCAAGAGCAGCGTGTGCTCGAAGAGCTCACTCGGCATGACACCAAGCTCGCTCCTGAATATCATAGGATGACGGTCGAGCTCATCAGTGCGCAGTCGTCCGAGCGATTGAGCGCGCCAACGCTTGCCGAACGAATGGTCGTGGCCGTGGAGCGCTTATCGGTGCGCGGTTTCCAACCCGACGTCATTTCCCGAGAGCTCAGCTCGATCTTGCGTGGCGTCTTCCCCGAACACGAACTGATCGTAGAAGGCAGCGGAGTCGTCACGGCTGACGACGAGATGTTCGACTTCGGCATTGGCAGCCGGGTCGGTATTCGCGGCCCCGTAGACGCCGAGCACCGCGCCGCATTGCGTCTTTTATCCATGGTCGCGCCGGTGATCGCGAACCAAGGCATGCCCGTCACCGAGGAGCAGGTAGCGGTCGATACCGTGCTCCCG
>Ga0247740_1000804_pt1 | contig 14049 bp, 6 predicted proteins | sample UWRJL148409B2_FD_180942 | JGI IMG/M metagenome (GOLD analysis project Ga0247740, IMG submission 180942) | Plant litter microbial communities from Arlington Agricultural Research Station in Wisconsin, United States - UWRJ-L148-409B-2 | ecosystem: Environmental > Terrestrial > Plant litter >...
ACACTCCAGACACTCCAGACACGCCAGACACGCCGGCAGCCTACTTTAGCCTGGCCATGTCCCAACAAGGCCGACCGCTGTAGGCACTCGCTCCATCGCACGTCAGCCAGCACTCCCAAGCAACCAGGACCTGTCCATCTCGTGCGACATCAGACGACTGTCATTGGGCCTGTGTCCCGTCCCGTGGACGCCCTTCGCCGTGCTGTTCCCCTTCACCATCCGTACCACCCCCGACCACCGCTTGCAATGCAGTTTCCCCAGTAGTTACCTGTCACTTCCGCCTTACCGCCACTGCTCACGCTCGGTCGGGTGACTCTGTAAACCTCGCCTGTGCCAGTGAAGCGTTAGCACGCATGCTCCGCGACGATGATGGACGGTGATCTACATCCAAACAGCTTGATGGATGAGGCTTCACTAGTCACGCCCCACCATACTACATCTCGAGCTTCTGCTCCTCGGAGGTAGCTCGTACACAGGACGCTCCAGGGCTATCTGTGTCGGTCTCCCCGGCTCGACATATCGAGTATATTGATACCAAGACTACCAATCATAAATGAGCCATTATCAGTCTTGCTCACTTCTGCGCATCTGCAAGGTAGTCGGCTTACTGACGCGTCAAAGACCGGACGCGCGAGTGAACGTTTCCGAGCCGTCTGGCGTTGCTTCAATATTGCTGTTCCCTGCAATCCTGGCCTGCATCCACTCAGAGCTGTTGCATTTCCAGGACGTCTCCCGAATCAGCCCATATCGTTGCATCCTGCAGATGATTGCGATTCTCCTCTTTTCCCCCGATACCGGAGAACTGACAAACACGCGTGCATTGTCCCTCAGACTCGGGCGTACATGGGCCGCACAAGGTGGCAATTATCCCGAGACCGCGAAAATACCAGTCTTGTGTTGATATTAGAACATCACAATGCCGATACGGCGCAGATCTTCGAGAACAACAGACCTAAGCCATGTTCCCGCCACACTGGACTCCACACTCACACGACAGCAGCAACCCAGATCTTAATGCGTCGATTACAGCCATGCTTCCAATGCACCCCGCTCCACGTCGCGTTTTCGACGGGGATTTTATTCGCCTATGTACCCCAGAGTTCGACTTCATCCAGCCATGCAGAAAGAGCTTTGGCTATTTGGCGCCTTAACTGCCGTTTCATGGCTAATTCGACGGCGCACCGTCGACGTCGAACCATCAAGATTTTCCTCATGGTCACCATCCGTGTTCCCGTACGCCGCCCGCCGTAGACGGAAGTGACATGCGCAATCCGGATAATCTACCCTCGCAACCCAGTGCAAAATTCCGGTACGATCATTAACCTACGCAGGCTTGGAAAGGTTCGCCGACGGCGAAAGTTACGAGCAATGTTCTTTTTTTTGTTCCATGTGGTCTTCCATTGCTATAGGCTATTTGCCCTAGCGAATGGTTTGCTGCGGACGGAGCCGCATCCCTTATTACCTGCAGTAAGTCAGATACATTTTGCCACGATGATCCAATGGCATCAGCTGGAATTCGGAGGTCGAGCAGAATGCGCAGAAGTATACGACCGGTTCTAAGAAAGCGTGCGTTGATACGAGCCATTCGAATGGCAAAACTCGACATCACAACTGGGCGATAAGGACAGGAACACCAGCAGTTGTCATCATAGTGACTCTGGGGTCACACCGGCACTTACAATGATCAACCTTTCAGCGATCTGCTCACAGATCGCCTCGACAATCAGTTACATTGCGGTATTCGCTACGTCACATCTACCACCATCGACGATAAGTCTCGTGCTCACCTGCGCATCAAAGGCTTCTAGCATTCACGCCGCAACAAGAACGTCATCCTAAATGCATGCACGTTCCTACACCGTACAGATCGAGCGCAGCACACTCCTAATCTGGAAAGACACGCCGTTGCACTGAGGTGAGATCGTCAGGATCGGCGAAATGCTTAATTTATCACCGATTGCGGCTCTGGAGTATGAGGTCACTCACCGGCACTGGTGGAGTAAGTGACGTGGAGCGAGGATCGCGAGGTTTGTCCAGCCGCCGTGTTCCGGAAAACGTATTGTGAGGGACGCGTTATGTGGCTTCGTGTAACATGTCGTGTCTGCCGAAGAAAGCTGAGACAACGTCTCTAGTGTTGCACAGCGCTCGTGTATCTGCTACGCAATTGAGACCGTGCTTGTGCAAGTGGTACAGTGCTCATGTATATTCCTTTGAGGAGTGGCATGGAGGTAAACTCGACCGGGTGCATTCTCTGATCTCACAACGCCGGTATGAACTATACGGTATGCGTGCAAGACTAAACAACATACATTACATCCAACTCGATAGATCTGAACGCCGTACTGCCCAATTCTTCTGCAAAATCTTTCCCTAGAATCCTCAATTGCGAAGACAACAAACAAACCGAAGCAAGTAATTTCTCTCCACCAACTTCCCACATCTCTCCATCCCGATTCAATTCTCATCTACCTTCCATCTACCTACTGCCCCGCCCCAGAACTCCCCTGACTATCCTGCCTCTTCGGCAACACAATCTCTTCAGGTAACACACTTCTCCGCCTTCCCCCCAAGATCCCCGGCCCCCCACTTACCGCACCACCGTCCCCACCTTGTCTCCGTCCTGCAATCCCGCTTCCGTTCAAACTCCATCCCCCACCGCCACCACCGGTCATCCCCGGACTTGCACCCTGAATGCTAATCGCCGGTGGCAGTCCCAAAGTCGGGATGTTGTGGTCGAGTACAGGGTGTATGCAGGGCGAGGGTGACGGGGCGGGGTGCTTGATTGCCTCGGAGAAGAAGGCCTGGAGGAGCGTGATGGAGGAACAAAAGGTTTCTATCTCGTCTTTGATTTGCTCGGGGGTTTGAGGGGTGGTGGAAGAAGGGAGGGGGAGGGGTGTTGCCCCGGGCAGTGGTGTGTGGAGGAGGCTTGAGTCTTGGACGGGGCGGGCGAGAGGGCTTGCAAAGGGAGAGCGGAGCGGGTTTGCGCGTTCAGCGGGGGTCGTGGGCATACGTGTTGGATCCGTAGAGCGTTTGTAGTCGTAAGGGTCTGTAGGTCTAAATCGTCCGCTATCTTTTGCACGGTTGTGCGCGAGGCGATTTGCTAGGAGAAGGAAGTTTCCTTCCGAAGTTATTTGTGCAAGGAGCGTGCCGCTGCGGTGGATGAATTGCGTGTATTTGTAATCCGGACTACCCCAGGAATACGTGACTTCTACGTCGCTAGGGAAACTATCTGCGCTCTCGGTGTCTAGGACAAAGTTGAGCTTGCGGAGGAGGGCTTTGTGGTATGCGAATCTATCCGTGCGGGGGTTGTATTGCGGGGAGAAGTGTGCGGTGTCGTACATGCTTTCAGGTTGGTTGGAAGGCGGTTGCACCGCGAGTCTGACAATGTATGGTGAGCGGAAGGGATGGTAGTCTACGATGTTTGACGCTTCACCGATGGGGACTTCGACGAGTTTTAGGCCGTACTTCTCCACGGCTGTGGCCCAAGAGACGATGGCGTCTTCGATGAGTTTGGCGGTGACGTTCATCCAGTCGATACGTATATGGTAGCAATTGTCCGGGTTATGTAGACGGTCGTAATGAAGAGAAAAGAGCTCAGGGCGGTAAGAGCGACGGCGCGGATCGACGTCGTATCGCATGACACGCGACAAGAGGACTTTCTGCTTGGGTGTTCCGGTGCGTGTTGGTGTCTTCTCGCCATCCTGGTCCGAGGACACACTGCCAGACTCACTACTGGTACTTGGACGGGACTTGGCGCTACTGCCGCCACTACGCGGAGCGAGAGGCGACGCCCGTGGGCCATCTGTTGCTGGTGTAGAAGGAACAGATCGGTCGCTCTTACGCATGCCGAACCAGCCAGTACGGGATTCAGGGCGTGGCGCGCGATACTCTACAGCGATTTGGTAGAAAAAGTTGCCGTCGCGAAAGGCGTGGCGCTTCTGGACGTGGATGAAGAGGCCCTTAGTCATGAGTTGGTTGCCCACCTCGACTGCTTCGTCACGCGTTTCCACGTCCTTGAAGTTGGAGAGGAGCCAGCTCGTGAGGTCGAAGCCGAGGAAGCAGTTGTAATGAAGACGCCAATGCCAGCGTCGGTCGAGCATTGGGATGCCCTTTTCGCCTTGCAAGTCCTCTGCGAGCTTCTTGATGTCAATGTTGGACGTCTGGTACTGTTCCGTTTCGGAGAAGAGCGATGTCTGGAACTCGCTTTCGGTGTCGTTAAGTAGTGAATTATTCGTGCCTGCAGCTACGATAGCAGAAGGGTCCCGGGTGTGGTATTCGATGGCGAGGGGATTTGGATCCTTGAGCTTCTTGCTTGTGGCGGCCTGAAAGTGTCGCTCTTCAGGTGGCATGTATCGATACTTCTGCCACACTTGCGTCAGCTTCCGAATACCTTCTAGTCGAACCTCTTCTTCAGAATCCTCGGCAAGCATTGGCATCGCCCTGCGATTCATCGATGGTATCTCCACGGGAATCAGCACAAAGCGAGCTCTCCAAAAACGGAGAATATCTGACAGCTCGTCCTGGTATCCAGCTAAGAAATTGTCGATAAGATTCCAGTTGTAGAAGCTGTTCGGAGGCCGAAGGATGACGTCTCTTGCCTCGTACTTCTCTTCCAATGCGGTGCGGATATATGGTCTGTAAGGGAATGGTGTGTCAATTCCGGCGGATGACTGCAGAGCGGTAGTAGGCTTTCGTGAATATCGCTTCACTTCCACTTCGCCTCCAGCGAGGCAGACCAATTGATGAATCGTGTTGCCTACGCACATGAAGACGGTATCGTCGTCGTGAGACATGTAGTCCGGATGAAAGATGGCAGATAGGTCCTGTTCGCGGACTCCGGCAAACTCTGCAACAGAAGAACCAACGATGATCTGAAAGCCGTGCGATAGTCGGAACGCAATGAGTTCCCGGATCAGAGATTCCCTTGTCTTGGGTGCTTCAAGCATGTCCTCGTCATCGTTCTGAATGATTTTGTATGGGCTCTCGTTGTACTCTGTCCCCAGCTGATCGGGTGTAGGAAAATACTCGTTCGTAAGAGGAACCGCTGCTGGAGAGCAGAGCGACTTCCATTTCACAGACGCTGTTTTCAATCGTTTCGGAAACACGTGTTGCCATCTTCGGAACTGATTGGCAACGTTGACGGTATTCTTCGTTGGGTTGCAAGGGTTGACTAGAACAGCCCACGGGGCGATGGCGCTTGTAGGCGACAGTGTGCGTGGTATCTCTATTGCCCCGCCGCTTGACGACAGAAGGTCCAGCTTCGGTATCATGGACTCGCCCAAAGCTCTTGAGCCTGCCAGGATGAATGTTGACCTGGGGTGTGATGGAATCGACGCTTTGACAGTTTGCAGCCCCTTCACTGTCTCTACCGATCGACCGGCTGGATCGGAAGTAGTGTCCGGAGAAGATAGACCTGCTCGAGAAGTACTTCTAATATCGATTGGCTGGGATGGTTTTTCGACGGAAGTCATCCTAGTGCTTGCTAGCTTCTCGGCAATGGCACCCTTCAGGCTGTTCTCAACAGTCAGCCGTGCCGGCTTGACTGTTCCTGGTGTGATGTCGATCGTAGCTTCACCAGTTGTTGGTTTTGACATAGTGCCTCGACCACCAAAGCTAATTTGTCGAAGAAACCATCCACCCGGCCGATTTGAAGCCTCTACTTTCCCTACTGGTGTTTTGCTTAGTGCTGGTAAGGGTGGCAGACCACTTGGTTTAGGCGGAGTATTCCCTCTGCTTACAGCGGGTGAGTCTCGGGGCGTGGAATGTATGGACCTTCCAGGATCCGTTGAATCTCCAGAGCCACCTCTTCGATGCGAACTCGGCCGCCGCAAACTGCCTGGTCTTTCTATTGCCATTTGGCGTGCCAGGACATCCGCTCGCGGCACACCCGGGCCCTTGTACTTTGGAGAATACAGCATGCTGCCCCGAGGCGACTGGCCTCCTGTGTCTCTTGATCTGTCACGCATGAGCTGGTTAAAGCCCGTATCCGGGGATGGCCTCGCAGTCCTTCCAAACGAGGTCCCAGCACTACGAAACGAAGAAGACAAGAACGGGTCCTTCGCGAGAAGCTCTGGCAAAGCACCCTTTCCACTAAGAGCAGCCACATGCGTGTTGATGTTACGGTTTTCGTCATGTGGTCGCCGTTCAGCTAGAGGCGAAAAAGCGTTGTTGTCATAGGCTTCCATCCATCCTCGATATAGCGCTTTACTCTCGTCTTGTTCTTCGATGCTATCTTCTCCGTCTTTGGGCGGATATGAGCCATGTGTGGTCGTAACCTCTCTTATCATCCGAGTCTTCTCTTTTGCTTTCGGTTCCGTATACTCCAACTGCTCACGTAGGCGATGTGGGTAAAGCGGATCCTCCTCCAGATAAGGAATCGATATATCACCGAGCTCGTGCTCCATGACACCCATCATCTGCAACTCATACATGCGGCACCGAAGGATGAACGTGCCGCCCCTCTTCTTGACTTTCTTGACCACTCTGTCTGGTTTACGTGATTTCGAAAGCTCAAGGATCTCATCAGAAGAGCCCGACCAGAAAGATATGTCGACCCAGTGCGGCATGGCATATCTCCACTCCTCTGACTCCAGGTCTGGAATGTAGACAGGGTCATTTAGTAGGATCGGCGGTGGCTGTGCCGGAGACGCTCCAATCACTGAGCCAAATATAGGCTGGTGCTGTCGTGGCGTCTTTTCGTCCAGATCGTCATTGCGGTCTACCGAGCCGCGCTTCTTTGGGTCCTCAGTCGGTCGTCTCTTCCTGTTGGAAACGAGTCGAGGGCTGCGGTACTTGAAAAGAGGTACAGAGTGAAGCGGCATCGGCGACAAACACACGAGGTCAATGCCGAGCCCAGACCCGACGAGCGTATCGGTAGTCAACTTGAGCATGTTGTAGTCAACTTCGAAGACGCCAGTTCCGGCGGTAACTACAATGACAGAAATGCCAGTCCGGACTAAATCTCGATCGATGTAGTCTTTTGCGAACTGTGCTCCGGCAAGATTGATTGCCTCCAAGATGTTGCCTTGAGCGGCAGTCGATGGCTTCCCCGCAATGAGCAGGTCAGGCTCGGGCCCTTTAGTGTCTGTCTCTTCGGCGATAGAAGAGGATTGTTGTTCCTTCGGGACTAATGATACGTCTCGGAGAAAAGATCTGAACTCCTTCTTTAGCTGGTACAGAATATTGATCCAGTCTCCACTCGCCATGTCACTGACAACGACCCGGTAGTAGTCTCGAAAACGCCCAGATTGGGTTTCAAAATCGTCACTGTTCGTCGTACCGTAGGGATAGTCTGGACCGGCCCCATCGTCGTACTGCATTCGGGTGAACAAAATGATTGTCACAGCATGCCTTGCGTTTATCTTCGTCCATCGCTTGAAAAGGTCGGGCAGGAAACCATTGACGACCTTGTTGAACATGATTTCGCCGGCGCCTTCGGCATCGAAATCCCACATCTCCTTAGACATTTGTATGAAGAGTACATAGCGGGCCGATTCGCTACGAAATACGGGCTTGGTCGTAGGAGAAAAGTACCCGGAATGCGTCGTCTGCCCGTTGATGTAGACGTTCTTGACCGTGGCTTTTATCGTACCCATGAAGAGCAGCTTTTGACCTCGATAGACCGTACGATTGCTGAGCTCCGCTATGGACATGCGCCACATATCAGCTCTTGCAAGGTACTCATCACGAAAGGTGACTTCAACATGAGAAGCGGAGTGTTTCTCTTCATCAGCCTGCACATACTTAGTGGACAATGCCATAGCATTGATTGCTCAAGACTTACAGGAGTGACTATAACTTGAATCCGATTTCGTAGACCAAAGACTTTAGCAATCTTCTCAGCGATGGAGATTTGTAAGTTGGGATGCTTTGATTTCAGATCCGCGGGAAACGGCTTTGCCACAAACACATAAGACTGTTCTGAATCTAGCTCGCGGTTCTCTTGAATGATGGAGCCGTTTTCATCAATCGTGACCTTGATAGACCCTCGGCGGCTTCTCTTCTTTGAATGGGGCTCTGGAGTCGTGGTTTTGGACAAGTCGTTCACAACAGCTTGCCCGGCGTCTTTTGGAGGTTTCGATACGGTTTGGAAATCGCGCACTGCGGTCCCATGTTTCAAAGCTATCACTTGGATCAGGGAGCCGGGCGTCGCGGGGAGCTCAGCAAATTTGTCGCTATTGAAAACAACGTCATCTCTTGAAAAGTTGTCATCATGTGTCCAGAGAGTGCACACTTTCTGCACTCGAGTGCGTCTCGCACTCGCGACAGATTTCGACATTGGAACGGATCGTATACGACGACGTGCTGGATGTGCTTGGCCGCGTCTTCATATCGTAGTTGGTGAGTGATGGTATTTGTCTAGGAAATGATGTTGGAGATAGTTAGGGGCATAATGAATGCAAGGATACTGCGGGTCGTTAGAAACGCGTGCTGCTAGTTTAGATGCGGTGGATGGCTGGTAGTTCGCTGCTCGGCTCACGAAGAAGACGCGTCAAAGCGTAAGGTTGCCAAGGGAGAGCTGCACTAAACAAGACTAGTGGTAGGGTTGCTAAGCACCGAGGCTCGGATAATGTGCCGCCATCCTATCTTTGTACACACCACGACGTGGTGGCCGTTCCTGCATTTTGATGTACCTACGCAGTTCGCTCGAAAGTAATCAACCATGATTCTATGGGCCAGAGCCCTTCCTAGGGTGGAGGACAACTCGATGAGCATCAAATAATCAAGACACACAGATGCTTCGAACCAAGACCTTTACAAACTGCTCTTTTGTAATCGAACTTCGGTTGAATACTATGCTCGATTGCACACATCGTTTGTGCCTGCAGTATCGAAGGTCTTAGGATGAAGAGGCTGCTCACATAGTTGGACACTGCGAAGGCCTAGGGAAAGCGTGAAGGTCATTCCTCTCGAAGTATCCAACACTTGTATTGACCAGTGTTTCGATATGGGAGCTGGGACCAAGACTTGGATCTTTTCGGAGCCCGTCACGAGGTATGGGTTGCCACGGGTCCAGCTCTAACCTTGGCCTCGAAGGTGCTCACAACGCCCAAGGCCCAAAGGCGATTCCATCACTTTATGCACAGCGAGCTTCGGACGCACCAAAATTTGGGCAAGCGGTATATTGGACATCTACGGTCGGCAACTATGCACACAGGATGTCCAATATCGTAGCACTTTACACGGACAGAGTCCAAAACACTAATAATGCACACAGCCTCGTTCCCTTGGCTATCTTCTAGCCTATCACTATAGACATGGCGCGTTTCTTCGAGGAGAACGACGGCACGGCGGCAACCCGCTTGGGCTCAATGGCCAAGGTCCGCTGAACCGTAAGTCTACCGCTTCCACCTCCACTTGAAAACAATGTCGTATCTAACCACTTGCAGTGATCAACATTGACATCTCTTGGTCCGATATTGCCGACGAGAGAGGATGCTCACCGCCGCAAGAACCATGGTCAACCAATCTATAGCCAAGGCGCGTGCCCGCAGATTTACGACAAGTACCTGTATCAAAGTTACGCCTTGCAAGAGAAAGGCGTCTTTGCTAGCTACGGTGCCTAGAATTTGGACCGGCTGAAGAGCACAAGCCAGAAGCACGACCCACATCAGTTGGGGTAGAAGCTACAGCCAGGGCACTTTAGGTTGTAGCAGAACGAAATGAGATGAATGTAAAACGGATGTACGATGGTACACTCAAGGCCCAAGTCGACATGAGCTATAGGGCCCATCCAGCTTTTGCTTTGGCAGCTTTCGTCGATATGGTTGGTGCCGGGGTGGGTTTGATGTCGCTTAAATCCGGAAGCGGATCAGTGTCCCGGAGTTCGAGAATGGTCATATGCGAAGCCAGTGCTGCCGACGTCAGGGCCTCTCCGGGCTCATCTTGGACCGTGGAAGTATTTTCAACTAAATCCGGATCCACGTGAGTTTCAGCCTCAGCCTCAGCCTCAGCCTCGTGCTCACTGATCTGATTCTCGCCATCCTCATTCTCATCTTCATCTTCGTCTCGCTCGATATCCCCCGCGTCACCGTCTACACCGTGCTCCTTCATGTAGATTTCGAGTTCCTTTGCCATCTTCTTGCTGAAGCCGCTAGCCTGAACCTCAACATCCAACCTCTTGGTGATGGTCCTAGTAGACTCTTTCAGGAAGGGACCAGGCTCGTCACTCGTGAAGCCGAAGCGGCGCTCGAAGAAGCGCTTGATGCAGGCCACATCTCGATCGAAATAGTAATCAGCATTTGCATGCGAAATGGAAACCATCTGGGGAAAGTCGATGACGGTAGGGATCAAAGTGACCTGCCCGTCGTCTTCTTCTCTCTCCTCAACCAGGATATTGAATTCGTTGAAGTCGCCGTGTATCAGACCGTATTGGGCTAGCCGGACTATAAGCGAGAGCAGCTCGGCATACAGCGATGCAGGATCATCGACAGCGGATATCTGACGCAGAGGAAACGCGTTGATGAGACTCATGATGACAGTGTGTCGGTTCTGGCCAAGAGGTTCTGGCACCGGGAATCCTTCGCGGCGGAGAGCCTTCATGAACTCGAACTCCTTAACTGCAGCTAGCCTGGACATGTACATCCACGAGGCCGAGGGGCGGTTGCGCAGGTAATCGCGATTCGCCTTGACGGTGCGAAAGGATATGCGGCCCAAACGGTGAATCTTCAAGACCTGCTGCCTGCCCGTCTCGTCTGCGCACACGACAATGTCCGACTCTTTCCCCACGCCGATTTGGTTTCCGACCGAGTATACTACGTTCATCTTTGTGTGCGTGTGGAGGGCGAGGTAGTCGAGCCCACCGTATGTGAGGCGGTATCCGTCGTACTTTTGGTTTTTCACCTTTGCGATGAGCCCGATCTTGGCTACGTTGGAGATGCATGTGTGCACGCCGCCAGAGCGAAGAGCAGCCAGCTGTGATATCAAGGGCGTAGGCACCACTTCGTGGTTGCGACTACCCATTTCTGTCTGCGGGGGTCTTCATCAGCGTTAGTCCCCCACTGCAACGCTGCAACAAGGGTGCGCATACCGCAGTCAGAACGCGCCAGTCGTCTGAGCTCAGATAGCGAATGTTTTTGACGTTCAGCTTCATTGTGGCGGGGTCCGTGGAGCTGTTCCGGGCGTGTGTGGGTGTTGGTGCAGGGGTGGCCGTGGTGTAGAAATTATTTTGGACGTTTCTCGAAGTCTGAGCTCGCCGCTGGAGATCGCCGCACTGGCGGCTTGGCGGTCCGCGACTGTGACAGAGCTCGCAACCTCACCATCAACATTCTGCCCATACCACCCCCGCTACTCCCGCGCAACCCCTCTCGCCCCCCGATCACCCCGAAACGCACTGTTTCACTCTCCGATACGCTTCCATCGCTTCCTGACCGGCCTCCCGCACACATCGAGCCGAGGAGACACTTCGCCGCCCGCCTAGCTTCCGTTTCGTAATCAGCATGGCGAAGGACGACGAGAAGAAGCCCACGGCCGCTGAGAAGGGCAAGGGCAAGGAGGTTAATGGCGATGCTGAGAACAAGGAGGTCAAGAAGGACAAGGATGGCAAGCCCATAGATGAGAAGAAGGGCGCGCCGGCACCCGGTATGTGCAGCCGTGACAGCTGCTATCACAGCATGGTGTTCAAGACGCTTGCTGACAGAAACCGACAGAGGAACTCAGCGAAGAGGACCAACAGCTCAAGAACGATCTCGACATGCTGGTAGAACGGATACTGGTGAGTGGCCATCTTGGACAGCAAAGGTGTCCCGCAGCTTGCGCTAACTGTAGCTATCATCTAGGGTCCCGATACAGACCTATACCACCCCGCGCTCGAGAAGATCAAGGAGTTTATCAAGACGGCGACGAGCTCCATGACGGCCGTACCTAAGCCTCTCAAGTTCCTGCGACCACACTACGAGGATCTGGAGAAGTCGTACGCGTCGTGGCCGGCGGGAGACAACAAGGTGTGTAGTGAAGTGAAGAACAGCCTGTTTGAATGCTAACTGAGGCAGAAATCCTTCGCCGACATGCTGTCTGTCCTTGGTATGACGTACTCTGACGAAGACCGCCTCGATTGCTTGAAGTACCGCCTGCAAGCGCCCTCCACAGATCTCGGCTCATGGGGACACGAGTACATGCGCCATCTTGCTCTCGAGATAGGCCGCGAGTTCCAAAAGCGCCTAAATGATGACGAGTCGACTGACGACATCACCGATCTCGCACTCTCCCTCGTACCCTTCTTCTTGAAGCACAACGCCGAGGGTGACGCGGTGGACATTTTGTCTGAACTGGAGATGATCGATCAAATCGAGCAGCACCTGGACGAGAATTCGTACGCGAGGGTGTGTCTGTACATGCTTAGCACCGTGCCGCTCCTCACGTTCCCCGACAACGACAAGTTCCTCACAACCGCCTACCAAATCTACCGCAAATACAACCAATACACTCAGGCTATCGTCGTGGCAATACGGTTGAACAACCGCGATTTGATAGAAGAGACGTTCAACTCCACAAAGGACAAGGCGATTCGGAGGCAGATGGCATTCCTCATTGCCCGCCAGCGAATATGGTTCGATGTATCCGAAGACGATGACTCGGAGCTACAGGAGTGCTTGAGCAACACACGGTTGTCAGATTACTACAAGGCTTTGGGCAAGGAGCTCAACATCCTTGATCCGAAGACACCCGATGACATCTACAAGACGCATCTGGAGAGCAGCAGGACAGCAGGGCTGACCAACACCGACTCCGCAAGGCACAACCTCGCATCCGCTTTCGTGAACGGCTTCGTCAACGCAGGTTTCGGAAACGATAAACTGATGCTCAACTCGGATAACAAGAACAGCTGGGTGTGGAAGACCAAGGACGAGGGTATGCTTTCGACATCCGCCTCGCTTGGTATGCTTATGCTCTGGGATGCTGAGATGGGTCTCGACAAGATTGATCCGTACACCACCGTCGACGACGATATGATCAAGGCTGGTGCTATGCTTGCTACGGGTATCTTCAATTCTGGTGTACGCATGGAGTCCGACCCTGCCATGGCTCTGCTGGGCGATGAAGACAACCTGTCGCACAAGAACATCAACATCCGCATGGGCTCGATCATGGGTCTCGGTCTCGCGTATGCCGGCTCAAATAAAGAGGAACTCCTTGAGATTCTCCTACCCATCGTTACTGACACCAACCTTGACATGCAGCTCTCCGCCATGGCAGCGCTCTCGCTCGGGTTGATCTTTGTCGGTTCTGCCCACGGCGAAGTCACCGATGCGCTAATGAATACACTCCTCGACGAAGACCGATCCAAGCAGCTCAAGGACAAGTGGACTCGCTTCATGGCTCTTGGCCTTGCGCTACTATTCTTCGGCCAGCAGGAGGAAGTCGAAGTTCCTCTGGAGATTCTCAAGACCCTGGATCACCCCATGTCAAAGCCTACCGCAGTCCTCGCCGAGGTGTGCGCGTGGGCAGGCACTGGCAATGTGCTTAAAATCCAGCAGCTCCTCCATATCTGCAACGAGCACATTGAAGAGGAGGATGAGGAGAAAAAGGGTGACGAGTTGCTCCAGTCGTACGCTGTCATCGGTCTATCGTTAGTCGCTATGGGCGAAGAGGTAGGCCAAGACATGATTGTGCGGACCTTGGGCCACCTCATGCACTACGGCGAGGCCAACATCCGAAAAGCTGTACCGCTAGCATTGGCGCTCATCAGCCCCAGCAACCCGCAGATGAAGATCTACGACACGCTTTCGCGATACTCGCACGATAACGACAACGATGTCGCCGTCAACGCCATCTTCGCCATGGGTCTCCTCGGTGCCGGCACGAACAACGCCCGTCTAGGACAGCTGCTTCGGCAATTGGCAAGCTACTACCACCGTGACCCCAATGCGCTCTTCATGGTGCGCATAGCTCAGGGTCTCCTCCACATGGGCAAGGGCACACTTTCCGCGAACCCCTTCCACACTGATCGCCAAGTCTTGTCACGAGTGGGAGCCGCCGGCCTTTTGACCGTCCTTGTCTCGATGATCGACGCTAAGCAGTTCATTGTCGGCGATTCGCATTACCTACTCT